>VFQR01000544.1_pt1 | contig 48683 bp, 49 predicted proteins | sample 3512321 | NCBI WGS metagenome assembly VFQR01 (sample SAMN10412374, study PRJNA504923) | tailings metagenome | isolation source: Relicate 3 Philex TSF1 revegetated site | place: Philippines: Tuba, Benguet | collected 2017-08-29 | reverse complement strand
CGAAGCGCTCAATGGCCGAGGCGAATTCGTCGAGCAGCGATGCGGGGATCGCCTGCTGGCCACCTGAAGTAACGGCTGCAACCGGGCCGAGGTCGCGCACGGTCGTCGAAAGCCAGTCTTCGAGATCGGTGTAGAAGCGGTTTTGCGCTTGACCCGCCTGCAGGTCGAGAAAGCCGAGGATCAGCGAGCCCGCAAGACCGAACAGCGAGGACGAGAACGCAATGCCCATGCCGCCGAGCGGGGCGGCAAGGCCATTTTTCAGGTCATCGAATACGCGGCCGCTTTCGCCACCGACATCGAGGGATTGCACCACGCGGCCGATCGAGCCGACCGTTTCCAGAAGTCCCCAGAACGTGCCGAGCAGGCCGAGGAATACGAGCAGGCCTGTGAGATAACGCGCGACCTCGCGCGATTCATCGAGGCGCGTGCCGATGGATTCCAGAATGCCGCGCATCGTCGCCTGCGAGATCGCCATGCGGCCTGCGCGTTCGCCGAGGAGAGCCGCCATGGGTGCCAAAAGTTTCGGCGGCTTGTTGCTGGCAAGGCCGGGATCGGCCACGCGAAAATTGTTCACCCACTTCACTTCGGGAAACAGGCGCAACACCTGCCGCATCGACATCAGGATGCCGATCAGCAGCGCACCAAGGATGACGCCGTTGAGGGCGGGGTTGGCGAGAAAGGCCGTCCAGATCTGCCGGTACAGCAGCAACGCCACCAGCGCGCAGAGCACCAGAAAAACGATCATCCGGAACAGAAAAATCCGGGGCGATGAAACTTTGAAATAGAGTTCGGCTTCGCGCGCCATCGAATGGGTCCTAGCTAATTCGTCCGGCCCCCGCTTTCCGCCGGCGGACTATGGCACAGGCGGAAGCGATTGGAATGACGGCAGGGAAAGGCAGAAAGGTGGCAGGCTTCAGGCGGACTTGAGTACCGCGAGCATTTCGCGGTGAACGAACTCGTTACCCGCAACCACCGAACCGGACTGGAGCATGGTGTCGCCACCCTTTTCGTCGGTGACGAAACCGCCGGCCTCGGTCACGAGGCAAATGCCGGCGGCGAGATCCCATGCGGAAAGGGCATGTTCCCAGAAACCATCGAAGCGTCCCGCCGCAACCCATGCGATGTCGAGCGCCGCGGCTCCCGTGCGTCGCACGCCGGCTACCTTCGGCTGCATTGCTCCATACTCGCGCAGGAAGCGTTGCAGGTCGCCACGGCCCCGATGGGGAATGCCGCAGGTGACCACAGCGTTGGACAGATCGCGGCGCTGGGCGACGCGCAGGCGGCGATCATTCAGAAACGCGCCCTTGCCGCGCTCGGCCAAGAACATTTCATCGGTCACCGGATTGAAGACGAGGCCCGCGACCGGCTGTCCGCTTTTGACGAGGCCGATGGAGATCGCAAACAGCGGAATGCCGTGCAGAAAATTCGTCGTGCCGTCGAGCGGATCGACAACCCATTGGTGGGTTTTGTCCGCGCCTTCTACCTCGCCGCGCTCTTCCATCAGGAAACCGAAATCGGGACGCGCTTTATGCAGTTCCTGATAGATCGTTTCCTCGGAACGCTTGTCGGCGGCGGACACGAAATTCGCCGGACCCTTCAGCGACACCTGAAGATGTTCCACTTCTCCGAAGTCACGGATCAGCGCGCGTCCCGCCTTGCGGGCTGCGTTGACCATGACCGTGATAAGAGGCGAGCGGATCATAATGTTTATGCGCCGGATCTCGGCGCCGTATCTCAATCCGCGCGGCGGATGTAAGTGATTTCGTTGGTGTCGACGATGATGCTTTCGCCGGACGCGACGAAGGGCGGTACCATGACGCGCAGTCCGTTCTCGAGCTTTGCGGGCTTGTAGGAAGAAGCGGCGGTCTGTCCCTTCACCACGGCATCGGCTTCGATGATCTTGAGCGTCACCTGATCCGGCAGCTTGATACCGATCGGCTTGTCGTCGTGCATTTCGAGGGTGACGGTCATGCCGTCCTGCAGGAAAGCCGCGCGGTCGCCAACGAAGTCTTCCGAGATGTTGCGCTGCTCGTAGCTTTCCAGATCCATGAACACGAGGTTCTCGCCCTCGCGATAGAGATACTGGAAATCCTTCTGCTCCAGATGGGCGCGCTCGACGCGCTCGTCGGACCCGAAGCGGTTGTTGAGCTTGCGGCCGTCGATCAGGTTCTTGAGTTCGACCTGGTTATAGGCCGGCCCCTTGCCCGGCTTCACCGCCATGGATTTCACGGCGATCCAGAGCGAGTTTTCATACTCGATCACCATCCCGGGCCGGATTTCGTTGCCATTGACCTTCATATGATTTCCTCGATGCGCGCACGCAGGCGCGAAGATGCGCGTTCTCGTGCCAGCCGGGGCGGGTCGGCGTCAAGTGTGCGGAACAGTCAGGACCGGCCTTTGGTGAACTCGGTGACCAGTTGGTCGAACAGGCGGGAGGCTTCTTGACGGCCCTTTTCGTCCAGCTGGGCGCATTCGCTGTCCAGCAGGACATCGGAGAGATCGTTCGAGCGCGCCAGCAGATGCCAGGCACAACCGAGGATGAGGTTCTTTTCCGTGCCGCGCCCCGTGACCAGCACGCGCGCATAACGGTTGGCGGCGACCGGATTGCCGATCTTGGCGGCGCGCTCGAACCATTTGGCTGCTTCCATTTCGTTCTTTGGCGTGCCATTGCCGTTGAACTGCGCGATGCCAAGCTCGACCATCGAAGGCACGTGATCGAGCTTTGCAGCTCGTTCCAGCCAGCGGACCGCTTCGGCCGGATCGCGCTTCACGCCGCCGCCTTCCTTGTACATGAGCGCCAGCATGTGCTGGGCATCGGGCAGGTCCTGCTCGGCGGCGACGAGCAGCCAGCGGGCGGCGGCCATGTTGTCGAGCGGCAGCACCTGTCCTTCGATGTAAAGCAGAGCCAGATTGAAGGCGGAAGCCGCGTGCTGCATCTCCGCGGCGCGGCGGAACAGTTTTGCCGCCTCCTCGCGGTTCTTGTCCATCGCGCGCCCTTCGAGATTGAAGAGCGCAAGACCGAACAGCGCATTGCGCTCGTTGCGGGCGGCCGCGAGGCGATACCATTCCGCGGCCTTGTAGTCGTCCTGCTTCACGCCGAGACCGCGCGCATAGAGTTCGGCGAGGATCGTCATCGCGCGGGGATCTTTTTGCTGATCGACGAGTTTCGTCGCTTCCGCAAAAGCCGTCGTATTTTCACCCGCAGCCAATGCCTTGAGTGCGTTGTCGAGCGAGGGTGCCGATGCGGCAGCCGGAGCTTTCCCCGCTTCCTTCGCTTGCGATTTCTTTTCCTGCGCGGACAGCGGAGCGGCCGCCAACATCGCCAGCAGGACTGCGGTGTAAATGAAAAACAAGCCGCGCTTCACTGGACCTTCTCGGCGGCATCCAGATGCACGGACAGACGCGCGAGCACGGCGGCAGGTTCATCCGCCGCGCTCCACAAGGCTTCATCGCCGAGCGCGATGAAATCGGCGCCTGCGCGCACAAGCGGCGGAATTTCGCTTTCGCTTGCCGCATAGGCGATGCAGGGAAGCTGAAAAAGTTCGGCCCACCAGCTCACACGTTCGGTAACCGCATCGAGGCCGGGACGCTTTCCGTCGGCGTCGGGTTCTCCGAACATGACGTAGTCGGCGCCGCCTTCGCCCGCCATCATCGCATCGTGCCGGCTCGCGAGGCGTCCCGCGCCGACAATACTTTCCTTGAGCGATGCCCGGGAGGACTGGACCGCAGCGGCTTCGGTCAAATGTGTGCCGTCAGCGCCCGCATCCGAAACAAGATTGGCGAAATTTTCCAGCAGCAGGGTCGCGCCGTTCTTGCGGGCCTCGGAGAGCAGGGCTTTCGTGCGCGCTACGAGTTCGGAGTCCTCAGCCGTACGGATCACATCCGCGTCGTCTCCGGCCAGCCGCAGGATGACGGCGGCGACGTCGGCGGAGGAACAGGCGGAGGAGATTTTCGGCAGGAACTTCGCGGCGTCCTCGATCACCGGGGTGATGAGGATAAAGCGGGGCCTGACCTGTTCGCGGTCACTCTTGCGGCGATCCATGACAATCCGTTGACGCGGGAAGGCGGCAAATCCACGGCGATGCACCCGCGCGGATTACATAGGCCGCATGGCGGACGATTCCGTCAACAGAAAATCGAGTCGAACGAAAAAGCGGCGTGAAAGATCACGCCGCCTTCTTTTCGAGATCCTGCTTCCACTGGCCCTGCGAGGCGAGGCCGTTCATCTGCGCCCGATGCAGGAAGGCGCGTTGGGCAGCGGCGACATTCTCGCTTTTGCCCGACCACGCTTTCTGCGGGGCGGCCTGGAGCGCGCGCCCATAGGAGAAAGTGAGATTCCACGGCAGACCGCCGATCTTGTTCATTGCGTCGAGGTGCGCGGTGGCTTCCTCGTCCGACTGACCGCCGGACAGGAACGCGATGCCGGGCACGGCACCCGGCACGCAGGCCTTGAGCATCCGGACCGTTTTTTCGGCCACTTCCTGCACCGAAGCCTTCTTCGCGCTCTTCTTGCCGCTAATCGCCATGTTCGGTTTCAGCACGATGCCTTCCAGCGCCACCTTCTGATAGTAAAGCTGCTGGAAGGTCTCCTTCAGCATGAATTCGGTAACCTCGTAGCAGCGGTCGATGTCATGATCGCCATCCATGAGAACTTCCGGCTCCACGATCGGAACGATCTGCGCGGCCTGGCACAGCGCCGCGTAGCGCGCGAGCGCGTGGGCGTTCGTATGAATGGCCGCATAGTTTGGAATCCCCGGCGCGATGTCGATGACGGCGCGCCATTTCGCGAAGCGCGCGCCCTGTTCGTAATATTTGGCGAGACGGTCGGCGAGCTTGTCGAGGCCGATGGTGATGAGTTCACCGGGGCAGTTCGGCAGCGGCTTCGTGCCTTCGTCGACCTTGATGCCGGGAATGGAGCCTGACTGCTCGATGATCTTCACGAGCGGCGTGCCATCCTTCGCCTTCTGCCAGATCGTTTCGTCGTAGAGGATGACGCCGGAGATATATTTCGACATCGCTTCCTGCGTGCGGAACATCAGTTCGCGATAATCGCGGCGGCTATCTTCGGTGGATTCCACCTTGATCGCATCGAAGCGCTTCTTGATCGTGCCAGAGCTTTCGTCGGCGGCGAGGATGCCCTTGCCCGGCGCGGTCATCGCGCGGGCGACTTTGTTGAGGTCTGCAAGGTTCATCTTCTCTGTCTCCCTGATCTCAAGATTTTATCCGCAATGCTTCGACGCCGGGCAAGGGCTTTCCTTCCAGCCATTCGAGGAAGGCGCCGCCGGCTGTGGAAACGTAGGTAAAGCGTCCTGCCGCATTGGCGGCATTGAGGGCCGCGACGGTGTCGCCGCCACCCGCTACGGAAACAAGTTTTCCGGCCGCCGTCAGTTCCGCCGCGGCTTCAGCCGCTCCGACGGTGCCGGTGTCGAACGGTTCCAGCTCGAATGCGCCGAACGGTCCGTTCCAGACAAGCGTCTTGGCGCGGGCGAGGGTGGCAACGACGTGCTCGATGCTCTTCGGGCCGATGTCGAGGATCATGTCGTCGGCGCCGACTTGATCTACGGAAACGGCCTTTGAGGGCGAGAGCGCCTTGAATTCCTTGGCGACCACGACATCGACCGGCAACACGATCTCGCAGCCCTTCGATTTCGCCTTCGACGAAATCTCGCGTGCGGTGTCGTACATTTCCTTTTCGACCAGCGATTTGCCGACCGGCTTCCCCTGCGCGGCAAGAAACGTATTCGCCATGGCGCCGCCGATGATGAGGTAGTTCACCTTGGCGAGGAGATTGCCGAGGAGTTCGAGCTTGGTGGAAATCTTGGCACCGCCAACAATCGCCGCGACGGGGCGCTCCGGGCTTTCCAGCACGCGCGTCAGCGCCTCGATTTCCTTCTGCATCGAACGGCCGGCGAAAGACGGCAGCTTGTACGCAATCCCTTCGGTCGAGGCGTGCGCCCGATGCGCCGTCGAAAACGCGTCGTTCACATAGATGTCGCCGAGCTTCGCCAGACCGGCGACGATTTCCGGATCGTTCTTCTCTTCGCCCTTATGAAAGCGGGTATTTTCGAGGAGCAATACGTCGCCGTCTTTCATGCTCGCGACGGCCTGCTCCGCGTCGGGTCCGATGCAGTCGCGCGCGAAGGTGACCGGCTTGCCGAGCGCTGCTTCGAGCGGCTTCACTAGCGCAGACAAGGATTGCGATTCATCGCGCCCTTTCGGACGGCCGAAATGAGAAAGCAGGATCGCCTTGCCGCCGTTACCCGTGACTTCCTGAATGGTCGGGAGTGCCGCACGGATGCGGGTGTCGTCGCTGACCTGCCCGTTTTCCATCGGCACGTTGAGATCGACGCGGATCAGAACGCGTTTGCTTTTGACGTCGGCTTTGTCGAGAGTTTTGAATTGAGGCATGGCTGACTTTTTTATCAGCCCTCACCCTTCGAGACGCCTCGCTTCGCTCGGCTCCTCAGGATGAGGGCTTGCTCTGACCTCGTCCTGAGGAGGCGGCGTAGCCGCCGTCTCGAAGGACGAAATTGTTTATCCCAGTTTCCCCATCGCTACCGCCGTATCGCTCATGCGGTTCGAGAAGCCCCATTCGTTGTCATACCAGGACATGACACGCACGAGCGTGCCGTCCATCACCTTGGTCTGATCCATGTGAAACACGGACGAATGGGAATCGTGGTTGAAGTCGATCGAGACATTCGGCGCGTTGGTGTAGCCGAGGATGCCCTTCAGCTGCTGTTCGCTCGCGCGCTTGATCGCGGCGTTGATCTCGTCCTTGTCGGTCTTGCGCTTGGCGACAAACTTGAAATCCACCACCGACACATTCGGCGTCGGCACGCGGATCGCCACACCGTCAAGCTTACCGTTCAGTTCCGGCAGCACGAGGCCAACGGCTTTCGCCGCACCCGTCGAGGTCGGGATCATGGAGAGCGCTGCCGCACGCGCGCGGTACAAATCCTTGTGCATCGTGTCGAGTGTGGGCTGGTCGCCGGTATAGGCATGGATCGTGGTCATGAATCCTTTTTCGATGCCGATCGTGTCGTTCAGCACCTTGGCGACCGGGGCAAGGCAGTTCGTCGTGCACGACGCGTTCGACACGACCACATGATCCTTGCCGAGCTTGTCGTGGTTCACGCCGTAGACAACGGTGAGATCGGAATTTTCACCGGGTGCTGAAATCAGAACCCGCTTCGCGCCCGCTGTGAGATGCGCCGAGGCCTTCTCTTTCGCGGTGAAAATGCCGGTGCATTCCAGCGCGATGTCCACTTTCAGATCCTTGTGCGGAAGCTGGGACGGATCCTTGATCGCGGTGACCTTGATCGGTCCGCGGCCCACGTCGATCGTGTCGCCGGCGACTTTCACTTCCTGCGGGAAGCGTCCATGAACTGAGTCGAAACGGAGAAGATGCGCGTTGGTCTCGACCGGACCGAGATCGTTGATCGCGACGACTTCGATGTCCTTGCGGCCGGATTCCACGATGGCGCGCAGAACATTGCGCCCGATGCGTCCGAACCCGTTGATTGCTACGCGCACAGCCATGATTGCTTCCTCTCCCTGGAACACGATCCCGAAAGGTGGAAAGCGGCTTTCGGAGAGATCGTGTTCATCAAATAGCGGGGCTTCTTTTAGACGGCTCCGGCGGAGATGTCAGCGTCTGGCAGCTATGAACGGCGCGCAGTCTTAACGGCCGAACCGCGGCCCAAACGCTCGAGCGCGGCCGCAACGACCGCCTCCGTGGTAATACCGAAATACTTGTAGGCGTCCTTATACGGTGCGCTGGCGCCGAAGCCGGTCATACCGATGAAGGCGCCGTCGGTGCCGATGATCTCGTCCCAGCCCATGCGGATCGCGGCTTCCACCGCAACACGGGCCGGTGCGTTGCCGATCACCGATGCCCGGTAGGCCGCGGGCTGCTGGTAGAAGAGGTCCATACAAGGGACAGAGACAACACGGGCAGGGATGCCCTGCTTCTCGAGTTCGGCCTGCGCTTCCATGCAAAGCGAGATTTCAGAGCCGGTGCCGAACAGCGTCACCTCGGCCTTGCCGCTCGCCGGCGAAAGCTCATAGGCACCTTTGGCGGAGAGGTTTTCCTCGACCAGCTTTTTGCGGACCGCTGGGAGATTCTGGCGGGTGAGGGCGAGTACGCTCGGACCCATCGCGTTGTCGATGGCGGCCTGCCAGCACTCGACCGTTTCCGTGAGATCGGCAGGACGGAACAGGTTGAGGTTCGGGATCGCCCGCAACGCCGCAAGATGCTCGACCGGCTGATGGGTCGGGCCGTCTTCGCCGACGCCAATGGAGTCATGCGTCATCACATGAATGACGCGCTGCTCCATGAGGGCCGCAAGGCGCAGCGACGGGCGGCAGTAGTCGGAGAACACGAGGAAGGTGCCGGAGAACGGGATCACGCCGCCATGCAGCGACATGCCGTTCATGGCAGCAGCCATGCCGTGCTCGCGAATTCCGTAATGCACGAAGCGGCCGGCGTAGTCGCCTGGCGCAATCGCCTTCATCGCTTTCGTGCGCGTGTTGTTCGAGCCGGTGAGATCGGCGGAGCCGCCGATCATTTCCGGCAGCGCTTCGCAAAGCGTTTCGAGCGAAATCTCCGATGCCTTACGGGTCGCGATGTCTTCCGGCTTGGCGATGGCGGCTTCTTTCACCTTGCGCGCGGCGGTGGCGAGCGCATTGCCGGGCTTGCCGGACATGCGGCGCTCGAATTCCGCGCGCTTGCCGGCGTCGAGCTTCGCGAGCGAGCCTTCCCACGCCTTGCGCGCTTCGGCGCCGCGCGATCCGGACTTGCGCCATTCGCTCAGAATATCGGCGGGAATTTCAAACGGCGCGTACGACCAGTTCAAGTTCGCCCGTGCCCCCTTGATTTCCTCCGAGCCGAGCGGCGAACCGTGCGCGCCGGCGGTGTTCACCTTAGTCGGTGCGCCATAACCGATCTGCGTCTTGCAGGCGATCATGGTCGGGCGATCCGACTTGCGTGCGGCTTCGATGGCGGCGGCAATCGCTTCGGGATCGTGGCCATCGACGCGGGTCGCGTTCCAGCCCGAGGCCTGGAAGCGCATGATCTGATCCGTGGAATCGGCGAGCGAAAGCTTGCCGTCGATGGTGATGCCGTTGTCGTCGAACAGCACGATCAGCTTGGCGAGCTTCAAGTGTCCCGCCATCGCGATGGCTTCCTGCGAGATGCCTTCCATCAGGTCGCCGTCGGAGGCGAGTACATAAGTATAATGACTGACGACATCGTCGCCGAAATTGGCGGCCATGATGCGTTCGGCAAGCGCCATGCCGACCGCATTGGCGATGCCCTGTCCGAGCGGGCCGGTCGTCGTCTCGATGCCGGAGGCATGACCATATTCCGGGTGGCCGGCGGTCTTGGAGCCGAGCTGCCGGAATTTCCGGATCTCCTCCATCGTCATGTCGGCGTAGCCGGTGAGATGGAGCAGGGAATAGAGCAACATCGAGCCGTGGCCCGCGGACAGGACAAAGCGGTCGCGGTCCGGCCACTGGGGTGCCGAGGCGTCGAACTTCAAGAATCTTGTGAATAGAACCGTGGCGATATCGGCGGCACCCATCGGCAGGCCGGGGTGTCCGGACTTGGCCGCTTCCACCGCATCCATCGCAAGCGCGCGAATGGCATTGGCCATACGGTCGTGTATTTCGCGGCCCATGCGTTCAAATCTCGTGCTGGCCGATGATCGGAGACAGTTCCGTCAGGTAACATGAGTCGCACCGCTGTCTCGGTACGCCCCAGGCCAAAGTGAAGGCGGCGCACAGATAACACCCGACATCCCTGAGTCAATCCGCGCGAGCGCATTGACGCCGCTATCCACGCACCGCTTTACTGCGGCGGATCAACGCTCTCAGGATTCGGAATGCGGCAAGCAGGGGACGAATCGCCGCTCGAGCGGGCGAGGCGGCGTCTGAACGCCGCGATCGACGCGCTGGAGGCAGCGGCGAACCGCCGTCGGGACGAGGACCGGCACCGGGACGCGCTCGAGGCCCAGTTGCAGGCCTTCGGGAGCGACCGCGCCAAGCTCGCCGACGAGCTCGACCGCGTGCGCGCGCGTTCGGTCGATCTTGAATCCGCCAATCAGGAAGTGGGCAAGCGGCTTGAGCGTGCGATGGACACGATCAAGACCGTGCTCGCCACCAACGAGAAGTAGGAAACGCCATGGCCGAGGTCAGTGTCACGATCAACGGCCGGGTGTACCGGATGGCGTGCGATGCGGGGCAGGAAGAGCACCTGATGCGGTTGTCCAAGGAGCTGGACGCACGCATCGCGCGGCTGCGGGAATCCTTCGGCGAGATCGGCGACACACGCCTGACCGTGATGGCGGCCCTCATGGTGGCGGATGAGGTGTCGGAATTGCGCCGCCGCCTGCGCACGGCCGAGCAGGAGATCGAAGGGCTCAACGATGCGCGCCACGCGGCGGCGGAACGCATCGACGCGAACGAGCGCGCGCTCGCGGACGTAATCGAAAGCGCCGCCGAACGCATCGAACGCATCGCGCACAGCATATCGGGCCGTGGCAGTTCGGGTGTCGCCATCGGCTGATTCCGGGCTGGCGCCCGCCACAATGCGAGCCTACATTCAATCCGCGAGGCTGCGTGGTACGTCAGAAGACCAAATTCTCGGGGCCTTAACGATCTCAACGGGAGCTGTCCCTGTTTTCGCCCCTGGGCTTAAGCACACGGCGCCCACCTACTTCGTAGGTTTCCCGGGATCGTTGTCTTCAACGGCCAACGTGGCTTCGCGCTCATGAGTTCGCCAGACGAAATCGCCGACAAGAAAAAACTGCTCCGCGAGGCGGTGCTGGCGCAACGCGATGCGATGCCGCCTGAAGTGCGCGCCGCCGCCGCCGAGGCGATCGCCGCGAGAGGCTTGCCCGTGGAGCTGAAGCCCGGCGCGATTGTTTCCGGCTTCATGCCAATCAAGAGCGAAGTCAGCCCGCTGCCATTGATGAAGAAGCTTGCCAACGCGGGCGCCAGTCTCGCGCTTCCCCGGATTGTCGGGCGCGGGCAACCGCTTTCCATGCGTGCTTGGGCTTTCGGCGATCCGTTTGAGCGTGGCCAGTGGGGCATCCGCGAGCCGCAGGCTTCGGCGCTGGCAGTGGTGCCGGATATTTTTCTCGCTCCGCTCGCCGCCTTCGACCGGAAGGGCCATCGCCTCGGTTATGGTGCCGGCTATTACGACATGACCATCCGTACTGCCCGCTCGCAAAAGCCGGTCGTCGTGATCGGGCTTGCTTATTCATTGCAGGAATTTCCCGAAGTGCCGGTCACGGAGCGCGACGAACTCCTCGATCTCGTGCTAACGGAGCGCGAGATCATCGACCTGCGCGGAGCGTGACGGATGCGGCTGTTGTTTCTGGGCGATGTGGTTGGCCGGTCGGGGCGCAGGATCATTGCCGACCGTCTTCCCAATCTGCGGCGCGACTGGAAACTCGATTTCGTTGCGATCAACGGTGAGAACTCCGCCGGCGGTTTCGGTATCACCGAGGAAATCTATGAGGAGATGATCGACGCAGGCGCGGACGTCATCACGCTTGGTAATCATTCATGGGACCAGCGCGAGGCGCTGGTTTTCATCGAGCGCGTGCCCGCGATGATCCGCCCGCTGAATTATCCGGCGGGTTGTCCCGGCAAGGGAGCGAAGATCATCGAGGCGAAGAACGGCAAGCGGGTGCTGGTCATTAATTTGCTCGGCCGTGTCTTCATGGACCAGATGGACGACCCGTTCCCCGCCGTCGACCGCGAGGTCGAAGCCTGTCCGCTCGGCGAGGGCTGCGATGCGATCATCGTCGACATGCACGCGGAGACGACGAGCGAGAAGCAATCCATCGGGCATTATCTCGATGGGCGTGTTTCGCTCGTTGTCGGCACGCATACGCACGCGCCGACATCCGATCATCGTGTGCTGAAAGGCGGCACCGCGTTCATCTCCGACATCGGCATGTGCGGCGACTACGACAGCGTGATCGGCATGACCAAGGACGAGCCGATCCGGCGTTTCCTGACGAAGCTACCCGCCTCGCGCTTCGAGGCGGCAACCGGTCCGGCCACGATGTCGGGCATTGCGGTGGAACTAGACGACAAGACCGGCCTTGCGGCGCGTGTTGCCGCGGTACGGCTCGGCGGTACACTGGAAGAATCCCGCCCGGCTTTCTGGGAATAATCCGTTCGTTTATCGTCTGCGTATTGTCTCTGCAGCATTCATTGGAGATGACCATGCTCTCACGCCGCGACCTTCTTGCCGGAGCTTCCGTTGTTGCTGCCGCGGGCGCGTTCGGTGCGCCGCTTTCCTTCGCGAAAGCGCCGATGCAGAACACACAGGCTCCGGGTTTTTATCGCTTCAAGGTGGGTGCGATCGAAGCGACCGTTGTTTCCGATGGGCCGCTGGCGCTCGGCGAGCCGCGCGACGGGGTGTTCACCGATCTTCCGAAGGACCGCATGGTGAAGCGGCTCAACAATAATTTTCTGCCCACCGACGGAATTCTGGTTGAACAGAACGCGCTCGCCATCAATACCGGCGATCGGGTCGTGCTGTTCGACACTGGCATGGGCAGCACCAAGATGTTCGGCGACAAGACAGGGCGTCTGCTCCCGAATTTGAAAGCGGCGGGCATTGACCCCAAGGACGTCGATGCGGTCGTACTCACCCACGCGCATCCCGATCACTGTTGGGGACTGATGAGCGACAACGGCGAGCGCGTTTTTGCAAACGCGCAAATCTACATGGCTCAGGCAGATTTCGATTTCTGGACCGACGAATCCAAGGGCACCGACGACATGATGAAGTCGCTGGTTGCCGGTACGCGCAAGAACCTGTTGCCGAACCGCGAGCGTATGGTTTTCATCAAGGACGGTCAGGAAATTCTGCCCGGCGTGCAGGCGATGGCGACGCCCGGCCACACGCCGGGGCATATGAGTTTCATGATCGCCTCGCAGGGGCAGTCGCTGTTCAACATCGCGGATGTTGTGCATCACCATGTGTTTTCGATGAAGTCGCCGCGCAACGCATTCGTGTTCGACGGCGACGGCAAGCAGGCTGCAGACACCCGGGTCAGGGTGCTCGACATGCTCGCGGCGCAGCGCATTCCGATGGTGAGCTATCACTTCCCGTATCCGGGCGTCGGCCACGTGCAGAAATTCAAGAACGGCTTCGGCTTCGTGCCTTCGCCGATGCGCATGGCGCTCTGAGCCGCACTTTATTTCCCGAAATCCCCGTCCTATAACCCGCGCGTTTCGAGCAACGCGCGGGAAGTCCGATGGCCGGCCACTCACAATTCAAGAACATCATGCACAAGAAGGGCCGCGCCGACGCGGCCCGCGCCAAGCTGTTTTCCAAGCTCGGGCGTGAAATCACCGTCGCCGCCAAGCTTGGCATGCCCGATCCCGCGATGAACCCGCGCCTGCGCGCCGCCGTTCTCGCGGCCCGCGCGGAAAACATGCCGAAGGACAATATCGAGCGCGCGATCAAGAAGTCCCAGGGCGGCGATACAGAGAGCTACGACGAAATCCGCTACGAAGGATACGGGCCCGGCGGTGTAGCCATCATCATCGAGGCGCTGACCGACAACCGGAACCGGACGGCTTCGGAAGTGCGTTCCTATTTCACGAAGTCGGGCGGCGCGCTCGCCGAAACCGGTGCGGTTTCGTTCATGTTCAACAAAATCGGGCTGGTGCAATACGACGCCGCGAAAGCGAGCGCGGACGCGATGCTGGAAGCCGCCATCGATGCCGGTGCGGATGACGTTACGTCCTCCGACGCTGGCCATGACATCGTGACGACGCCGGAAGGTTTCGCCGAAGTGCAGAAAACGCTGGAAGCGAAGTTCGGCGAACCGAAGAAGGCGGGCCTCGTCTGGCGGCCGCAGAACACCGTGCCGGTGGACGACGACAACGGCGAAAAGCTGATGAAGCTGATCGAGACGCTCGAAGACAACGACGACGTGCAGAACGTCTATTCCAACTTCGAGATTTCCGACGCGCTTCTGGCAAAACTGAGCGCCTGATCCACTGGAAATTCGGGGTTCCTGCGCTTCCCGATAGGCAGGCGCGGCCTGTGGCGGTATCCATTTTGCCGTCATGCAGAGACCGATTCGCATCCTTGGAATCGACCCCGGCCTGCGCCGGACCGGATGGGGCGTAGTAGAGAGCCTCGGCAACGCGCTTTCATTCGTCGCCTGCGGCTCGGTCGAGACCGATGACAAGCAGGATGTCGCGAAACGCCTGAACACCATCCACACCGGCCTGCGCGCCGTGATCTCGCGCTACCTGCCGGAAGAGGCGGCGGTGGAGGAAACCTTCATCAATGCAGACCCGCGCGGGGCACTCAAACTCGGTCAGGCGCGGGGCATTGCGCTGCTGGTTCCGGCGCAGTCGGGACTGGTCGTCGCGGAATACGCGCCGAACCTCGTGAAGAAATCCGTCGTGGGTGCTGGCCGTGCGGAGAAAGCGCAGGTGCGGGTGATGGTGAGCGTGCTGTTGCCGAAGGCCGATCCGCAATCCGAGGATGCCTGCGATGCGCTGGCTATCGCGATCACGCACGCGCATCATCGCAGCGCGCCGTTGCTGAAGATCGCGGGAGGTGCCGCATGATCGGCAAACTTCGTGGCGTGGTCGATACCTATAACGACGACTCCATTATTCTTGACGTGCATGGCGTAGGCTATCTCGTGCATTGTTCCGCGCGGACGCTGCAATCGCTGCCGCCGCAGGGCGAGGCTGCAACGCTGTCGATCGAAACCTGGGTGCGCGAAGACCAGATCCGGCTTTACGGCTTCGCCACCGAGGTCGAACGCGAATGGTTCAGGCTTCTCACCAACGTGCAGAGTGTCGGCGCGAAAGTCGCGCTCGCCGTGCTTTCCACGCTGAAGGTTTCCGAACTCGCCAACGCTATCGCGTTGCAGGACAAGACCGCGGTTGCCCGCACGCCCGGCGTCGGGCCGAAACTCGCCCAGCGCATCGTCACGGAATTGAAGGACAAGGCGCCCGCATTCGCCAGCGTCGACCCGGCGGTGGTCAAATTGCAGGGCGAACTCGGCGACCGGCGCGCGCCGCAGCCCGTATCCGATGCGGTGTCGGCACTCGTGCATCTCGGCTATGCTGAAATTCAGGCAAGCAGCGCCATTGCGGCGGCTGTACGCCAGGCTGGCGACAATGCGCCGGCCGAAACACTGATCCGGTTTGGCTTGAAGGAATTGTCGAGATGATGATGCGCGCTTTCATGTTGCTGGCACTGTTTGTCGTGGTGGGGACAATCTTCACGCTGTTCGGCTATCGTCTCGCGCTGGAGGGACAATTCGCCATTCCCGGCGTCGATAAAACCGTGGATGGCCTCAACGTGTTCATCCTGATTGCGCTCAACACCGCGCTCGCCTTTGCCGCTGCTGCCGTGCTGCTGGTGCTGATGCTGCCGTCGGGCGTCACATCGGGGGTTGCCATGATCGCAGCGGGTCTTACGACGGGCCTGATCGGTGTCGCCATGGTGCAGTGGTTCGGCGGGCTGACCTTCGCATATCCGGTCGTGATGGCGGCGGGCGGCGTCGTCTGCGCGCAGACAGCCAATGCGCTCGGCCTGTTTCATCCCGCGGGCAAAAGCTGATGGCGAATCCGCGTCTGGTTTCTTCCGATCCTCGCGAAGAAGACGCGGCTGAACTGCAACTGCGCCCGCAGAAGCTCGAAGAGTTCATCGGGCAGCGGCAGGCCTGCAGCAATCTGAAGGTATTCATCGACGCGGCGAAGGCGCGGAAAGAGGCGCTCGATCACGTTTTGCTGGTCGGTCCTCCGGGCCTCGGCAAGACGACGCTCGCGCAGATCGTCGCGCGTGAACTGGGCGTCAATTTCCGCGCGACCTCCGGTCCGGTCATCGCCAAGGCCGGCGATCTTGCGGCGTTGCTGACCAATCTCGAAGAGCGTGACGTGCTCTTCATCGACGAAATTCACCGGCTCAATCCCGCGATCGAGGAAATCCTTTATCCGGCGATGGAGGATTTCCAGCTCGATCTCATCATCGGCGAGGGACCGGCGGCGCGTTCGGTGAAAATCGATCTTTCGAAATTTACGCTGGTGGCGGCGACGACACGCTCCGGCTTGCTGACGACACCGCTGCGCGAGCGTTTCGGCATTCCCGTGCGGCTCGGCTTCTACACACCGGAGGAACTCACCACAATCGTAACGCGAGCCTCGCGCGTGCTGGGCATCGGCATTGCTCCGGAAGGCGCGAAGGAAATCGCGCGCCGCGCCCGCGGCACGCCGCGGGTCGCCGGCCGCCTGCTTCGCCGCGTGCGCGACTTCGCCCTCGTCGATGGCAAAGACAAGATTGATGAAAAAGTCGCCGACCGCGCATTGCTCCAGCTTGAGGTGGACGCAGGCGGACTCGACCAGATGGACCGGCGTTACCTCGGCGTGATCGCAAAAAATTATAATGGCGGCCCGGTCGGTGTTGAGACCATTGCGGCGGCACTCTCCGAGCCGCGCGACGCGATCGAGGAAATCATTGAACCTTATCTCGTGCAGCAGGGTTTCCTTCAGCGTACGCCGCGCGGACGGATGCTGACCTCGCATGCATTCCGGCATCTCGGCATCGCGGAACCGAAACGCGATGCTGCTCAGATTCCGCTGTTCGATCAGGAGCAGGACGATTGAGAGCGTCTGAAGAAGGCTGGATCCACCTGTCGGGACAGATCGTGGATGGCAGCCATCGGCTTCCGATCCGCATCTATTATGAGGACACGGATTTTTCCGGCGTCGTCTATCACGCGAGCTATCTGCGCTTCATGGAGCGCGGCCGGTCGGACTTCATCCGGCTGCTCGGCATCCAGCAGGGCACGCTGTTCGAGCAGACCGCCACCGAGCAGCCCGGTTTTGCCTTTGTCGTGCGCTCCATGAAGCTCGACTTTCTCCGTCCAGCCCGGATCGACGAGGTGATCGAGGTTGTGACAAAGCCCGGCGAGATCGGCGGGGCCTCCATCCTGCTTCAACAAACGGTGATGCGGGGCGGCGAGGTGCTGGTCGATGCACAGGTACGCATCGCCTTTGTTTGCGGGGGGAAACCGCAGCGCATCCCCGCCGGCCTTCGCAGGGCCATGGGCGAAAGCTGAGCGAAAGCGGATTCGCGGGTCTCCCGCAGACCGTGCTAACCATTCGTTAAGGACGTGAGGCGCTTCCTTGATCGCGGGTGCGGTGACGAGGCCCCAGTTTGGACAGATTCAGTCCTGATTTGGGCCACCGGCGATCGGCGGACTGATACAGCCAGCTTTTGCAGCCAGCTATGGCCAGCCAATTGCCTCTCTCCGTATTTGTGAATCGCAATCGCCTGAAGAGTGGCCAGCCGAGGTTTGCCGGATGAATCCTGAAGTTGCTGCACCAGCCCTGGATATTTCCCTGTGGGGATTGTTCTGGCAGTCCCACTTTGTCGTGAAGGCCGTGATGATCGGCCTGATCGCCGCTTCCGTCTGGGTGTGGGCGATCGTCATCGACAAGACGATCCTGTTCGCGCGCACCAAGCGCCAGATGGACAATTTCGAACAGGTGTTCTGGTCGGGCCAGAGCCTCGAAGAACTCTATCGCAACCTTTCATCGCGTCCGAACCATGCGATGGCTGCACTGTTCGTCGCGGCGATGCGTGAATGGAAGCGCACCTATGAGAGCGGGGCGCGTTCGCTGCAGGGGCTGACCCAGCGCATCGACAAGGTGATGGATGTGACCATTGCACGCGAAACCGAGCGGCTCGAGAGCAAGCTTCTGGTACTTGCGACGGTTGGCTCCGCCGGCCCCTTCATCGGCCTTTTCGGCACGGTCTGGGGCATCATGACGAGCTTCCAGTCGATCGCGGCCTCCAAGAATACAAGCCTTGCGGTGGTGGCCCCGGGTATCGCCGAAGCCCTGTTTGCCACGGCAATCGGGCTTGTGGCCGCCATACCGGCGACGATTTTCTATAACAAGTTCATCTCCCAGGTGAACCGGCAGGCCGCCCGCATGGAGGGCTTTGCCGACGAGTTCTCGGCGATCCTTTCGCGCCAAGTCGACGAGAAAATGTGAGGTAGGACTGTGGGTGCAGGGCCGATAGCCGGACGGCGCGGACGCAGACAGCGCGCGGGCGTCATGAGCGAAATCAACGTCACGCCCATGGTGGACGTGATGCTGGTGCTGCTCATCATTTTTATGGTGGCCGCACCGTTGCTCACCGTCGGCGTGCCGATCGACTTGCCGGAAAGTCAGGCCAAGTCGATGGAGCAGCCGAAGGAGCCGCTCACATTATCCGTGAACGACAAGGGGCAGGTATTCCTGCAAAATACCGAGATCAAGATGGATGAGCTGATCCCCAAGCTCAAAGCCATCGCGAAGAGCGGATTTGACGAACGCATCTATGTGCGCGGCGACAAGAAGGTCGACTACGGCACGGTGATGCGCGTGATGGGCCGTCTGTCGTCGGCCGGGTACAGGCGAGTGGCACTTGTCACAGAAGTCGAGCAGGGAAGCTGACGTGCGCACCGGGATGGCGGTCTCCAGTGTCGCCCATGCCGTTGTTCTCGGCTGGGGATTGCTGACGTTCGCCCCCAATCCGCTGGAAGCGCCGATCACCGAAGCGATGCCGATCGACATCGTGCCCGTCGACGAGATCACGCGCACGCGCCAGGGTTCGCTCAAGGCGCCGAAGCAGGAAGAATTGAAGCCGCAGGCGGAAAAGGTCGAGCAGCCGAAGCAGCAGCCCGAAGTGGAAAAGAAGGCGGAGAAGCTGCCGGAGATCAAGCCGACGCAGATGCCGCCCCCCACGCCGGAGCAGACAAAGCCGGAGCCGAAAAAAGAACAGGCCAAGTCCGATCCGATCAAGGACCTGATCGTGAAGGACGACGCGCTCGAAAAGGCGAAGGACGCGAAGAAGACGCCTCCCAAGAAAGAGCAGCCGAAACTCGCCGAGAAGCCGAAAGCGCCGCCGGTGAAGCAGCGCGACTTCAATCCCGACAAGATCGCGGCCCTTCTGGATAAAAGGGAACCGCAGCGCCAGCAGTCGTCGGCGGAGCAGGTTTCGCGTTCGCAATCGCTCGGCGTGAGCAGCGGAAATTCCCCGCGGCTGACGCAGAGCGAGATCGACGCGCTGCGCGCGCAGATTCAGGCGTGCTGGAATCCGCCGTTGGGTGCGGAGAACGCGCAGGACCTGATCGTGAAGGTCCGCATCCAGTTTCGCACCGATGGCACGCTTTCCGCCGAGCCCCAGTTGATGAACCGGGGCAGCGGCGCCTATTTCCAGGTCGCGGCGGAGAGTGCCATGCGCGCCGTCCGCCGCTGCGCGCCCTATACTTTACCTGCCGCGAAATATGAGGTTTGGAAGGACGTGGAAGTCACGTTCGATCCGAGGGACATGTTCCGCGGAGGCTGAGCTACTTCAGAAACTTCGAGATACCGATGAAAAAAATCGTTCTTCCCGATGCCTTCTCGCGTGAGCCCTTCTCGCGCCGCCGCCTGTTGCAGGGTGCCGCCGGCGTCACCGCCGCCGCCGTGATCGGGCGCGCCGTGCCCGCGCATGCAGTCCTCAAGCTCGACATCACGCAGGGTACGATCCAGCCGGTGCCGATCGCCATTACCGATTTCATGGGCGACGCGGAGGCGGGACGCAGTATCTCGCAGGTCATCACCAACGACCTGCGCCGGTCGGGACTGTTCGCGCCCATCGACCAGCAGGCGTTCATCGAGCGCATCCAGAATTTCGACGTGAACCCGCGCTTTCAGGACTGGCGCGTGATTAACGCGCAGGGTCTCGTGACCGGCCGCGTATCGCGCCAGCCGGATGGCCGCCTCCGGACCGAATTTCGTCTGTGGGACGTCTTTGCGGGCCAGCAATTCGCAAGTTCGCAGTTCGTCGCGCAACAGGATGCTTGGCGCCGGGTCGCGCACATGATCGCCGACCAGATCTACGAACGCCTCACCGGTGAAAAGGGATACTTCAACACCCGCATCGTGTTCATCGACGAGTCCGGTCCGAAGGACAAGCGCGTGAAGCGGCTTGCGATGATGGATCAGGACGGCGCCAATGTTCGCTATCTGACGCGCGGTGAAGATCTCGTGCTGACGCCGCGCTTCAGCCCGACCAATCAGGAAGTCGCCTACATGTCCTATGGACGTGATAACCCGCGCGTCGTCCTCCTGAATCTCGATACCAACCAGCGCGAGACCATCGGCGATTTCCCCGGCATGAGTTTTTCGCCGCGCTTTTCGCCGGACGGGCAGCGCGTGGTGATGTCGCTCCAGCAGGGCGCGAATTCCAACATCTTCGCGATGGACCTGCGCTCGCGCCGGACGACCCGCCTCACCGATGCGGCTGCGATCAGCACCGCACCTTCGTTTTCGCCGGACGGGCGTTTCATCGCGTTCGAATCCGATCGCGGCGGCTCTCAGCAGATCTATGTGATGGGTGCGGACGGCGGCGGTGCGCGCCGTATTTCGTTTGGCGGCGGCAGCTATTCCACCCCGGTCTGGTCCCCGCGCGGCGATATTATTGCCTTCACCAAGCAGGGTGGTGGCAGCTTCTCCATCGGTGTGATGCGCACGGACGGTTCCGGCGAGCGCATCCTGACCGAGGGGTTCCATAACGAGGGCCCCACCTGGGCGCCCAATGGCCGCGTGCTGATGTTCTTCCGCGATCCGGGCGGCAACGCCGGCCCACAGCTCTTTACGGTGGACCTTACGGGCTACAACGAGCAGCGCGTTCCGACCCCGAACTATGGCTCGGACCCCGCCTGGTCACCGCTTTTGACCTGATCGAGGCTGTGCAGGGGCTGCGCCCGGCCATCATATGGCCGCAGACCGCAACCATTTTCCGAGTCACACTTTGGTAACCATGACCGCCGGAACCGGGTCCGGCGCGTGTGAAACATTCAATTTGCGGGACTTCGCCAACCCTTCGTCAAGGTTGACGGAATATTCGCTTAACCAACCGGCTGTTACATGGGGGGATGTTCGCCGGTGGGTGAAGGGAGTTCGAGATGAATCAGGTTGGGCAGATTGTTCGCGGCGCACGTATTGCCGTGCTGCTTGGCGCGGTCCTTTTGGCGGGCGCCTGTGCACAGCAGCCGAATCCAAACGATCCGTCCGGTATCGGTGCCGCGGCAACGCCGGGCAGCGCGCAGGACTTCGTGGTCAATGTCGGCGACCGCGTGTTCTTTGAAACCGACTCCTCCGAACTGACCCAGCAGGCCCGCGCTACGCTCGACAAGCAGGCGCAGTGGCTGAACAACTACAATCGCTACGCATTCACCGTCGAAGGTCATGCCGACGAACGCGGCACGCGCGAATACAATATCGCGCTCGGTGCGCGCCGCGCGCAGACCGTCCGCGATTATCTGATCGCACGTGGCGTCGAGGCGTCGCGCATGCGCACGATCTCCTACGGCAAGGAACGTCCGGTCGCGGTCTGCAACGACATTTCCTGCTGGTCGCAGAACCGCCGCTCGGTCACGATCCTCAGCGGCGGCGCGCAGGGCTGACGCAATTGGCTTCGGTGCCGTCGGCATGATCCGGCGGCCCCATTTTGGACGTACTCAAGCCGCTATCTCGTTGCGTCCGCTCGCGCTAAAATCCAGCGAGCTATTGTCCGGTTGAGACGATGAAAACCGCGATTTTTATCCGTTCCGTTCTGTTCGCCGCGCTGGTCCTGTGCGCGGCGCCTTCAGCGCATGCGCAGTTGTTCGGTCAGCCCGGCGGCGGTGGCGACGATGTCTCCGGCCGCATCGGACGGCTCGAAGCGCAAATCCGCTCGCTCACTGGGCAGATCGAGGAACTTCAGTTCAAGAACCAGCAGCTCGAACAGCAGCTGAAGCGCTCGTTGCAGGACACCGAATTTCGTTTGCAGGAAATGCAGGGCGGACGTCCGCCGGCAGCGGCCCCGCGCGGCCAGCAGGGCGGCCTGCCTCCGCAAGCACCTCCCGTCGCGCAGCAGCAGCGTCCGCTGCCGCCGCAAGCATCCGCGCCGCAAAATCTTCCACCGATTATTGACGACCAGCCGCAAGCCCAGGGCCGCCGTGGCGATGTGTTCGATCCCACGCAGTCTCCGAATGCGCCGGGCGCACCGCGTCAGTTGGGAACGATGCAGGGCCGCAGCGACGGGCCGGGTCCCGTCATCATGGCGCCGGGCAATGAACCGCCGGCACGCCGTCAGGCGGGCGCTCCGATGGACCTGAGCGGACGTGCGCAAATCCCTTCCGGTCCTCCGCCCGAACAGCGGGGCTTTCCGGTAGCCGGTCCCGTCGGCCAGCAAGCGACGCTGGCACCGTCCGGGAGCGCCAAGGACGAATACGATCTTGCGGTGGGCGCCATGCAGCGCCGCGACTACGATCTCGCCGACCAGTCGTTCAAGACGTTTCTCGCCAACCACCCGAACGACCGGATGGTGCCGGAGGCACAATACTGGCTGGGCGAAGCACAGTACCAGCGCCAGCAATATAACGACGCGGCCGAAACTTTCCTCGAGCACTACAACAAGTATCCGAACAGCACGAAGGCGCCGGACGGATTGCTGCGTCTCGGCCAGTCGCTGTCGGCGCTCGGGAAGCAGGAAGCCGCATGCGCTTCACTGGGTGCGGTCATCACGAAATATCCGAAGGCCTCGGCCAACGTGAAGCGCGCGGTCGAGCAGGAACAGAAGCGTGCTCGCTGCTGATCGCGATCAGGCAGCGGTCGCCGATCACGAACTCGATTTCCTTTTTTCCATCGTCTCCGAATTTCCAAGAGTACTGGCCGCCGTTTCCGGCGGTCCGGACTCCATGGCGCTTTTGCATCTGTTGCATCGCTGGAAGACATTGCGCCCTGGATGCGAACTGATCGCGGCGACCGTCGATCACGGTTTGCGTGCGGAAGCAAAAGAAGAAGCAGCTCTCGTTTCTGCATTCGCAAAATCACGCGGCGTTCCACATTTCACGCTCGCATGGGAAGGCGAGAAGCCTTCCGCCGGAATTCAGGAAGCCGCGCGTGAAGCGCGCTATTCGCTGCTGACGGATCTGGCGAAGCGGGAGGACGCCGCTGCAATCATTACAGCGCACACGCGCGACGATCAGGGCGAAACGTTCCTGATGCGGCTCGCGCGCGGATCGGGGCTGTCCGGTCTTGCGGGTATCCGTCCACGCACCGCGCGCAACGGCATCGCTGTATTGCGGCCGCTCCTTTCAGTATCCAAAACCAGACTGACCGCCACCTTGAACGCGGTCGGTGTCGCTTTTGCCGAGGACCGTTCCAATCGCGATCCGCGCTACACCCGCGTGCGCCTGCGCGAGCTATCTCCGGCTCTGGCGGAAGAAGGTATTGATGCCGCCCGTCTCGCGAGTGTCACAACCCGTCTCGCCCGCGCCGATGCCGCTCTCGAAACGGCGGTGGACGAAGCCAGCCGTAAACTTTTGACCGGAAGCGGCAGTCTGCAGATCGATGCGGCGGCACTGTTCGCGCTTCCCGACGAGATTTCGTTGCGTTTGCTCGGACGGCTGATCGGCCAGACAGGAGATGAGGGGCCGGTCGAGCTCGCCAAGCTGGAATCGCTGCATGCCGCCCTGCGGGAATCGGCCGGAACCCGCGAACCGTTGAAGCGTACGCTCGCCGGCGCGGCATTACGTCTCGAACGGGGCACGCTTGTCGTCGAACGTGCGCCGCCCCGATCCAACCGGCTGCCCAAATCGTAAACAGTTAGGGTTTTGGGCCTGAATCCGGTCTCCGGCGGGCTGCTTCCCTTGGCAATGACACCCATGCGCCCTATTTTAGCGCTAGTCGGATATGTGGCCGGACGGGTCTCCCGTCAGGTTTCTCGTGCGGGGCGGGCAGGCCTGCCTCGATGAAGGGTCAGCGATGAACTCGAATCTACGCAATTTCGCCCTCTGGGTGATTATTGTCCTGTTGCTTCTTGCGTTGTTCTCGCTGTTCCAGAACCCCGGCTCGCGTCCGGTTTCCAACGACATCAGCTTTTCGCAGCTCCTGACCGAGGTCGATAACGGCAAGGTCCGCGAAGTGGTCATTCAGGGCCATGAGATCAACGGCACCTTCTCAGACGGGCGCCAGTTCCAGACCTATGCGCCGAACGACCCGAGCCTTATCCAGCGCCTGTACGGCAAGAATGTTTCGATCGTCGCGCGCCCTCAGGGCGAGAGCGTACCGTGGTTTGTGTCGCTGCTCGTGTCGTGGCTGCCGTTCATCGCACTCATTGGCGTGTGGATTTTCCTGTCGCGCCAGATGCAGGGTGCGGGCGGCAAGGCGATGGGTTTTGGCAAGTCGCGCGCCAAGATGCTCACCGAAGCGCATGGCCGCGTCACGTTTGAAGACGTTGCCGGTGTCGACGAGGCGAAATCCGATCTGGAAGAGATCGTCGAGTTCCTGCGCGACCCGCAGAAATTCCAGCGTCTCGGCGGCAAGATTCCCCGTGGTGTGCTGCTGGTCGGCCCTCCGGGTACCGGCAAGACGCTGATCGCGCGTGCGGTCGCGGGCGAAGCCAATGTACCCTTCTTCACGATTTCCGGTTCGGACTTCGTCGAAATGTTCGTCGGCGTCGGCGCTTCGCGCGTCCGCGATATGTTCGAGCAGGCGAAGAAGAACGCGCCCTGCATCATCTTCATCGACGAAATCGACGCGGTCGGCCGCCATCGCGGCGCCGGCCTCGGCGGCGGCAACGACGAGCGCGAGCAAACGCTGAACCAGTTGCTGGTCGAGATGGACGGCTTCGAGGCGAACGAAGGCATCATCCTGATCGCCGCCACCAACCGTCCGGACGTGCTCGACCCGGCGTTGCTGCGTCCGGGCCGCTTCGACCGTCAGGTCGTGGTGCCGAACCCGGACGTCACCGGCCGCGAGCAGATCCTCAAGGTCCACGTCCGCAAGGTGCCGCTGGCGCCGGACGTGAATCTCAAGACGATCGCGCGCGGCACGCCCGGTTTCTCCGGCGCCGATCTCGCGAACCTCATCAACGAAGCCGCCCTCATGGCTGCGCGCCGCAACAAGCGCATGGTCACACAGCATGAATTCGAGGATGCCAAGGACAAGGTGATGATGGGCTCCGAGCGCCGCTCGCTCGTGATGACGGAGGAGGAAAAACTCCTCACCGCCTATCACGAAGGCGGCCACGCCATCGTCGCGCTGAACGTCAAGGCAACCGACCCCGTGCACAAGGCCACGATCATTCCCCGCGGCCGTGCACTCGGTATGGTCATGCAGTTGCCGGAACGCGACAAGCTTTCGATGTCTTACGAGCAGATGACTTCCCGTTTGGCGATCATGATGGGCGGGCGCATCGCGGAAGAAATGATCTTCGGCCACGACAAGGTGACTTCCGGCGCGCAGTCCGACATCGAGCAGGCGACCCGCCTTGCCCGCATGATGGTGACGCGCTGGGGCTTTTCGCCGGAACTCGGCACGGTGGCTTATGGCGAGAACCAGGAAGAGGTCTTCCTCGGCCACTCGGTTTCGCGCACACAGAATATTTCGGAGGCCACTTCGCAGAAGATCGACTCCGAAGTGCGCCGGCTGGTCGAAGCCGGTCTCTCCGAAGCCAGGGAAATTCTCGACACCAAGCGCGCGGACCTTGAAAAGCTTGCCAAGGGGCTGATCGAGTATGAGACGCTCAGCGGTGACGAGATCAAGGATCTGTTGATCGGAAAGCCACCTGTGCGCGAGACGGCGGCGGAGCCTTCGACACCGCGCGGCTCGGCCGTGCCTCCTGCGGGCAAGCCGCGGCCTCGCTCCGGCGGCAGCGGGCCGATGGAGCCGCAGCCACAGGCCTGATAGGCTTCCGCCGAATACGATTAGAGATGCCCGGCCCTGTGCCGGGCATCTTCATATTCAGCCGAAGCATTCTCCGATGGCTCCCAAGAAGAAAAACAAAAAACCTTACTGGTCGCGCGAGGGATTTTTTCTCGGCGCGCGTACCATGCTGCCGGTTGCACCGGGCATGATCGCGTTTGGCCTCGTCGTCGGCGGCACGACGGCGGCCAAGGGCTTCACCTATCTCGAATGCCTCCTGATGAACGTGGTGGTCTATGCGGGCGCATCGCAGATGGTGGCGATGGAGCTTTGGCCGCAAACTCTTAATCTCGCATCGATCGCTGCGCTGGCGATCATCGCCGGCACGGTGAATGCGCGCATGCTGCTGCTCAGTGCGGCACTGCGCCCGTGGCTCGGTTCGCTGCCATCGTGGCAGACCTATCCGCTGCTGCATCTTCTGACCGATCCCGGCTGGATCGCGTCCATGCGCTATCACCGCGAAGGCGGCTGGGACGCGGGATTCCTGCTTGGTTCGAGTGTTATCTTTTTCTGGCTCTGGATGACGGCGGTTTCCGCCGGGTACTTTCTCGGCGCCTTGATTGCCAATCCGAAAGCGATCGGTCTCGATCTGGTGATGCCGATTTTCTTCGCGGCGATGCTGATCCCGCTGTGGCGCGGGCCCAAGAACATTGTGCCGTGGTTTACGGCGGGGGCGGTTTCGCTGCTGGTTTATTTCCTCGTGCCGGGTTGGTGGTACGTCGTCGCCGGTGCGCTCGCGGGCAGCATCGCGGGAGGCTTCAGCGATGACGACTGAACACTGGCTCGTCGTGGCCGCGATCTTCGCGATGGCGGCAGCCACCTATCCGATGCGCGCGGGCGGCTTCTGGCTGATGGGCCACATTCCGCTGACACCGCGCATCCGCAAGATTCTCGAAGCTTCGCCGGGTGCGGTCATCGTCGCCACCATCGCGCCGATCATCGTGCGTGAAGGCGTGCCCGCTGCTGTCGCCGTGCTGGCCGGTGGCATCGTGATGTATGCATGGCGGCGCGACCATCTGGCGATGGCCGTGGGCATGGCGGCTGCTGCCGGCGTGCGGGCGTTCTTCTTCTGATTACTTCATCGCCGCCTTGATTGTCTCGACCGTGGCGCCGGGAGCCTTCGCGGCGCCGATGATCTTTGCTTCCTTGGCAAGGATCACATCGAGTGCGGGTTTCATCTTGTCGATGAGATCGAGCGGCACGATCACCGCACCATGCTGGTCGGCGTGAACGAGATCGCCGCTCTTCGCCGCCATGCCGTGGATGTTCACCGGCACGCCGTATTCCTCGACATGTACATAAGCATGTGACGGAGAGATCGAGCCCGCCAGCATCTGAAAGCCTTCCGCTACTTGCGGGATGTCGCGAACCGAACCGTTCGTGATCGTGCCGAGGCAGCCCAGCGCCTTGTGCACGTTGGTCTGGACTTCGCCCCAGAACGCTCCGTAGCCGACATGTTCGCCATCCAAATCCTCGATCAGCACGATGCCCGGATTGGGCGCCGACGCGATGTAGTCGAGATAGTCGAGCCGCTTCTGCATGTAGCCGCCGTCGCCCAGGCCGAATGAATCCTTCGACTTGATCGTGACGGTTTTCGCGAAGCCCACCATCGGGGGCAGGTTCGGAAACGGACAATACAGATGCTTCACCGTGTAGCCGAAGCCGCGGCGCTCCGGCGCAACCATCTCGATCAGGTTGCAGACGGTCGGGGTGTCGATGGAGCGGAGGAAATCTGCTTGGGCGGGAGTGAGCATCATTTTTCCTGTCGTCTGAATTTACTCATGCCTGCACCGCTTCACGGCGCTTCTGGCGCGAGGCCGGGGCCGGAAACTATGGGAGTTTGCGCGCTGTTTCCAGCCGTTAACATCGCTCATAATTTTTTGAAGCTTTTGACCCCGTGGTAGTGCTACCACCGGCGGCGGCTGGAGCTCCTATGAAGCGCAAGTATTTCGGCACGGATGGAATTCGCGGAAGAGCGAATGGCGTAATCACGCCGGAGCTTGCCCTCAAGGTCGGCATGGCTGCCGGTCTCGTCTTCCAGCGCGGCGATCACCAGCATCGGGTGCTGATCGGCAAGGATACGCGCCTGTCCGGCTACATGATCGAAAACGCGCTGACGGCAGGGTTCACGTCGGTCGGTATGGATGTGCTGCTGACGGGTCCGCTGCCCACGCCCGGTGTCGCCACACTCACGCGCTCGATGCGCGCCGACCTTGGGGTGATGATCTCCGCCTCGCACAACAAATTCGACGACAACGGGATCAAGCTGTTTGGTCCGGACGGCTACAAGCTGTCGGACGAGATCGAACTTGAGATCGAGAAGCTGATCGAATCCGATCTTTCCAAGCGGCTTGCCGCTTCGCAGAAGATCGGCCGCGCCCGCCGCATCGACGGCGTGCAGGACCGCTACATCGAATTCGCCAAGCGCACGTTGCCGCGCAATCTGTCGCTCGAAGGCAAGCGCATCGTGATCGATTGCGCGAACGGTGCCGCCTACAAGGTGGCGCCGGAAGGGCTTTGGGAGCTTGGCGCGGAAGTGTTTCCGATCGGCGTGGAGCCGGACGGCTTCAACATCAACCGCGACTGCGGCTCCACTTCGCCGGATACGCTCACTGCGAAAGTCCGCGAAATGCGGGCGGATATCGGCATCGCGCTCGATGGCGACGCCGACCGCGTGGTGCTGGTCGATGAGAAGGGCCAGCTCGTCGACGGCGACCAGCTGCTGGCGGTTGTCGCCGAAAGCTTCAAGGAAGACGGCCGTCTCACCAAGCCCGCGATTGTTGGTACGGTGATGTCGAATCTCGGCCTGGAACGGCATCTGAAGGGCCTCGGCATCGAACTGATCCGCACGCCCGTTGGAGACCGTTACGTGCTGGAGCAGATGCTCGCCCGCGGCATCAATGTGGGTGGCGAACAGTCCGGACACCTGATCCTGTCCGATTACAGCACTACCGGCGACGGGTTTGTCGCCGCGTTGCAGGTGCTTGCGATGGTCTGCAAGTCCGGCAAGGCGGTGAGCGAAGTCTGCCACCGCTTCGATCCGCTACCGCAGGTGCTGAAGAACGTCCGCTACAAGTCCGGCAAGCCGCTGGAAGACGCGAAGGTGAAAACCGCCATTGCGTCTGCCGAGCAGAAATTGAACGGTGTCGGCCGGTTGCTCGTGCGTTCGAGCGGAACGGAGCCGGTGATCCGCGTGATGGGGGAGGGCGAGAACCGCGATCTCGTCGAAGCCGTTGTCGATGACATTGTCGACGTGCTGAACAAGGCCGCCGCCTGAGCCGTAAACGAAAATTAAGCGCGTTTAACGCGGATTAATTCCTCCTAACGAATTCTGAATCGTGAACGCTGTGTTAATCGCGCGTTGCCGCGAAGACACGCGCGTATGTTCTCGCAAAAATTTTGCGCGGCGTGAGATGAACGAACGCGGTTAAGAATTAACCTTAAGTGGCCCTTAAGTTTTCGCTGGCAACTTCCCGGCTTCGGTAACTGCGGATTGCGTGAGTTTCGCATCCGCAAAGCAGAAGGACTGAGGAAGATGGGCAGCAGCTTCAAGACCGTTGCGCTCGCCGCGGCGCTGGCCGCCGGGTTTGTGCAGCACGCTGCAAAAGCAGCCGATATGCCGCTGCCGCCGCCCTTACCGGCGCCTGTGATCGAGGAATACGGCGGCTGGTATCTGCGCGGCGACATCGGCATGACGAATCAGCGCGTGAAGTCGCTCGACAACGCACTGTTCGCAACCACGACGAACCTCCAGATCGTCGACAAGAATTTCGAGGCCGGCATGCTGTTCGGCGTTGGCCTCGGCTACAAGCACAACAATTGGTTCCGTTGGGATCTCACGGGCGAGTATCGTGGCGAAACCGGTTTCCACGGCATGGACACCTACGGCGGCCCGCCGGCGACCGCGACGAACATCTACACCGGCAAGAAGTCTGAATGGCTGTTCCTCGCCAACGCCTATCTCGATCTCGGCACCTGGAAGGCGATCACGCCGTTCGTGGGTGCGGGCCTCGGAGCGGCGCGCGTGTCCATCCACAGCTTCCGTGACATCGATCCGATTACGCCGTCCGCGGCGTATGCCGACTCGGCGTCCAAGTGGAACTTCGCCTGGGCGCTCTATGCCGGTCTCAGCTACGACGTTACGCCGAACTTCGCGATCGAACTCGCCTACCGTTATCTCAATCTGGGTGACGGCCAGACGGGCGACATCATCGCATTCAACGGCGTGAACGCGATCAACAACCCGATGCACTTCAAGGAAATCACCTCGCATGACCTCAAGTTCGGCATGCGCTGGATGTTCGCCGATTCGGGTTACACCGAGTACCAGCCGCCGCTCATCCGCAAATACTGAGCAGGTTGATTTCGGAAAAACCGGCGCGGCAGAAATGCCGCGCCGTTTTCTTTTGTGCGCGCGCGGCCGCGGAACAGTCTGCAGGTAACCCGGCATTAAGGTTAACCAATCATGATCGCCCCGAATTCAAGAACTTAGGGGTCGGTCGATGCGCGTTGCCATTGCTCTTGCGGTTTGCAGTCTCTCGCTGACGGGCGCGCTGCATGACGCATCAGCGCAGGACTACCGGCCATTGCCGGTGCTGCGCGGTTCGGATTACCGGCCGGTGGCGCCGACTTATCGCAACTGGAGCGGTTTCTACGTCGGCGGCTCCATCGGCTATTCGAGTGCGAACGCCGACTTCAGCGATTCGGGCAACACGCTGCTCGCGCGCATTCTCGAAAACACGATGATCGAAAACGAATTCCAGGTTTCGACCTGGCCGGAGCCGCGTGACGCCAGCAACAACGCATCCCCATGGGGCGTGTTCCTCGGTTACAACTGGCAGTCCGACAACGCCGTCTATGGCTTCGAGTTCGCCTACAACCGCACCAAGCACGACATGAGCGGCGTCGATTCGGTCAGCCGTATCATCACCACTTCGAACGAATATCAGTATGACGTGACCGCGTCCGCGGGAGCGTCCGCAAAGGTCACCGACTTCGGCACGATGAAAATTCGGGCAGGGGCCGTGTACGGCACCGTGTTGCCCTATGTATCGGCGGGTCTTGCGGTGGGCCGCATGTCGGTGGTCCAGATCGCTAATGTGACCTATCCGGCACCGACCGATGTGTCGGCAGGCGGCGGCCAGCCGCCGCTACCGGCCGTGAACATCACGCGCACCGATGGAAAGCAGAATTCCTATGTGCTTGGCCTTACGATCGGCGCCGGTTTCGACTGGGAATTCATGCCGCATGTCTTTCTGCGCGGTGAATACGAGTATGTCGGCTTCCTGCCGGTGAATGACGTCAGCATCGCGATACACACCGCCCGCGCCGGCGTCGGCCTGAAGTTCTAAACAAAATTTATAACTGCATGACAGGGCGGCATGGCCGCCCTGTATTCGCGTCTGCGCCTTTCGCCGCACTTGACGCCCCATAGCCTCAGGCGTATCGCCGTCCGTGGGACACCTCTCCCCAACGAGAGGCTTCTATCTGGAAGGATAGGCTATGACGGCGAAGCCCACGGCGCGGCCGAAGTCCGCGCATTTTTCTTCAGGCCCCTGCGCAAAGCGCCCGGGCTGGACCATCGAAGCTCTCAAACATTCTCTCACCGGCCGTTCGCACCGCGCGAAGCCGCTCAAGGCCAGGCTCAAGCAGGCCATCGAGCTGACGCGCGAAGTGCTGGGCGTGCCCGCCGATTACAAGATCGGCATCGTTCCGGCCTCCGACACTGGCGCCGTTGAAATGGCGATGTGGTCGCTGCTCGGCCCGCGCGGTATCGACGTGCTGGTCTGGGAAAGCTTCGGCGAAGGCTGGGCCACGGACATCAACAAGCAACTGAAACTCAAGGACGTGCGCGTTCTGAAGGCGGGATATGGCGAACTGCCGGACCTCTCGCAGGTCGATCCCGCTCGCGATGTCGTCTTTACCTGGAACGGCACCACGTCCGGTGTACGCGTGCCCAACGGCGACTGGATCAAGACTGATCGTGAAGGGCTGACGATTTGCGACGCGACCTCTGCCGCATTCGCGCAGACGCTGCCCTTCGACAAGCTCGATGTGGTGACGTTCAGCTGGCAGAAAGTGCTCGGCTCGGAAGCCGCACACGGCATGCTGATTCTCTCGCCGCGCGCCGTGCAGCGGCTGGAGAGCCACACGCCAGCATGGCCGATGCCGAAGCTTTTCCGCATGACGAAAGGCGGAAAATTGATCGACGGAATTTTCGAGGGCGAGACCATCAACACGCCGTCGATGATCGCGGTCGAGGATTATGTAGATGCGCTCAACTGGGCGAAGTCGGTTGGTAATGCGGCCGGCCTCAAGAAGCGCGCGGATGCGAATTTCGCGAGGCTTTTAGCGTGGGTCGAACGCACACCATGGATCGAGTTTCTCGCCAAAAAACCTGAGACGCGCTCCAACACGTCCGTCTGTCTCGTGGTCGCCGATCCCGACGTGACGAAGCTTGCGCCGGACGCGCAAGCCGCGTTTGCGAAATCGCTCGTTTCGGCGCTCGACAAGGAAGGCGTTGCCTACGACATCGGCCACTATCGCGATGCACCGGCAGGTCTGCGGATCTGGACCGGTGCGACGGTGGAAACCGCCGATCTCGAGGCGCTCTTCCCGTGGCTCGACTGGGCGTTTGCCCAGACCAAAGCCGCGCTGCCCAAGGCAGCCTGACGTCATCCCGGAAGCGGCGAAGCCGCTATCCGGGATCGCTTCCAGCTTTCATCGTTCAACGATCCCGGCTCTCGCGCTTACGCTCGGCCGGGATGACGCAAAGGACAAAAAATGGCACCTCGCGTACTGATTTCCGATGCGCTTTCCGCCGCCGCCGTACAGATTTTCAAGGACCGTGGCGTGGAAGTCGATTTCCAGCCGGAACTGGGAAAAGACAAGGACAAGCTTGCCGAGATCATCGGCAACTATGACGGCCTCGCGATCCGCTCGGCTACTAAGGTCACTCCGAAAATTCTGGAGAAAGCCGCCAAGCTCCGCGTGATCGGACGCGCCGGCATCGGCGTCGATAATGTCGATATTCCGGCAGCGACCGCCAAGGGCATCATCGTGATGAACACGCCGTTCGGAAATTCCATTACGACGGCCGAACACGCGATCACGCTGATGCTCGCCCTCGCGCGCCAGATTCCGCAGGCCGACGCTTCCACACAAGCCGGCAAGTGGGAGAAGAACCGCTTTATGGGCGTCGAAATCACCGGAAAGACGCTCGGCGTGATCGGTTGCGGAAACATCGGCTCGATTGCCGCCGACCGCGCACTCGGCCTGCGGATGCGCGTCGTCGCGTTCGATCCGTTCCTGTCGCCGGAGCGCGCCATGGAAATCGGTGTCGAGAAAGTTGAGCTTGACGAATTGCTCCGCCGTTCGGATTTCATCACGCTGCACACCCCGATGACCGAAAAGACGAAAAATATTCTCAGTGCGGAAAATCTCGCCAAAACGAAAAAAGGCGTCCGCATCGTCAATTGCGCGCGGGGCGGGCTGGTGGACGAGGCCGCACTTCGTGCCGCACTCGATTCGGGTCAGGTCGCAGGTGCCGCGTTTGATGTGTTTTCGACGGAGCCCGCCAAGGAAAATCCGCTGTTCGGTCACCCGAACGTGGTCTGCACGCCGCATCTCGGCGCATCCACGTCGGAGGCGCAGGAGAACGTGGCGCTGCAGATCGCCGAACAGATGTCGGACTACCTGCTGCGCGGCGCCATTTCGAATGCCGTGAACTTCCCGTCGATCACCGCGGAGGAAGCGCCGCGGCTGAAGCCGTTTATCGAGCTTGCCGAAAAGCTCGGCTCGTTCGCGGGCCAGTTGACCGAAACCGGCATCAAGAAGGTGCAGGTTTCGTATGAAGGCACGGTGGCGCAGATGAAGATCAAGGCACTTACCTCGGCCGCATTGGCCGGCCTGCTGCGCCCGATGCTCGGCACCGTGAACGTCGTGTCGGCACCTGCCGTCGCCAAGGAGCGCGGCATCGTGATCGAGGAGACGACGCGCGAGGTCGCCGGAGACTACGAAAGCCTCATCAAGATCACCGTCACCACCGAGCGGCAGGAGCGCTCCGTCGCCGGTACCGTGTTCGCGGACGGCCGCCCGCGTATCGTGAACATCAAGGGCATCCGCATGGACGCGGAATTCGGGCCGTCGATGATTTACATCACGAACCTCGACAAGCCGGGCTTCATCGGAAAATTCTCCGGCACACTCGGCGATGCTGGCATCAACATCGCGACGTTCCATGTGGGCCGCGAGGCACCGGGCGGCAACGCCGTGGCGCTCATCGAGATCGACGGCGAACTCCCCGAAGACGTGCTCGCGAAGGTGCGCGCGCTTCCGCAGGTACAGAACGCGAAACCGCTGCGGTTCTGATCAGGCTGACCGGCGGTAGGTCGCAAGCGCCACGCCGCCGATCACCAGCGCGAAGCCGGCAGCATGGAACGGGTAAAGCCGTTCGCCGAGCAGCGTGATGGCGATGATCGCTGCAAACACCGGCACCAGATACATGAAGGGCGCCGCCCGGTTCGGCCCGATCAGCTCGACGCCGCGCAGGAAGAAGAAATGCGCCATCAGCGACGGGAAGATCACCACATAAGCGATGATCGCCATTGCGGGCCATTCCAGCGGCACTGTTTTCCCTGATGCAATTTCCGCCAGCCAGAAGGGTGTGAGCAGCACCGCGCCCCAGAACATCGTGAGCGCCACGAATGACATCGAATGCAGCGGCGGGCGGCGCTTCAGGAGTGCCGAATAGAGCGCATAGGCGACGATCGCCACCAACAGAATAAGGTCGCCGACGTTGAAGCGGAATTCGAGCAGTGCGCCCCATTCGCCGCGGCTGACGACGACGAGAATTCCCGCGAGCGAGATCAGCATGCCGAGAAGCTGGCGCGGGCCGAGCCGTTCGCCGAACAGCAGGAACGACAGTCCCACGATCATCAGCGGACCGGTCGATTGCAGGATCGTCGCGTTGACGACCTCGGTGTATTGCACGCCGAAATAGGTGAGGGTGTTGTAGGCGGAGACGCCGAACAGCGAGAGCGCCAGCAGCATCGGCGCGTGTCTTCGGATTTGCGGCCAGTCAGCGCGAAGATAGGGCCATGCGAACGGCAGCAGGATCAATGCGGCCCCGAACCAGCGCAGCGTTCCGAGTGCCACCGGCGGAACGTAGTTCACCGAGTAACGGCCGATATTGATGTTACCGGCCCACGAAAGCATCGTGAGGATGAGTAGCAGATAGGGGGCGTGGTAGAGCCTCGCCGCAAGAGACTTTAAAAATTGCATGCAGCCGATCCGGAATTCGGTTCCATCTGTACCGGCGTGGGGGACACGCCGCGCTGCCCATCTGACGCGGGCCCAATTGTCGCAATCGCGGTTAATCCCATCGGCGAAAAGCCGCGCATCCGCAAGGCTGCGGGTCTGCATTTGTCGAAAGCCTGCAATGCGTTGCTCGGGCCCGATTGTGGCAAATGCGAATCCTTGATCGTTTTATGTCGTTCCGGTAACTCTCTTGCCGCCCCGGCACGGATGCGGAACGCCGGGGCTTTGCGTGTCTGGAACCGCGAATTTTCGTTTCCTGGGTACCGGGGAGAGCTGAAAGGTGCCGAACGTCGTCGTCGTTGGGGCCCAATGGGGCGATGAGGGTAAGGGCAAGATTGTCGACTGGCTGAGCGAACAGGCCGATGTGGTCGTGCGCTTTCAGGGCGGTCACAATGCAGGCCATACGCTCGTCATCGATGGGGTCACTTACAAACTCTCGCTGTTGCCGTCGGGCGTCGTGCGCCCCGGCAAGCTTGCCGTCATCGGCAACGGCGTGGTGCTCGATCCTTATGCGCTGGTCGGCGAGATCGAGCGTATTGCCGGACTGGGCGTGAAGATCACGCCGGACGTATTGCGTGTTGCGGACAACGTTTCGCTCATCCTCTCCATTCATCGCGAACTCGACGCCGTGCGCGAAGGCGGCACGCAGGGAACGCGCATCGGCACCACCAAGCGCGGGATCGGTCCGGCCTACGAGGACAAGACCGGCCGCCGGGCGATCCGGCTCGCGGACCTGGCGGAGCCGGAAAATCTGGACGCCAAGATCGAACGTCTGCTGTTCCATCACAATGCGTTGCGGCGCGGACTGGGGCTTCCCGAGTTCAAACCCGCCGACATCAGGAAAGAACTGACGGACATCGCGCCGAAGGTGCTGCCCTATATGCACCGCGTCTGGGAATTGCTGGACGAACACCGCCGCAAGGACTCACGCATCCTGTTCGAGGGCGCGCAAGGCGCGCTCCTGGACGTCGACCACGGCACCTATCCTTATGTGACGTCGTCGAACACCGTCGCCGGTCAGGCGGCGACCGGTTCGGGCATGGGGCCGGGGGCCACCGGCTATGTGCTCGGCATCACCAAGGCCTATACGACGCGGGTCGGCGAGGGGCCGTTCCCGACCGAATTGCTGGACGACACCGGCAAGCTGATCGGCCAGCGCGGCCATGAATTCGGTACGGTAACCGGGCGGGCCCGCCGCTGCGGCTGGTTCGATTCCGTCCTTGTCCGGCAGACCGTTCGTACCGGCGGGATCGACGGGATCGCGCTGACCAAGCTCGATGTTCTCGATGGGTTCGACCCGATCCGGGTCTGCGTGGGCTACAGGCTCAATGGAACCGAGATTTTCCACATGCCTGCGGGCGAGACTGCACAGTCCCGTCTTGAACCGATCTATGAGAATATCGAAGGATGGAAGGGCTCGACCAAGGGGGCGAGATCCTGGGCGGACCTGCCGGCGGCGGCGGTAAAGTATGTGAGGCGGATCGAGGAACTGATCGGTTGTCCGGTCGCGCTCCTGTCGACAAGTCCGGAGCGTGACGACACAATCCTTGTCCATAATCCGTTTCAGTCCTGATCGGCGGGCTTGTTAGGGTTTGTTGCGAGTTCAGAGTTAGAGGCCAATGACCGATTATCTTCCACTCCTGTCCCGTGCGATCACGGGACTGGAGCGCAATACAGGTGACGCCCGGCGCTCGGTGTACGAGCGCGCGCGTGCGGCGCTGCTGAAGCAGTTGCGCTCCATGAATCCGCCGCTGGCGGAATCGGAGATCACGCGCGAGCGCCTCGCGCTGGAAGAAGCGATCCGCCGCATCGAGGCGCAGTTGTCCCGGCCTCCAGAACGCGCGGCACCTCCACCTCCGCCGCCTCCGCCTAGCGCAGCTCCGACACCGCCGCCTGCGGCTCCGTTCGATGATTTCACACCCGAAGAACCGGCGGCTGTTCCACCGCCGCTTCCTTCTCCGCCGCCGCCAAGGGCGCCCGCCGCTGCACCGAATCCTCCGGCGTCCGCACCGCGCGCGCCGATGCAGAAGCCCCCGGCACCACCCCCGCGTCCTGCGGGCGGTCCTGGCTCAGCCGCCGCTCTCGATCCGTTCGGCGAGGGCGATCCGTTTGCCATCGAAGCGCCGGCTCTTAAGCGCGAAGCGGAGCCGCATCTTTCCCGTCCATTGCCCGGCAATCCGACGACGCCCCCGCCGCTGTCGGCTCAGCCACCGGCACCCCGTCGTCCTGCGCCGCCGCCGGCTGCCGCTCCAGTCGACGATTTCGACATCATCGATGAAATCCCGGCACCGACTCCTGTCGCGCGCGGGCCGCGCATACCGGAGCCTGCGGCCGACAGCTACCAGCAACCCTCCGCACCGGCCGCGCAGCCGCGTCCCTATCGCGGACGTGCGGCACCTGCCGATTTTGCGAAGGCCGACGCCCAGAAGGCGATGAAGGCGAAGATGATCGTCGGAAGCACGATCGGCGCGCTGGTGCTGGTAGCGCTCCTGATCGGCTTCCTCAATCGCGACCGCATCTTCTCGATGGGCACCAGCGCCTCGCGGCCGGCGCCCTCAACGACAACTTCATCGGAGCCGCCGAAGGCATCCGATCGTGTGCCGTCGGATTCAACCTCGCAACAGGCAAGCCGTCCGCAACAACAGGGCGGATCGGCGGCGGCCGTCGCGCAGCGTGCCGTTCTCTATGAAGAAAATCCGTCCGGCGGCGGACAGCAGTTGCAGACCTTTGTCGGCACCGTGTTGTGGCGCACCGAAACGGTGAACCCGGGTCCGGGCCGTCCGCCGGAACTCGGCATGCGCGTCGAAGTCGAAGTGCCCGACCGCAAGATGACGGTCGTCATGACCATCCGGCGCAATCCGGATACGACGCTGCCCGCGAGCCACACGGTCGAGGTTCAGTTCACGACGCCGGGCGATCCGTTCGGCGGTGTGTCCAACGTGCCGGGCCTGCGCGCGAAGACGACGGAGACGGCGCAGGGCGCGCCGCTGTCGGGACTTGTCGTGCGCGTGATGCCGGGCTTCTTCCTGATCGGCCTGTCCGCGATTGATGCGGACCGCGAACAGAATCTGATGCTGCTGCGCGAGCGTGGCTGGCTCGATCTTCCCTTCGTCTACAACAACGGCCGCCGTGCGGTGCTGGTCATCGAGAAGGGCGCTCCCGGCGAGCGCGTGATGAACGAAGCGCTTGCCGCCTGGGGCGGGTAAAACACAATCGTCATTCCGGACGCCGCAAAGCGGCGATCCGGAATCCATAGCCACAGTATTAAAAATTGAATTCGGTATTTATGGATTCCGGGGTCGCGTACTCGCGTACGCGCCCCGGAATGACAGTTTGCGTCAGTGCGCCGGAACGCCCTTCGGCGTTTCCATCTGCTGGACGCGGCTGACGACCGCCTCCTGCACCTTCTCGAAAGCGCGAACCTCGATCTGGCGCACGCGCTCGCGCGAGACGCCGAACTCGGCGGCAAGCTCCTCGAGCGTGACCGGATCGTCGGCGAGGCGGCGAGCTTCAAAAATGCGCCGTTCGCGATCGTTCAGAACACTCAATGCACCTTCCAGCGCGGAACGGCGGTTTTCCAGTTCCTCGTTCGCGGCAAGTTTGGATTCCTGGCTTTCCTCGTCATCGACGAGCCAGTCCTGCCACTCGCCCGACTCGGAGTCCGTGCGGATCGGCGCGTTAAGAGAAGCGTCGCCGGAAAGGCGCCGGTTCATGTCGACGACTTCCTGCTCGCTGACGCCGAGACGGGTCGCGATCTGCTTCACCTGTTCGGGCTTGAGGTCGCCTTCCTCGAGCGCGGAAATCTTGCTCTTCGCCTTGCGCAGGTTGAAGAACAGCCGCTTCTGCGCCGCCGTAGTGCCCATCTTCACGAGCGACCAGGAGCGGAGGATGTATTCCTGGATGGAAGCGCGGATCCACCACATTGCGTAGGTCGCGAGGCGGAAACCCTTGTCCGGGTCGAAGCGCTTGACGGCCTGCATCAGGCCGACATTGCCTTCGGAAATGACTTCACCGATGGGCAGGCCGTAGCCGCGATAGCCCATGGCGATTTTCGCCACGAGCCGCAGATGGCTGGTAACCAGTTGGTGCGCGGCATCGCGGTCCTCATGTTCGCGCCAGCGCTTTGCGAGCATGAATTCCTGCTCCGGCTCCAGCATGGGGAACCGGCGGATTTCGGATAGGTAGTGCGACAGACCGCCTTCGGCGGAGAAGGCGGGAAGTGAATGCTGGGCCATTAAAACCCTTTCCGGCTCCCCAAAATCGGCGGAGCCAACTCACGCGGCTGCATTTAGCCAGCCGTAACCGGCATATATAGAAACGGTTGGCGGCGTTTAAAGGGCAGGCGGGTCACGAGGATTTGAGCGAATCCACGAGCTTTTGCAGGTCGGGCGGAAAGCGGCGCTCGAACTTTACCTTCTTGCCGGTGCCCGGATGGACGAAACCGATATGCCAGGCATGCAGCGCCTGCCGGTTGAGTGCCGCGAACGCCTTCTGTGCTTTCTGCGTGAGTTGCGAGGATTTGGTGCGGAAGCCCGCGCCATACACCTCATCGCCGAGCAGGGGATAGCCGAGCCTCGTCATGTGCACGCGGATCTGGTGCGTGCGGCCGGTTTCCAGCCGGCATTCGACAAGACTCACGATCGGCAGGCCGTCACGGCCGGCATACCTTTCCAAAATTTCATAATGGGTCACGGCGTGCTTGCCGCCGGGCAGCACCGCCATTTTCTCGCGGGACTTGGGATCGCGCGCGATCGGTGCATTGACGCTGCCGCGTCGCGGATCGGGAACACCCCAGACAAGCGCCATGTATGCACGGGTCAGCGACCCGTCCTTGCCGTGGTCGGCGAACTGCTTGGAGAGCGCGTTATGCGTCTTGTCGTTCTTCGCGATCACCAGCAGCCCGCTCGTATCCTTGTCGAGGCGGTGGACGATGCCGGGCCGGATTTCTCCGCCGATGCCGGAGAGACTGTCGCCGCAATGGGCGATCAGCGCATTCACCAGCGTGCCGGATTTGTTGCCGGCACCCGGATGCACCACGAGGCCGGCCGGCTTGTTGATGACAATGAGGTCGCCGTCCTCGAACACGACGTCGAGCGGCATCTTCTGCGCCTTCGGCTTGGCGGGTTCGGGTGCCGGAACGCGCACCATCACCGTCTCGCCGGGTTTGACCCGGTAGGCGGGGTCCCCTACGTTCCGCCCGTTCACGCGAACCTGGCCGCCCAACAACAGGAGTTTGAGCCGCGAACGGCTCAGGTCCGGGATTTGCGTGGCAAGGAATTGATCGAGACGCGCGCCGGAATGCTCCTTCGCCGTCTTGGCTTCGAAGAACTTTTCGGCTTCTTTTTTTGCTTGTGCACTCGAAGACATGACCAACTCACAACGCGACGAAACTCAACTCGATCCTGCTCAAGCGCGCATCGTGCAGCGCCTGCGCAGGCTGATGGTGTTCTCCAGCCTGTTGATGGCAGGCGGCATTCTCGCCGTTTTCGGCGTGATCGGCTACCGAATTTCCACAGGTGCTGAAAAAGCCCCTTTGCCGGACAATACCGTGAACCTGCCGAAAGGTTCGCGCATTGTTTCAACGGCGTTTTCCGACGGCAAGATCGCGATCACCGTCGAGACCGATGGCGTCACCGAGATCCGCCTCTACGACGCGGGCAGCTTTGCCCCGCGGGGCAGCATGAAGCTGAAAATCGACCGCTGAAGCTTCCCTTGAAGGGCCGCACCTTCGGCGATAAAGCTAATTCCGGCTTTCCGGAAAGCTCCCTTCGTCTAGCGGTCTAGGACGCGGCCCTCTCAAGGCTGAAACACGGGTTCGATTCCCGTAGGGAGCGCCAGCCGTTCTCCCACCACACGGACTCTTGAAGCGGATGGCCTTTCATTTCCTTGCGGGAATGGCGGGCAGGGATCAGGGTTCCTTCGGGGGAGGGCACCACAAGGGAGATGCCCATGCGACTTTACGCTACTTACGCCGTGGCGGCGCTGGCGGCGATCGCCTTCGCTGCGACTTCGGCCTCCGCGCAGACACGCAACACTGCGCCGGCCTCTTCGCCCTACAAATACTGCCTTGAGGAAACCACCGGCGGCGCCGGCGGAGGTGCGCTTCCATGGCTTTGCCGTTTCACCTCGCTGCAACAGTGCATGCAGAGCCGGATGAATCCGACCGATCGTTGTGTACCGAACACCACCGGCCAACGGTCGTGATTGCACGGTCAGGTTGACCGCAAAGCCGGAGGCAAGCGGCGCTGGCGCTCCGCCATTGTTTGTTCCCGAAGCGTTCGAGATTTGCGTAACAGCGGCGTTGCTTTTCTGTGCGCGTGCATGAAAGCGGCTTCGCCGCTTCCGGCGGACTCGGTAAATAGGTGGGGTCCAAACGGATTCGCGATCTGACGCCGCGGGGAAGTTTCGGCGCAGCAACAGGGAGCCAGAAAGGCTCCGCAAACGATCGGCGAGGATTCCGTGGCGGCATTCAGGGAGCTGTTCGAAGAACTGGCGAGGGCGAACCGCATGCTCTCGAACGAAGGCATCGTCGATGCCTTCGGCCATGTCAGCGTGCGCAATCCCGAAAACGCCGCGCGCTATTTTCTCTCCCGCTCGATCGCGCCCGATCTCGTGCGGCCCGGCGACATTCGCGAATACACGCTCGACTCCGAACCGGTGAAGAAGTCCGATGAGCGCCATTACATCGAGCGCGTCATCCACGGTGAAATCTATCGCGCACGCCCTGACGTGATGGCCGTCTGCCACCACCACGCTTCCGAAATCCTCCCATACGCCATCACCGGCGAAAAGCTCGTGCCCGTCTTCATCATGGGAGCCGCGATGGGCGTGAACGTGCCGCATTGGGACCAGCGCGAAGCGTTCGGAGATACGAACCTCCTCGTTTCGACGGCGGAGCATGGACGCTCGCTCGCGCAGGCGCTGGGTCCGAATTATATGGTGCTGATGAGCCGCCACGGTGCCACCGTCGCCGGCCGCAGCCTGCGGGAAGTTTTCTTCCGCACCTATTACTCGGTGCGTAACGCGGCGCTGCAGACGCAGGCCAAACTCATCGGCGAAGTGAAGCCGTTGAGCGCAGGTGAAATCGAGAAGTCTTCGGCGGCCAATCTCCAGCCCGGGCAGCTTGCCCGGATCTGGGACTATTGCAGCAAGCGGCTCGCCAGCCATGAAGCAGCATCCGGAAAGAAAGCCGCCCGTCCCAAGCGCAGCAATACTTCCGTGCAGAAAAAAGGAAAGAAGCGGAAATGAAGCGCGTTGTACGGATAGCGTTGATGGTTGCGGTTTCGGCGGCCGCGGTTTTTGCATTCGCGCCGCGCGCAGATGCGCAGGAGACGCTGAACGTCGCCATCGGCCAGATCGACAACTGGGAAAACCAGATGCCGACGCTAGGCCAGGATGCGGGCTTCTTCAAAAAACGCGGTCTGGTGCTGAACAATTTTGGAACGCAGGGCACCGAGGAAACCTTGAAAGCCGTTGTGTCCGGCAAGGCGGATATCGGCATTGCGATCGGCACCTCGGCTGCGATGCGTGCATTCGTCGATGGCGCGCCGGTGCGTGTGTTGTTGCCGTGCTTCACAGGCACCGACGACCTTTACTGGTATGTGCTGAGCAGTTCGCCGATCCGGTCGCTGAAGCAGACCACTGACCGTAACACCATCGCCTATTCGGGCTTCGGCGCGACCACGCATAATGTCGTGCTCGGCTTCGGCAATCAGCTCGGTGCCAGGGCACGGCCTGTGCCGACGGGCGGGCCGAAACTTACTTTTGAAGCGGTGAAGCAGGGCAGGGTCGATATCGGCTGGGCCTCTCCGCCTTTCGGCCTGCCGGAAATGGATTCGGGCGAGATCCGGTTGATCGCACGCGGCAGCGAAGTGCCGACCACCCGCGACCAGACCGTGCGCCTGATCGTTGTGAACACCAACTCCATGGCTTCCAAACGCGGTGCGATCGAGCGTTTTGCGCGTGCCCATCGCGAGGCGCTGGTGTGGATGTATGCGGACCCGATGGCGTTGCGGATGTACGCCGCGAAGGTGAAGTTGCCCCTGAAGCTTGTCACTGTTTCGCGCGACCAGTTTCATCCACGCGAGGCCATGCAGGCCGACGAGATCAGGAATGTCGAGCAGGCAATGTCCGATGCGGTCGCATCCGGCATTCTCAAGCAGCCGCTTACGCGCGATCAATTGATGCAGTTTTTTCCGGAGCCGAATATCGGCCGGTGAGGTCAGGCGTTGCGGCCCTGGCCCTGTTTCACCTGCAACGCGCGGATCCGTTCCGCCAGCGTCAGCGGCCGGTCGTCGCCGCCGTGCTCGCCGTTCACGCCATGAATGCCGTTCTGGCGAACCGGAGTGTCGGCAAGAATCTGTTCGATCGGCGAATTGCTGCCTTCGAGGCTCGACGCGAGGCGTGCTACTTCGGCGGCCACGTCATTGATGCGTTCGCGCAGCAGCGCGTTTTCCACACGCTCGCTCGACCAGGCGGCTTCCGCATCCTGCTTGAGCGAGCCGACTTCGTGCTGGAGCCTTTCGCGATCGTCCCGCACCTGTGCCAGCGCACCTTCGAGCATAGACTTTTCGGCTTTCAGGTTTTCTATGGTACCGCTGTAGGAGCGGGCGGCATTTTCCATTTCGCGGTGAGCGGCGATCACTTCTGCGCGCGTGCGGTCGGCTTCGGCGCGGGTCGCGGCGAGCGTGCGGTCGCGTTCGGCGGCGATCTCGGCCTGCTTACGCGCTTCGGCTTCCAGTTCTGAAACGGTGCGCGTGAAGTTTTCGATCTCGCCCTTGCTGTTTACAAGCTGCGCTTCGGTGTCGATCAGTTGCTTCGTAAGTTTTTCAACTTTTTCACGCTCGGCGTCCAGAAGACGTCCGGTTTTTTCCGCCTGATCGCGTTCCTCGGCGAGTTTCTGCTCGGTCGCGGAAACCTCGCGTTCGAGATTGGAAATTTTCGTCTTCAGCGACTCGCACTGGGTTTCGAGTGCTGCGATCTGCACTTTCTGGCTGTCGGACTCCGACGTCTTGTCGGTGAGGTTGCGCTCGAGCTGGGAAAGCGCGTTGGCGCGGACCGACAGCTCGTTTTCGGCTTCTTGCAGCGCCTTCGACTTCACGGAAAGTTCTTCTTCGGTCGAACGCAGACGGGCGCGGATATTCTGTTCCTGCGCTTCGAGTGCCGTGATGCCGGCTGCCTTTTCCTCGACTTCGGTTTTCAGCAGGCGGACCGATTCGCTCTTGCGGCCGATCTCGGCGAGCTGCTCGGTGGTTTTCAGCTTGAGCTGTTCGACACTCGTTTCCAGACGGCGGGTCGACATCGCGAATTCGGCGCGGAGCTGATCCTTGTCCGCCTGGATTTCGGCCATCGAAACCGGGATCGCACCTTCAATGCGGCGCGTGGTCAGGCGTACGGCACGGTGCCAGACAGCGGACAGCACCACCAAGGCGATAAGGCTCGCAGCAAGAAAGCCGAGAGCGAAAAACATGACTGCTTCGATCACGCTACGCGCCTCACAAACAGGGCCGGTCAGCCACAATATTCATGGCACGGGCCTAGGTACATTTCTACAGTAACAATTGGTTAACCTGACGACAGCGCCGCCCGAAAACCGGGCGGCGCGTTCATTTCTGCCGTTGCTCAGGATTGGGTCAGGACAGGTTCCCTAGAAGGGATTCCAGGTCGCCTTCGGGGTAAATTTCAAATAACCGATGTTGGCGCCGAGCCGGAAGCCGACGCCGGAGCGGATCGGCACCACCACAATTCCATCCGCGGTAAGCGCCGTCATGCCAAGGCCGCCGACCAGATAGGCGGAGCCGGAAATGCCCGCGAAACGGCTGTAGATGTTGCCGACATCGCGGAGGCTGTAGACGAGCATCATGGTGCGGGCCCCGTCGCCACCGAGGTCGAATCCGAGGCTCGGACCCTGCCAGTACACTTTCGTGTCGCCGGCGTTGCGCGTGTAGAGGACACCCTCGCCGTAGCGGAGGCCGACGGTCATGGCGCCCGACGCTTCCTCGCCGAGAATATAGCCGTTCGGCTGGCCCCACTGGCTCGTCGCCTTTTCCACGAGCAGCGCAAGATCGCGCGAGACGGTGCCGAAGAAACGGTGCCCGGCATCGACGAGTTCGTTGGACGAGAATTTTTCAGGGCGCGGTCCGCCCGGTCCCTGCGCCGCGGCCGCGCTCAGGCCGGCGCCGGTCAGGATGGTTGCGAGGATAATTGCGCGGAATGGCGCCAGAAATCGCTTCATCGGAAGCTCCAGAAAGCCGGACGGGAATCGGGGAACGCCAACAAGGTCACTGTCGCCGGGGATCGTTTGCGAATGGTTAACGAAAAGGAAAGATGCCGAGGACAAATGGCCAAAACGGGGCTTAACGCGCCGCATACCCGGGCGCCGATAATCTCCCCTTTCTGGCTGGAGAGGTTCGTTGCGCGGTACCGTAATCTTCGTTCGCTTGCTGGCGGCGGCTGCCATTTTCGCGGCTAGTCTGGCCGCATTGCCGTCGCGCGCCGCCGTCACGACCGAACTGATGATCTCCGACCGCCATTCGGGTCTGGCGCTGTTCGGCTATGACGCCGTTTCCTATTACATCGACGGAACCGCGCAGGCCGGATCGCCCCGCTTCGAGGTTTCGTTCGGCGGACTGACCTGGCGCTTCCGCAGCGAGGCAAACCGCGAGGCATTCATCGCGGAACCCGGCACCTTCATTCCGAATTTTGGCGGCTACGACCCGCTGGCGTTGATCCGCGGAGTGCCCGTAGCCGGGCATCCATCGGTGTTTGCCATCCATCGCGACGAACTCTTCTTGTTTGCGACGGAGGAGAGCCGCGACGAATTCATGCGGAGGCCAGATCCATTGTTGCAGGCGGCGAGGATCGCATGGCCGACGGTGAGAAAGACGCTCGTTCCGTAATCAGCGCGCGACGAGAAAACTGAATGCACCGCGCGCGACGAAGCCGTTGATGCGATAATTCGCGCCCGGCTTTCCGTACACAAGATCCTCGCCTTCGGGAGAACGGACGGAACCGCCCGCGGCATCGAGGATCGCGTGGCCTGCCGCGATGTCCCACTCGCTGATCGAGGCGAGCCGCACATAGATGTCGGCAAGTCCTTCCGCGAGCCGCGCGAATTTCAGCGACGAGCCGAGCATCAAACGTTCGGTCACCGGAAAGGTGCTCAGCAACGCCTCGCTTCTGGCGTCGGGATGCGAGCGGCTGATCGCGGCGGTGAGTTGCGCCGGCTGCGAGCGGACCTGAATGGGTGTCGCCTTTCCCGGATCGAACCCTTCGCCTGGCGCGATTTTGCTTTTGAACGCTCGCGCTCCGTGCGCGAAATACATTTCCGAGAGTGCCGGCGCATAGATCACGCCGAACAGCGGCTTGCCTTCGGAGACAATGCCGATATTGACCGTGTACTCCGCACGGCCCTCGACCAGTTCGCGCGTGCCGTCGACCGGATCGACCAGCACATACAGAGTGTCGCTGTTCGGAAGGATTCCGCGCGCGGCCGCTTCCTCCGCGACCACGGGTACGCCCGGCATCAGCTTCGCGAGGCCTTCGAGCAGGATCGCTTCCGCCGCCTCGTCCGCATCGGTTACCGGGCTGCGATCCGCCTTGATGCGATGATCGAGCCCGCGGTCGACGATCCGCAGGATCGCGGCACCTGCGTCGCTCGCGAGCGCCACCAGCGGCGCCACCAGCCGCGAGGCTTCGCCGGCATCCAGTGTGCGGGAAGACGCGGACATCGCTCGCGGAATTCCGTTCGGTTGGACTGTTCGACGCTGCGGTGTATCACACGTCACCGGCTCGTCTAGGCGGCGATTCGATTCGAACACGGAACGAATACGGGAACGGAAAATGTCGGCACCCAAGGACATTGCTTCGCTCGATCTGGTGGCCCTCGTTTCTTCGAGGCTCTGTCACGACCTGATCAGCCCGATGAGTGCGATCTCCAACGGCCTCGAACTCTACGCCGATGAGAAAGATGAGGCCGTGCGGCAGGAAGCGATGGATCTCGTCCGCAAAAGTGCGGCTTCCGCTTCGGCCAAGCTTCAGTTCTGCCGGCTGGCCTTCGGCGCGGCCGGTTCGGCCGGCGCACAGATCGATCTCGGCGATGCCGAGGGTGTCGCCAAGGGCATCCTGCTGGGGGAAAAGGCCAGCCTCGAATGGAAGCTGCCCCGCGCGCTCCTGCCCAAGAACCGGGTGAAGCTGCTTCTGAACCTCATTCTCGTCGCGCTCAGCACCATTCCCCGGGGCGGGAAGGTCATGATCGAGCCTGTCGGGGAGGGTGAGGGGATGGGCTTCAAGCTCACTTCCGCCGGTCAGGGTGCCAAGATACCGGCCCAGACCCCGGCCCTGCTGGAAGGGGCTTCGGATGAGCTCGATGCCCACCATATCCAGCCTTATTACACGGGCATGCTGGCCCGGAGTGCCGGCCTGCAACTCAACCTCGCGCCCGGTTCCGATTCGGTTGTGATAACCGCCAGCTAAGCCCCGTTTTACAAGGCTTTTTTGAGCCTCCGGGCAGGCGCCGTTTCAGGCAATCTTAACCGTCCCGGCCCCACTATCCGGCTTCGTGAAATCAGCCTTCCAAGGCCCGGCGAAGCCATGAACGATCTGCTGCAGGATTTTCTGACCGAGACTCATGAGAGCCTCGACGTTGTCGACGTCGAGCTTGTGCGTTTCGAGAAAGAACCGAACAACGAAAAAATCCTCGGCAACATTTTTCGTCTCGTCCACACGATCAAGGGCACCTGCGGATTTCTCGGCCTGCCGCGCCTTGAGGCGCTGACCCACGCCGCCGAAACCGTGATGGGAAAATTCCGCGACGGCATGCCGGTGACCTCGGATGCCGTGACCCTCATTCTCGAGACGATCGACCGCGTGAAGGAAATCCTCGCCGAGCTTGAGCGCAGCGAGAACGAGCCGGAAGGCGCCGACGACGATCTGATCAAGCGCCTTGAAATCACCGCCACGCAGGATGCCTCTGCGGCGCTCATTGAAACGCCGGATGCCGCGACCTTCGCCAAGGGCTCGCTCGTCGAGCAGACGCTCGAACGTCCGCTGAAGCCCGGTGAAGTATCGCTCGATGAACTGGAGCGTGCGTTCCGCGAAACAAAATCCGAAATTCCAGCGGCTGCGCCTGCCAAGGCCGCTACCGGCATGCCGGTGGAACAGACGCTCGAACGTCCGTTGAAGCCGGGCGAAGTTTCGCTCGACGATCTGGAGCGCGCGTTCCGCGAAACCAAGAGCGAAGCGCCAACTGCGCGGGATGCCGCAGCCAAGCCGGATAACCGCCGTTCTGGTGGTGAACGCCGCGAGGATGAGCGTCGCGATGACGAACGCCGCGAAGCGGATCAGACCAGCGTCAAGAACCAGACGCTGCGCGTGCAGGTGGACACACTTGAGCGCCTGATGACGATGGTTTCGGAACTGGTGCTGACGCGCAACCAGTTGCTTGAAGTCACGCGCAACAACGAGAACAGCGACCTCAAGGGTCCGTTCCAGCGGCTGTCGAACATCACCGGCGAATTGCAGGACGGCGTCATGAAGACGCGCATGCAGCCGATCGGCAACGCATGGGCGAAGCTGCCGCG
>VFQR01000543.1_pt1 | contig 48722 bp, 44 predicted proteins | sample 3512321 | NCBI WGS metagenome assembly VFQR01 (sample SAMN10412374, study PRJNA504923) | tailings metagenome | isolation source: Relicate 3 Philex TSF1 revegetated site | place: Philippines: Tuba, Benguet | collected 2017-08-29 | reverse complement strand
CGCGAGCGAGATGCCCGTGTTGCCGGAGGTGGGCTCCATGATCGTGTCGCCCGGCTTGACCATGCCGCGGCGCTCGGCGTCCTCGATGAGCGAGAGCGCCGTGCGGTCCTTGATCGAGCCCGTCGGGTTGTGGCTCTCGAGCTTGGCGAGGATGCGCACGTCCGGGTTGGGCGTGATGCGCGACAGCTCCACCATCGGCGTGTTGCCGATGGTCCCGACCAGGTCCTTCGAGACCTGGAGCGGCGGGGGCGCGAGCCCCGCGGACGGCGTCATCAGGCCGCCCCACCCGCCATCGCGGGGAGGATGAGGAGCGTGTCGCGCTCCGCCACCTCGGTGTCGAGCCAGGACAGCAGCCGGACGTCCTCGTCGTTGAGGTAGACGTTGACGAACTTGTGCAGCTCGCCGTCGTCGGTCACGAGCTGGGTGCGGACCGCGGGGTGCTTCTCGTAGAGCGCGTCGAGCACCTCGCTGACCGTGGTCCCGGTCACCTCGATCTCGCGCTCCCCCCCGGTCGCCTGACGGAGGACCGGGGGGATGCGGACGACACTCATGCGGACGCCACCGCGGCCGTGTGACGGCCGACGCCGGCGCACCAGGCGTCGTAGTCGCGGAACTCGAGGTGCGCGTTGGGACCGCAGGCGGGGCAGTCCGGGTCGCGGCGGATCTTGAGCTCGGTGTACGACATCTCGAGGGCGTCGTAGATGAGCAGGCGGCCCGACAGCGTGTCGCCGATGCCCAGGAGGAGCTTGATCGCCTCCGTCGCCATGATCCCGCCCATCACGCCGCAGAGGACGCCGAGGACGCCGGCCTCACCGCACGACGGCGCCATGTCCGGCGGCGGGGGCTCGGGGAAGAGGCAGCGGTAGCAGGGGCCGTCGTACGGGGTGAACACCGAGGCGTGGCCCTCGAACCGCAGGATGCTCGCGTGGACGAGCGGCTTGCGCGCCATGAGCGAGGCGTCGTTCATGAGGTAGCGCGTCGGGAAGTTGTCCGTGCCGTCGATGATCACGTCGTAGTCCGCGATCAGGTCGAGCACGTTCGACTTGTCCACCCGGAACTGGTGCGTGTTGACCGTGACGTCCGGGTTGAGCGCGTTGATCGCGACCTTCGCGGACTCGCCCTTGTTCATCCCCACGCGGTCGGTGGTGTGGATGATCTGCCGCTGCAGGTTGCTCGCGTCCACGACGTCGTCGTCCACGAGGCCGATCGTGCCGACGCCGGCCGCCGCGAGGTAGTACGCCGCGGGCGACCCGAGGCCGCCGGCCCCGATGAGCAGCGCCTTCGACTCGAGCAGCTTGATCTGGCCCTCCTCACCCATCTCCGGGATGAGGACGTGGCGGGAGTAGCGGGAGCGCTGGTCCGGGGTGAGCGTCTTCGGGGTGTCGTAGTCCTGGCCGCTCTGCTTCCAGCGCTGGAAGCCGCCGGCGAGGCTCTCGACGTTCGAGAAGCCCATCTCCTGCAGGGTGATCCCCGCGAGGAGCGACCGGTTCCCGGAGGCACAGCTCAGGATGACCTCCTGGTCCGGGGTCGCGACCCCGGCGATGCGGCTCTCGAGGAACGACCGGGGGATGTGGATCGCCCCGGGGATGTGCCCCTCGTCCCACTCGCTCTGCTCGCGGACGTCGATGACGAGCGGGTTGTCGCCCGTCGTGCGCCGGGCGGCGAGGTCGGCGACCTGCACCTCCGGCACTTGCTCGCGCGCGGAGGCGAGGAGATCCTGGTAGCTACGCGCCATTGCGTCTCCCGTGCTGCGGCTGGTTAACCAGCGATTCTACGTGGGGATTCTACCCTTTTCCCGTCCGGCGTCCCCATCGGCCGTCAGGCGGGTCACCCTTATGCTTCACGAAATGTAGTGGCTGGGGGCGCCATGATGCCCGGTACGGCCATGAGCGATCAGCCGACATTGCGAAAGAGCGCGTTCGCCAACATCGACGCGCGCCTGCGCTGCCCGACGCCGGACTGCTGGGGCGACCTGCTCCTGATCCCGACCGGCCGCGCGGACGAGGACGGGATTCCCGCCTTCCAGCCGTTCACGGCCTGCCCCCTCTGCGGGACGGCCTTCGGGCTGGAGCAGGACATCGACGACCGCGACCTGTTCCTCCGGATCTCCTGGCTGCGGGCGAACCCGCACGCCGAGGAGGGCGAGGCCCCATGAGCGCCGAGGACCCGGACGCGGGCGGCGGGGTCGTCGGGCGGGTGGCACGGTCGATCGTGGCGCCGGTGCTGAGCGGCGCCGCCGCCGCGATCGTGTTCCTCGTGATGATCCAGGGCTCGTTCCACAAGGGCTACACGGACCTCGACTTCAACCACGTCATGGGCACCCTCATCGAGGGGGACGCCTCCGAGGTCGGCTCCACCCAGGAGGCCCTCGGCGTGGTGGGCGACTCGGTGGGCCCCACGGGCCTCTGGGCCACGATCGTGGGCGGGATCCTTCTCATGGTGATCCACGAGTTCGTGATCACCCGGTTCGTGAAGCGGCACTGGGTGATCCAGGCGATCCCGCTCGCGGTCGTCACGATCCTGGCCGTCGGGGTGCTGTTCGCCGGGGTGGCCGACGCCCGCTTCGACACGCCGGTGGGCCTCTTCGGGGTCGACTCCGGCGGGATCAGCGTGATCGTCGTCGTGCTCTGCTCGATCGGGTTCGCGTTCGTCGGCGCCCGCGTGCACGACCTGGCGACCGGGGCGTGGTGGTGGGAGCGCCGTCCCGATCCGCTCGCCGAGCAGACCCTCGAGGACGTCGCCGGCCTCGAGACCGAGTAGCCGTCCGCGAGGGCCTACTCGAACTCCCCGAAGAGCGGCGCGAACAGCGCCGCGTGGGCGCCGGGCGTGATGCCGAGCGCCTCCGGGGGCGCGGCCGCGCGCAGCGCCTCGTAGGACGGGAAGAGGTCGTCCGGCCGCAGCAGGGCCGTGAGCGCCGCGTCGTCGGGCGCGACGCCGCGCGCCGTGCGGGCCGCGGCGACGGCGTCCCTCCCGGTGATCCAGCGGCCCCCGGTCACGGCCCGACCCTAACGGCCCGGGCGTAGTCTCACGGGATGAGCGCGACCGCCCCCGCCGTCGCCGCGCCGGAGACCCCGGGCGGGGCGATCGACCGCCGGGGGATCACCCTCCTGGCGACCGGGCACTTCGTGATCGACGCGACCGTCGGCGCCGTGCCCGCGATGATCCCGGTCTTCACGGCGCTCTACGCCCTGTCGGACCTCGCGGCGTCGATGATCCTGGGCGCCTCGCTGCTCGTCTCGTCGGCCATCCAGCCCTTCTTCGGGATGCTGGCCGACCGGCGCGCGATGACCGTCTTCGTCTGGGGCGGGGTCGCGGTCGCCACCGTCGGCCTGGCCCTGTCCGGCATCGCCGGCGGCTACGCCGGGGTGCTCGCGTGCATCGTCGGCTCCGGGCTCGGCATCGCCGCCTTCCACCCCGAGGCCGCGCGGGTGGCCAACCGCATCAGCGCCGACCGGAAGGCCACCGGCCTGGCGTGGTTCATGCTCGGCGGCAACGCCGGCTTCGCCGCGGGGCCGCTGCTGGCGGCGCTCTTCATCCCGCTGCTGGACGCGAGGACGACCCTGGTCTTCCTGATCCCCGGCCTCGTCGTGGCGGTGTGGCTGCACCACCAGCGCGACCGCATCGCGATCCCCGTGGCGCCGCGCGAGGCGGTGCGGAGCGCCCCGGCGCCCGCCCGGGCGAGCGGCTGGAGCGTCACCCTGCTGCTCGTGGTGACGAGCATGCGCACCTGGACCCAGTTCTGCGTCCTCGCGCTCGTGCCGCTGCTCCTCGTGGACCAGCGCGGGTTCTCGGACCAGTCGGCCGGCTTCGCCGTCGTCGCCTTCTCGGGCGCGGGCGCCGCCGGGACCCTGGTGGGCGCGGGCCTCGCCGACCGCGTGGGCGGGCGCCTCATGCTCATCTGGACCATGCCGGTGGTGGCGCCCCTGCTGGCGGGTTTCCTGCTGCTCGACGGCTGGGCTGCCATCGTTCCCCTGGCGCTCGCGGGCTTCGTCCTGATGTCCTCCTTCTCGGTGACGGTGATGATGGGTCAGGAGTACCTCCCCGACCGGCTCGCCCTGGCGGCCGGCCTCATGATCGGCTTCGGCGCGATCGGCTCGGCGCCGCCCGGGCTCGCGATCTTCGGCGCCATCGCCGACGCCACGAGCCGCGAGACGGCCCTCTGGGGCGTCGCCCTCCTCCCGATCCTGGGCGGCCTGCTCGCGCTGCTGCTGCCGGACACCCGCCGCGCGGCGGCGGGGGCCGCCTGATGGCCCGGGGCGGCGGCCCGCCGCAGGGCGACCTGTTCGGCGAGGCGGTCGAGGCGCGCCTGCAGCGCAGCCGCCCGCTCGCCGCGCGGATGCGCCCGGAGTCGCTCGACGAGGTCGTGGGCCAGGGCGCCCTGCTCGGCCCGGAGGGGTCGCTGCGCAGGGCGATCGCCGGGGACCGGGTGCCCTCCATGGTGCTCTACGGCCCGCCCGGCAGCGGCAAGACGACGCTCGCGCGGGTCGTCGCCCACAGCACCTCCGCGGCCTTCGAGGAGCTCTCGGCCGTGTCGGCCACCGTCGCCGACGTGCGGGCGGTCATGGCCCGGGCGCGCGACCGCCTCGCGGCCGGCACGCACACGGTCCTCTTCCTCGACGAGATCCACCGCTTCAACCGCGCCCAGCAGGACGCGCTGCTGCCCGCCGTGGAGGACGGCCTGCTCACGCTCATCGGCGCGACGACCCAGAACCCCTGGTACGAGGTGAACGCGGCCCTGGTCTCGCGGATGCGGGTGTGGGTGCTGGAGGCGCTCTCCCCCGCCGACGTCGCGGAACTGCTCGACCGGGCCACGACGTCCCCGAAGGGCCTCGCCGGGCGGGTCGTGCTGGGCGAGGAGGCCCGCGACGCGATCGTGGCGCGGGCCGGCGGCGACGCCCGCGGCGCCCTCAACCTGCTGGAGGCGGCGGCCGCCGACACGTCCGACGGCGCGACGGTCTCCCTCGAGACGGTGCAGGCGGCCGCCGGCGGGCGGGCCGTCGTCTACGACCGCCAGGGCGACGCCCACTACGACACGATCTCCGCGTTCATCAAGAGCCTGCGCGGCAGCGACCCGGACGCGGCGATCTACTACCTCGCCGTGATGCTGAAGGGCGGCGAGGACCCCAAGTTCATCGCGCGGCGGCTCATCGTCGCCGCGAGCGAGGACGTGGGGAACGCCGACCCGCGGGCCCTGGAGGTCGCCGTGGCGGCGGGCCGGGCCGTCGAGTTCGTGGGGCTCCCGGAGGCGCGCATCGCGCTCGCCCAGGCCACGACCTACCTCGCGCTGGCGCCCAAGTCGAACGCCTCCTACCGGGCGGTCGACGCCGCCCTCGCGGAGGTGGAGCAGCGCGGGGCGCGGCGCCCGCCGCTCGCGCTGCGCGACTCGAGCGTCGCCAACGCGCGGGGCCTGGGCAACGGGGAGGGCTACCGCTACCCGCACGACTACCCGGACGCCGTCCTGCCGGGCTCGCTGCTGCCGGAGGGCCTGGAGGGGCGGCGCTTCTACGAGCCCACCGACCGGGGACCGGAGGGCGCGCTCGGCGAGCGCCTGCGCCGGCTGCGTGGCGAGGACGCCGGCGCCGGGCCGGAGGCCGACGAGCCCTTCTGACCGGGCCGGCGCCGTGGAGCTCCTCTCCGCCCAGCACCTCGTCGTCCTCGGCGCCACCGCCGTCGTGGCGGTGGGCGCGGCGCTCGCGGCGCGGCGGGACCCCGACGCGGCGTGGGTGCCGCTCGCCTGCCGCGCCCTGGCGGTGGTGCTCGTCCTCAACGAGGTCGCGTTCCACGTCGTGCACGGCCTCGACCGCGGCCTCTCCGCCCGCGGGGACCTGCCGCTCCACCTGACCGACGCCGCCACGATCGCCGCGGTCATCGCCCTGTGGTGGCCGGTCCCGCTCGCCTTCGAGCTCACCTACTTCTGGGCGCTGACGGCGACGGTCCAGGCGCTCGCGACGCCGGACCTGCGGCAGGGCTTCCCCGACTACCGCTGGTGGTGGTTCGTGATCGCCCACGCGGGCGTGGTGGTGGCGGCCGTCATGCTGGCCTGGGGGCGGGAGCGGACGCCGCGCCCGGGCGCGGTGCGCCGCGTCTTCGCCTGGAGCCTCGTCGTCACGGCGGGCGCCGCGATCGGCACGCTCGCCACGGGTGGCAACTACATGTTCCTGCGCGAGCCGCCGCCGGGCGGCAGCCTGCTGGACGTCATGGGGCCGTGGCCCTGGTACATCGCGTCCGCGGCGCTGCTCGCGCTGGCGCTGTTCTGGCTCCTGGACCGGCCCTTCGACCGGCGGCGCAGGGGCCCCGGTGCCCCCGGCGGGCTAGAGTCCCGGGGGTAGCAGCCAGGGGGAGGGACGAGGGTGCCCGACAGCGAGACCGGCGTCGCCACGCGGCTCGACACCGACCTGAAGGACGCGATGCGCGCCGGTGACGCCGTGCGGCGCGACGCCATCCGCCGCGCCCGGTCGGCGCTGAAGAACGCCGAGATCGAGGCGCGCGCCCCGCTCGGCGAGGACGCGGCGATCAAGGTGCTGCGCGGCATCGTCAAGCAGCACAAGGAGTCGATCGAGCAGTTCACGGCCGCGGGCCGTGACGACCTCGTCGCGCAGGAGACGCGCGAGCTCGAGGTCATCGACGCCTACCTCCCCGCACAGATGGACGCGGCGGCCATCGAGGCCGTCGTCACCGAGACCATCGCGGCCGAGGGGGCCGCCGGACCCGGGGACATGGGCCGCGTGATGAAGGCGGTGATGTCCCGTGTCGGCGGTCAGGCCGACGGGAAGGAGGTCAGAGTGATCGTGCAACGCCTTCTTGGAGGAGACCGATGAGCACCACACCCCCGCCGGGCCCCGGCGGCCCGCCGCCCGAGGGGGTCGAGCCGGCCTCCGCCGTCGGCAGCGGCACCCACTCCCCGTCGGACGCGATGACGCGGTACGACAAGGAGAAGGACGCGTACCACTGCTCCTACGGCATCCCGAGCCCGGCCCTGGCCGTGATGGACCCGGAGCGCGAGCTGATCGTCCGCGTCGACCGGCACTCGTTCCGCGTCGTCGGGTTCTCGATCCCGAACTTCACGGAGTGGCACGCCAAGCACGCCGACGACCAGGGCGAGTTCAACGTCGACCTGCCCGAGGTGTGGCCCATGGAGCAGACCGACACGAGGAACGCCGGCCCGTCCTGGTGACGCCGGATCCGGGGCCGGGGACCGAGTCCGTCTGGGACTACCCCCGGCCCCCGCGCGTCGCGCCGGACGCCCGGCGCGTGACCGTGACGCTCGGCGGGGTCGTCGTGGCCGACACGACCCGCGCCCTGCGGGTGCTCGAGACGAGCCACCCGCCCACCTTCTACCTCCCGCGCGCCGACTTCACCGAGGGGGCGCTGCGGCCGGCCGCGGGGGCCTCCTTCTGCGAGTGGAAGGGGCACGCGGCCTACCTCGACATCGTCGGCGGTGACCGGGTCGCCGCCCGGGCGGCCTGGTTCTACCCCGAGCCCGTCCCGGCGTTCGCCGCGCTGCGGGACCACGTGGCCCTGTACCCGGGCGCGATGGACGCCTGCCACGTCGCGGGCGAGCGGGTGCGCCCCCAGGAGGGCGGCTTCTACGGCGGCTGGATCACGGACGAGATCGCCGGCCCCTTCAAGGGCGGGCCCGGCACCACCGGCTGGTAGGGCTCAGGCCAGGCGGGCGACCCGCGGCGCGCCCCGGGCGGGGACGACGACGCGGTAGGAGACGGCCCGGGGGGTGACGCCGGCCCGCGCCGCGGCCGTCACGCGCACGACCAGCGTGCGGGCGGCGAGCGGGAGGCTGACGCGGCCGGAGCGGACCGTGACCTTCCTGCCGGCGACGCGCACGACGGCGCGGGGGGCGAGGCCGGAGAGCGTGAGGGTGAGGCGCTTCGCACGGCGGTCGGCGCGCGCGGCGAGGCCGGTGGCCGCGGCGGGCGCGGTGGCCGCGCGGGCGGTGGGACCGGCGGGCGCGGCCGGGGCCGCCGGGGCGGAGGGCGTCGCCGGGGGCGCCGGGTCGGGCGTCACGTCGCCCGTGCCCGGGACCGGCGTCGTGGGGACCGGGGTCACCGGGACCGGCGGGACGACCACCGGGGGCTTCGGCACGCCGCCGATCGACGGCAGCGCGGCGACGGCGGCCGCGACGTCCGGGCGCGGCCCGATGACGCCGTCGAGGGCCACGGAGGCCTGCGGGGTGCCCGTGGAGACGAGGACCTCGCGCACCTGCGCGGGGGTCAGCGGGGTGCCGTCGCGGGCGATCTCCGCCGACTGCACCGCCGCCGCGACGGCGGCGACCGTGGCGGCCGCGCTGGAGGTGCCGTCGAAGCAGGCGGTGTAGGCGAGGTCGCCCTTGGCGCTCCAGGGCTCCGTCCCGTACCCGGCGGTGACGACGCCGGCGCCGATGCCCTGCAGGTCGACCCGGCTCCCGAAGTTGGAGACCGGCACCCGGCGCAGGTCGGCGGTCCCCGTCTCGTCGAATCCGCCGCCGCCACCGCTGACGATGATCGCGCCGGAGTGGTCCTTGTCGGTCGCCGACGCGAGCCACGGCGCGCCGGAGTCCTTCAGGTCCATGCCGCTGTTGCCCGCCGGCTCGATGACGACGATGCCCTTCGCCACGGCCGCCCTGATGGCGTCCCGCATCAGCGAGTAGTACTCGATGGGCATGTAGGGCGGGCCCCCGTTGGCCACGCCCGCCTGGAGCTCCAGCAGCACGACGTCGCCCGGGCCGAGCCCCTCGGTCGCCTTCGCCAGCGTGAGCCATGGCGCGTAGGCCGCGCCCGACAGCACCGGCTGGTGCATGGCGAGGTCGGCCTCCGGCACCAGGCCGCTGATTCCGCGGCCGTCCTCCGTGCCGCCGAGCAGCGCCAGGACCGCCGTGCCGTGGTCGCGGTAGTCGTAGGGCATCCCGGTCGACGCGGCGGACGCGAGCTTGCGGGGCGCCAGCTCGGCGTGCCCGGCCCGCCACTCGTACTCGACGTCGGCCACCGTGACCCCCAGGCCGCGGTGCTCGGAGGTGAAGCCGAGCGCGTCGCGGTAGTCCTGCAGGCCGGTCAGGTCGGGCGCGACGGCGGCGCCGGCGAAGGACGGGAACGCGCCGCCCTGCGGCGCCACGCGGCAGGTGGACGCCGGTGGGGGCGCCGGGACGATGTCCGTCGCCGCCGTCCCGGGGGCGGGCGCGGACGCGGCGGCGGCACCCGCGAGGGCGCAGGCGCAGAGCAGCGCGGCCAGCAGAGCCGGGAGATGACCGGGACGCACCCCTCTAGGATTGCGCGGCCCGGCCTCCCGTGGAACCGCACCGAATGGCATGAATTGACCAACGTCGACCTGGACGGACGAGAGCGCGAACGGGTGGCGGCCTACGTCACCGACACCACCGGACCCGTCTTCGCCCTGACCGGGCTGCCGGAGGTGGTGAAGGGCGCGCTGTTCGCCCGCTACTCGCGGAGCCCCAAGTCGCTGCGGCGGCTGCTGCTCGACGAGTTCCTGCCCCCCGAGGAGCAGGGCGGGCCCGCGGGCGAGGGGCCCGGCGTGGGCGCGGCCCGCGCGGAGGCCCTCTACGAGCGGGTGCTGGCGGAGTACGGCGACGACTCGGTGGCCCAGCTCGGCGGCGCCCACATCGCCGTCGAGGGCGCCTCCAACGTGCTCACCAAGGTCCTGCAGTGGGGGCGCCTGGCGTCCTACCTGGAGCAGTCCACGCGCTACATCGCGTTCACCGACCGCCCGGGCGGCCACTACCGGTACCACCGCCCCGCGGAGGTCATGGCCCATCCCGAGCTGGGGCCGCTCTACGCGGAGGTGCTGGACGGCGCCTTCGCCGGCTACGGCGACCTGCTGCCGCGGCTCGTGGAGCACGTGGGCGCGGGGGTCCCCGATGACCCCGGCACCCCGCCGGCGGCCCGCGAGCGGGCCGTGCGCGCCCGTGCGCTGGACCTGCTGCGCGGCCTGCTGCCCGCGGCGACGACGGCGAACGTCGGCATCTACGCGTCCGGCCAGGCCTACGAGGCGATGCTCGTGCGCATGGGGGCCCACCCCCTGCCGGAGGCGCGCGAGTGCGCCGCCGCGATGCTGCGCGAGCTGCGCAAGGTGATCCCCGCGTTCCTCACCCGCGTCGACCGCGTGGACCGCGGCGTTGCGCACGGTGCGTACCTGGCCGCGTCCGACGGCGTGGCCGCCGCGCTCGCGGAGCGCCTCGGCCCGGCGCCCGCGGGGCCGGCGGAGCCGGGCGTGCGCCTGGTGGACTTCGACCCGGACGGCGAGGAGCGCGTGCTGGCTCACGCCCTCTGGCCGGCCTCCGGGCGCGAGCTGTCCGACGTGCGCGCCGCCGTCGCGGCGATGGACCCCGCCGCCCGCGCCGACGCGCTGCGCGCCTGGGCCGGCCACCGCGCCGACCGCCGCCAGCGCCCGGGCCGGGCGCTCGAGGCCACGACCTACGCGTTCGAGGTCGTCTGCGACTACGGCGCGTACCGCGACCTGCAGCGCCACCGCCTGCTCTCCCTGCAGGCGCAGCCGCTCACCCCGCGCCTGGGGTACGACGTGCCCGCGGTCGTCGAGGACGCCGGCGCGGCCGGCGACTACGTCAGGGTGCAGGAGCGCTGCGTCGCCCTCCACGACGCCCTCGCCGCGACCCTCCCGGTCCACGCGCCCTACGCCGTGACGCTCGCCCACCGGGTGCGCTTCACGATGGTCATGAACGCCCGCGAGGCGATGCACCTGATCGAACTGCGCTCGCAGCCGCAGGGGCACGAGTCGTACCGCCGGGTGGCCGTCGACATGCACCGCGCCATCGCCGAGGTGGCGGGGCACCGGGCGATCGCCGGGATCATGGACTTCGTGGACACGAGCGAGGACGGCGCGGGCCGGCTCGCCGCGGAGCGGCGCCAGGAGGCCCGCCGGCGGGCGACGTGAGCGGGGACCGGCGGCGGGTGCGGTCGGGCTCCCCGTGGGAGGGATCGATCGGGTTCAGCCGCGCGATCCGGGTGGGCGACCGGGTGCTCGTGTCCGGCACGGCCCCCGTCGAGCCGGACGGCTCCTGCCGTGAGGGCGCCGGGCCGCAGGCCGCCCGGTGCCTGGAGATCATCGTGGCCGCCCTGGCCGAGGCGGGGGCCCGCCCGGCCGACGTGGTGCGCACCCGGATGCTGCTGACCGATCCGGCGGACGCCGACGCGGTCGGCGACGAGCACCGGCGTGTGTTCGGGGACGCCCCGCCGGCCGCGACGATGGTGGTCGTCGCGGCCCTCCTCGACCCCCGCTGGCGCGTGGAGATCGAGGCCGAGGCGGTCCTCCCGGCTACGCGCGGCGGAGCGGCACCGTCCGGGTGATCGTGCGGCCCTGCGCCGGGTCGAGCTCCACGCGCACGCGCACGCGCACCTGGCGCTTCGCCGCCATGAGCTGGCGGGCGCGGGCGGTCAGGGGGATGCGCAGCACCGCGCGGCGGCCGGCGGCCACGGAGTAGTGCCGCGCCGTCACGACGGTGACGAGGGCGGCCTTCCGGCGTCCCACCTTCACCTTGGTCGCCGTGCGGACGCGCAGCACGCCGCGGCACGCCGTCGTGCGGCCCTGGCAGCTCACGGTGAGGGCCACCCGGTTGCGGGTGACGAGGAGGCGCGAGCCCGTCAGACGGCCCGGGGTGATGACCGGGGCGGGCGCCGGCGGCGCCGGGACGACCGGCGGCGCGGGCGGGGTGGGCGGGATCACGGCCGCCGTGGCGACGGCGATCGCGGGCGTGTCGAGGTTGGCGTCGATGGCGTAGCGCCCGGCCGAGCCCGCGGGCGGGGCGCCGCGGCCGGCGTTGGACCAGGCGATGCCGGCGTCGTCCACGTCCACCGCGCCGGTGACGCAGTCGAGGGAGGCCGGGTTCGCCGCGGTGCCGAGGCGCAGCACCACGCTGCCGTAGGGCGATTGGGCGAAGGCCGTGCCCACGACCGGGCCCCCCGGCCCGCCCGACGCGGGGCCGGTGACCGTGATCGGCGCGGTGGTCCCCGGCGGGGCGAGGGTCACCACGACCGGGCCGGCGCCGGTGGGCGTCCACGCCGTCGCCGGCAGGTCGAAGCCGATCTCGGCCGCCTGCCACGGGCTCGACGCGGTGACCGGCGTGGCCGCCGGCTGGGGCGTCCAGGAGCCGGTGACCTGCAGGGTCCGCGTGCCCTCGGCGGTGTTGCTCGCCGCGAGGGTCACCCAGGCCGTCACCGGGTAGGTGGCGCCGGGCGCGACGAGCGCGCCGCCGCCGTCCGGGAACCTCCCGAGGGTCGCGACGGTCCCGGGTGACAGGGTGGTGGTGAGCCGGCCGGCGGGCAGCGTCCAGGTGGCGCCGGGGGTGAAGGTGGTCGCGGCGCCCGGGGCGCTCACCACGGCGCGCAGCGGGTCGAGCTCGCGGTTCTGGCCGCCGGGGAAGTCGGCCTGCGTGCCGGTGCGCTGGCGGCCGGCGTCGTTCAGGCAGAGGAGGTTCTGCGGGCCCGGGGCCGTCGCCGCGGCGACGGGGGCGAGGGGCGCGAAGCCCGTCCCGGAGAAGTCGAACTCGATGCCCGTGGTCGTGCCCGGCTGGCAGTCGAGGTAGAGGCTCGGCGACGGCACCACGGGCGACGTCGTGAAGGTGAGCTGGATGGCCGCGGAGCCGGTCAGGGCGCGCGGCGCGTCGTTCGGCCCGACGGGCAGCACGGGCAGCGTGCCCGGGCCGGCCTGGGAGATCGCCACGTCGCCGCCCACGGCGAGCCAGTCGAACTGGGGCAGCACCGGCGTGGAGTACGACCACGGCGTCGCGCCGATGAAGTCACCGGAGGACGGGTCGGCGTCGATCGTCGTCGTGGCCGAGAGCGTGACCGGGCCCACCACCCGGGTCCGCTCCTTCGTGTTCGTGCCGCGGACCGCGAGCCAGACGTCGGCCTGGACGGTGTTCGGACCGGGCTTCAGGAGCCCCAGGCCGTAGCCGAACCGGGCGAGGTAGTCCGGCAGCTCGACGTCGAAGGTGCCGGTGGCCGAGCGCACCGTGAGCCCCGGGATCGCCTCCGTCGGGGACGGGTAGCGCGCGTCCGGCAGCACCGACGTGGTCGTCGTCACCTCCAGCGGCATGTCCCGCCAGAGCCCGTCGATCGAGTACCGGCACGCGTTGGGCGTCGTCGCGGTGGCCGCCGAGGCCGGCGCGGCGAGCGCGAGGGCGCCCAGGACGAGCGCGACGGCGGCGGCCACGAGGCCGGCCAGGCGCAGGACGGGGGAGGACGGGACGGTCACGGGGGTTCGGCTCCGTTCGGGTGGGCGACGGCGGAAGTTACTTGACGGCACACACGGGAGGGGTGGTAGCGTTCCGCCGTTTTGTTAGGCGTACCTTACTCAGACTCCCCACAGGAGGCTCACAGCAATATGAGGTCCATCCGCAGGACCGCGCTCGCCGGCGCGCTCGCGCTCGGCATCGGGCTCACGGGCGCGGCGACGGCGAACGGCGCCGGCCTGGACGACACGTTCGGGCTCGACGGCGTCGTCGTGAACCCCCTGTCCCCCGACAGCGACCGCTACCTCAACGCGACCCGCGCGCCGGGTGGCGGCACCTACAACGTCGGCTACACCGTCGACTCCGGCACCGACCGCGCCTTCCTCCTCACAAAGGTGGACGCGGCCGGTGAGCTGGACGACGACTTCGGCACGAACGGCGTCGCCACCGTGAACGTGGTGACCGGGCCGTTCGCCGTCCCGCCGGCCGGCACGACCCCGAACGGTGCCGCCGAGGTGGCCCGTGGCGTCGTGGTGCAGCCCGACGGCAAGATCGTGGTCGCGGGCCAGGCGGAGACCCCGCCGGCCGCCGGCAAGCCGGACAGCCGCGACATCGACATCTACGTGGCCCGGTTCGACACGGACGGGACGCTGGACGGGACGTTCGGCACGGGTGGCATCACCCGGGTGGACCTCAGCAACGGCGTGACCGCCGCCCCGGCGACCGTCAACGGCGACCAGGCCTACGGCCTCAACGTCCGCGCCGACGGCACCCTCGTGGTCGTGGCCGCGCGCGGCCAGGACTCGGGCGCCCCGTCGCGCCTCGACCGCGACATCGCCCTCGTGCAGCTCACCCCGGGCGGCACGCTCGACCCGGCCTTCACCGGCGGGGGCGCGGGCACCGGCGTGTCCGTCGCGGCGACCCCGGGCCTCAACGAGAACCCCCGCCAGGGGCTCCTCAACGCCGACGGCTCGATCGTCACTACCTCGTACGGCGCGGTGGGCAGCGGCCCGGTGCGCCCGTACCTCACCAAGTTCACGGCCTCCGGCGCGCTGGACACGTCGTTCGGCTCGGGCGGCATCGCGACCGGCGACGTCGGCGGTCCGGCCCCCGGCTTCGCCGAGGCCTACGAGATCGTCCCGCACAACGGCGGGTACGTCCTCACCGGCTACGGCAGCCGCTCCACCACGCCGGCCAACGGCATCGACGTGGTCCTCTACCGGTTCACCGGCGCGGGCGTCTACGACACGTCGTTCGGCCAGGGTGGCCTCGTCACCTACAACCGCGTGAACGGCGCGGACCGTGGCCGTGACATGACCGTCCTGCGCGACGGCCGCATCGTGGTCGTCGGCTCCTCGGCGACCGCCGAGGCGACGCCGAACCTGGACGGCCTGATCCTCGTCCTGAAGGCCGACGGCTCGCCGGACACCTCGGTCAGCGAGACCGGCGCGATCGTGAAGGACCTCGGCGGCATCAACGACGCCTTCTTCGGCGTCACCACGGTCGCCAACGGCACCAAGGTCGTCGCCGCCGGCTACCGCGGCGGCGCCACCGCCGCCGGTGACGAGTCGGTCCTGGTCCGCGTGGACCTCCCGACCCCGCCCGCCCCGGCGGCCGCCACGCCGACCACCCCGACCACGCCGACCACCCCGGCACCGGTGGTGAAGGCCCCGACGGCCGCCCCGCGTCCCACCACCACCACCCTGGTGCGCGGCGGCAAGGTGTACCTGCGGGTCACCGCCACCCTGCCCAAGACGGTCGCCGGCCGGACGCTGGTGGTGCAGCGCCGCATCGGGACCCGCAACCTCACCGTCACCAGCCTCAAGGTGCCGGCGAGCGGCAAGGTCTCCAAGTTCGTCCTGCTGAAGACCGGTACCCGCTCCGGCGCCCTCGGCGTCCGCGGGATCAAGTCGATCCGCATCCGGGCGACGCTCACCGGCACGGCCACCGCCCTGCCGTCGTCCAGCGCCTTCCGCACCGTGAAGGTCGCGACGGTCCGCAGGTAAGCAGCACCCCGGTCACGGACCGGCCGGCGCCCCGAGGGGCGCCGGCCGGCACCGGGCCACGCTCTGCCGCCCGGGCCCATCGACTACGCTGGGCACGTGGCCGAGCAGAGGACGAAGCGCGCGAACCGCCTCGGCGGCATGGCCCTCGCCAACGGCCTCCTGGTGCACGGCCCGTCCCACTGGGCCGCCGCGGTCCGCGACCCCGACGGCCGGCTCGTCGTGGCGTCCGGCCGCAAGCAGCTCTTCCGGGCCGGGAAGCTGACGGACCTCCCGCTCGCGCGCGGCCTCGTGCGCCTGGGCGAGGCCTTCGCCGTGCTCCCCGCCGTGCGCCGCGGCCTGCCGCAGGCGCGCTTCGCGATGGAGGACCGCTCGACGCTCGGCATCGCCCTGGGCGCCACGGCCGTGGCCGCGATCGCCCGGCGACGCCTGCGCTCGGTGCTGGCCCAGGAGACGGTCGGCGCCGTCGCCGGGCTCGCCCCCGCCATCCTCACGCTGCGCGGATCGCAGGCCGCGATCTGGCACGCGGTGGAGCACAAGAGCATCGCGGCGTACGAGGCCGGCGGCGAGGAGGAGGTCGTCCACGCGGACGCACACGCCAAGGAGCACGACCGCTGCGGCTCCAACCTGATCCTGCCGCTGCTCGTGGCGAGCGTCGCCGGCAACACGGTGTCCCGCAAGCTGGTGCCCCGCCGCTCGGTGGGCGTCCGGGCGGCCGTCTCGGCCCTCTCGATCGGCGCCGCCGTGGAGGTGTTCTCCTTCTCGGCCCGCCGCCCCGAGCACCCCGTCTCGCGGGTGGTGCACGGCGTGGGCCACGCGATGCAGGCGGGCTTCGCCACGCGCGAGCCGAGCCCCAGCGACCTGCTGGTGGGACGGGCCGCGATGGAGGCCCTGCTGCGAGCCGAGGCCGCCGGGACCGCCTGACCCGTGGCGGTCATGGTGACCGTGGTGGTGCCGGCGGCGCCCGGCCCGGTGTGGGACCGCTGGACCGGGTTCGCGGGATGGGCCGACTGGAACCCCCACTGCGTGGCGGCGGCGATCGACGGGCCCGTGGAGCCGGGCAGCCGCCTGGACCTGCAGCTGCAGGCGCCGAGCGGCCGCGACTTCTACACGCGGCCGAAGCTCACCGAGGTGGCGCACGGCGAGCGGATCGCCTGGGAGGCCCGCGGCCTGGCCCTGCGCGCCCGGACCGTCACGACGCTCTCGCCCGAGCCGGACGGCACCCGGGTGACGCTGGAATCCGCCGCCACCGGGCCCATGGCGTTCACGTACCGCATCGCGCTGGGGGACAAGGTGCAGGCACTAATGTACGTCGCCATGCTCGACGCCCTGACCGACTCGCTGCGCCCGTGAGGGCCGCGGCGGTCCTCCTGGCGGCCGTGGCGCTGCTCGTGGCCGCGGCCACCGCGCAGGCGCACATCGACGTCCTCCCGGCCACCCTCACCCAGGGACAGGCCGGCGAGCTGACCGTGCGGGTGCCGAACGAGCGCGACGTGCCCACGACCCGGGTGCGCATCGACGTGCCGCCGGAGGTGACGGTCTACAGCCTGGGCGAGCCGCCGGCGGGCTGGAGCGTCGCGGCGATCAGGGCGGCCGATGGACGCACGGCGTCGGTGGTGTGGTCGGGCGGCGAGATCCCGCCGGGGCGCTACGCCGACTTCACGATGCTGGGCACGCCGTTCGACGCGGGCGTCGCCACCTGGCCCGCGCGCCAGACGTACGCCGACGGCCAGGTGAAGCCGTGGACCGGCCCGCCCGAGGAGGAGGGCGAGGCGCGCTCCGAGAGCGGCCCCACCGACCCGGGCCCCGCCCCGCAGACCGAGATCCTCGCGGAGGGGACCGCGCCGGCCGCGACCCCCGTGGCGGGGGGTGGCGGGGACGACGACTCGGGCGCCGCGATCTGGCTCGGCGTCATCGCCATCGGGGTCGCCGCCCTGGCGCTCATCGGCGTCGGCCTGCTGTGGTCGAACCGCCCGGCCCGTCTCCCCGGCGACGACGAGGACGGCGCGTGACCGTCGCCCGCACCACCCGCCTGCCCCCGGAGACCTTCGGGCTGCCCGTGGAGAAGATGCGCGACGGCTACTACTCCGACGCGTACTTCACCTTCACGCGGGCGGTGCTGGAGGCCGACGACCACCACCCGGACGTGCTCGTCCAGGTGTTCCAGCGCGAGCGGTCCGTGCTCGGCGGGGTGGACGAGGCGATCGCCATCCTCAAGCTCTGCTCCGGGCGCCGCCGGCCCGACGGGTCGTGGGAGGACGGGTGGCCGGCGCTCGAGGTGGCCGCCCTGCACGACGGCGACGAGATCGAGCCGTGGGAGCCGGTCCTCTCCATCCGCGGCGACTACAGCCTGTTCGCGTCCCTGGAGACGCTCTACCTCGGCGTCCTGGCCCGCCGCACGCTCATCAGCCGCAACGTGCGCGACGTCGTGGCGGCGGCCGGCGGCAAGCCGATCCTCTACTTCCCCGCCCGCTTCGACCACTGGCAGGTGCAGACCGGCGACGGCTGGGCCGCGCACGTGGCGGGGGCGATCGGCGTCTCCACGGACGCGCAGGCCTCGTGGTGGGGCGGCAAGGGCATGGGCACCGTCCCGCACGGCCTGATCGCCGCCTATGCGGGCGACACGGTGCTGGCGGCCCGCAAGTTCGCGGACCGCTTCGCGGAGCACCTCCACGTCACCGTGCTCGTGGACTTCGAGAACGACTCGGTGCGCACGGCGCTGGAGGTGGCCGACGCGCTCGGCCCCCGGCTCTGGGGCGTGCGGCTCGACACCTCGAACACGATGGTGGACCGGTCCCTGTGGCACGAGATGGGCCGCTTCCGCCCGACCGGCGTGGTGCCCGAGCTGGTGTGGAAGGTGCGCCACGCGCTCGACAACGCGGGCCACGGGGCGGTGCGCATCGTCGCGTCGGGCGGATTCGACGCGCCGCGCATCCGGACGTTCGAGGAACAGGGGGTCCCGGTGGACGCATACGGGGTGGGCTCGTCGCTGTTGCGCGGGCCGAACGACTTCACGGCGGACGTCGTGCGCGTGAACGGCGTGCCCTGCGCGAAGGTGGGACGCGAGGAGCGCCCGAACCCGCGCCTGGTGCCGGTGCCGTGAGCGCGGCCGCCGGGCTCGGCCCGATCCACCATGTGGGCTACGTCGTGGCCGACCTCGACGCCGGCCTCGCCGCCCTCGCCCGCTCCTTCCCCGTGGAGGTCGCGGTGCGCGAGGTGATGGAGGCCCAGGGCGTCGAGGCGCTCATGGCCGTCGGCGGGGGCGGCGGGGCCGTCGAGCTCATCCGCCCGCTGGACCCCGAGGGCGCGATCGCCCGCTTCCTGGCGAGCCGGGGCGAGGGCTTCCACCACGTCGCGTTCGCCGTCCCGGACGTGGACGCGGCGCTCGCCGACCTGGTGGCGCGGGGTGCCGAGGTCATCGACGCCGCCGCCCGCCGGGGCCTCGGCGGCCACATGGTCGGCTTCGTGCACCCGCGGTCGACGCTCGGCGTGCTGACGGAGCTCGTCCAGGCCGATCACGCGCCGGGCGCGTAAACTCCCCGCCCATGGCGACACGACGACTCGAGCTGGGATTCGAGGGGGGCACGGTCCTCCGCCTGACGGTGGACGCCGCGCTCGCCGAGTCCTTCACCACCGACCTCGCGGCCGGCAAGGGCCCCTCATGGCGCTCGCTGGAGGCCGAGGAGGGCACCTTCTGGATCGACGGGGGCGAGCTGATCTACGTCCGCCTCCCGCCCGGCGAGGCCCCGTCGCGCGTCGGGTTCGGGGGATCCTGACCCCGAGCGGGGGCTGCTGAGGTGGACCTGGGCCTGGTGGGACGCGCGAACGCCGGCAAGACGGCGCTGTTCGCGCTCGTGACCGGCGCGGACGCCGAGATCGCCCCGTATCCGTTGACCACCCGTGAGCCGGCCCGCGCGATGGCCGACGTGCCCGACCCGCGGCTCGCGGCGATCGCGGACGCGCAGGACATCCCGAAGCGGGTGCCCGCCCAGGTGCAGCTCGTGGACATCGCCGGCCTCGCCGCCGGCGCCGGCCAGGGCGAGGGCCTCGGGGGCGCCGCCCTCGGGCAGCTGCGCCAGGCCGACGCCCTGCTCCACGTCGTCCGCGCCTTCGCGAACGCGGAGGTCCCCCACCCCGAGGAGCGGGTCGACCCCGTCGCCGACGCCGAGGCCGTGGACCTGGAGCTGGCGGTCGCCGACCGCGAGCAGGTGGAGCGGCGCCTGGAGAAGGTGCGCAAGGGCGCACGGGCCGGCGAGAAGGACGCGAAGGCCGAGCTGGTGTGGCTGGAGGAGATCGCCGTCGCCCTCGACGCCGGCACCCCGGTGCGCATGGTGGACGATGCCGACGCCCGCGCCCTCGGCCTGGAGATGGGCCTCCTCACCGCGAAGCCGGTCCTCTACATCGCGAACACCGACGAGGCGCTCGAGCCGCCCGAGGGCCTCGCCGCCCACGCGACGGCCCAGGGCGCGCAGGCGCTCGCCCTCCCCGTCGCCACCGAGCTGGAGCTGGCGGCGATGGACCCGGAGGAGGCCGCCGAGTTCGCCGCCGAGATGGAGCTGGGCGACACCCGCGGCGCCGACGCCGTGGTGGCGGGCGCCTACCGCCTGCTCGACCTGGTCACCTTCTTCACCGGCTCCGGCCCGCCCGAGGCGCGCGCGTGGCCCATCCCGCGCGGCACAGGCGCCGCCGTGGCCGCCGGCAAGATCCACTCGGACCTGGAGCGCGGGTTCATCCGGGCGGAGGTCGTCCCGTGGGAGGACCTCGTCGCCGCGGGCTCGTGGTCGAGGGCCCGCGAGAACGCCACCCTCCGCATGGAGGGGAAGGACTACGTCGTCCAGGAGGGCGACGTGCTGCAGATCCGCTTCAACGTCTGACGCGGACCGGCGGGCCGTCCGGGGGGACGGGCCGCCCCTGTCCGTCAGGGGGGTTACGCGACAGGGCCGGCACCATATTCTCCCGCCGTGCGCGCCTCCCTCATCGCCTCTTCGATCGGCGTCCTTCTGGGACTCTCCGTCGCGCCGGCCCTGGCGACTCCCCCCGGAACGGGAGGGCTGACGGCCTTCGAGGAGGATGGTCGGATCCTCATCATCCCGCCCGCCAGCAGCTGGGCTCGCGGCACCGTGATCGCCGACGGCCTCGCACCGGAGTGGTCGCCCGACGGACTGAGCATCGCCTACCTCTCCTCGGACCTCGGCGACCTCTGGATGATGAACAGCGACGGGACCGGGAAGACCCGCCTCACCCGCCACGGCGGGGTCGTCGGTGCACCGGCATGGTCACCCGACGGGTCGAGGATCGCCTACGGCACCCAGTACCGGAGCGGTGAGGACTCGACCCGGATCAACGTGCTCACCCTCGGCCAATCGGACCCGGTCGGCGTCAGCCCCAACGGCATGTACTGCGACTCGCCCTCGTGGTCCCCCGGGGGCGACCAGATCGCCTTCTCCTGCCCGAACGAGCTCTTCACCCCATCGCGGTCGGGGGTATGGGTGGTGCAGGGCGACGGCCAGTCACCACGACAGCTCACATTCCCCTTCGCGGTGGCCCCGCACCCGAGCCAGATGGCCCGGCACACTGACGTCGACTGGGCGCCGGACGGTAGCCGCATCCTCTTCACCTCCACCGAGACCGGCCTCATGGCGATGCGTCCCGACGGGACCGGCGCCGCGCCGATGGGGTCGAGCTTCCCGGCCGGCGCGCGGTGGGAGCCGGAGGGAACCGGGCTCCTCGGGGTGAGCGGTCCGCAGATCCGCTCCTATTCCCTGAGCCCGTCCTTCGCAGGCGGCGAGGTCTACATCAGCACCGGCGGCGACATGCGCGAGCCGTCGCGTCAGCCGATCGCCCCGAGCCCGGTCGTCAACGCCGTTGCCGGAGTCCCGCCCGCCGGAGCGAGCGGCGCGACGATCACGGTGGACGGCCGGGGGTTCATGCTGCGCTCGGTCGTCCGCTGGAACGGTGTCCCGAGGCCGACGACCTTCGTCAACTCCGGACGGCTCGTCGCCACCCTCACCGCCGCCGAGGTCTCCGGTGCTGGTCCGGCCATGGTCTCGGTGCACACGAGTCCCGCCGGCGGCGGACTCTCCCCCGGCTTCTCCGTCGCGGTCGGCGCCGCACCGGCCGCCCCCGTGGCAGCGCGACCGGCTCTTCGCCTCGGGAGGACTCAGCCCCGAGTGACCTGGAACCGGTCGCGAGCGCGAGGGACCCTCACCGTCTCGGGGACCGCCGATCGAGCCGGCTCGATCACCGTGACCGTGGCGCGCGGCGCAACGCCCGTGGCGACCGGCCGGACGAAGGTCGCCGGAGGGCCTTTCTCCATGCGCCTACGGCTGCCGGTGACCACACTGCCGGGCAAGCACACGGTCACCGCCCGCGAGGTGTCGCCCCCCGCCGGCGGGACCGCCATGACCCCCGCGACGGGCGAGCTGACGATCGCCGCACCCGCCGAGGGCGTGGCCAGGATCGCGGGGATCAGCACCACGGGACCCGACGGGCCGCTGGCCCTGCGTGCGCCTCGCGCGCGGGCCGCCTACGCCCGTTTCGTGCTCGCGAGCCTGCCCCGCATCCCCGGTGCCGTGCGCACCCAGTGGTTCCGTGACGGCCGATTCGTCGAGGGCTCCCGGATCGTCCGCCCACGCCGCGCCCGGGTCGAGGCGCTCCTCCGCACGACCACGGCTGTCCCGACGGGACGCTGGACGTGCGTGCTGACCGTCGGCGGCCGCACGATCGCCGTGGCCAGGATCCGCATCGGGTAGGCCGGACGGGGACTCCGGCCATCCGGCCGGAGTCCCCGCGCCACCTCTAGCGCTTCCGCTGGACCGTCACCGTCGTGGTGGCCTGGTCCGTCGCCCCGCCGGTGGGCAGGCGCGTCACGCGGAGGCGCCAGAGCCCGGCCTTCGGGTTCTTGACCTCGATGAACTGGAAGGTCTTGCCGCGCACGAGGCGGACGTTCTTGCCGATCGTGCGACGCAGGACCTTGCCGCCCGGCTGCACCGCCGCGAGGCGGTACTTCCCGGCGCCCCAGGAGACGAAGAAGGTGGCCTTGCGCTGGCCCTTCTTCACCTTGCGGGAGTAGGCCCGCGTCTGGCCGACCTTGTAGTTCGCGGTCTTCTTGAGGAGCGTGGTCGCGCCCGTCGAGCGGCCGCTGCACTGGAAGTAGAGGTTCTCCAGGGCCGCGTTCGTCGAGGTGGCGCTGAACGTGCCGCCCGTCTCGGTGGCGATGCGCTTGAGGCGCGCGGTGTCCGTCGCCTGGAAGCTCGTCCCGAGCTGCACCACGCAGATCGGCCACGACTGGCCCGTCCCGTTGAACGCGAACCGCAGGTGCGTGTTCTGGTACGTGCCGTTGTGGGCCCCGTCCGTGAGGAAGATGGCCGTCTTCGGCGTCGCCGGGTTGAGCGGGTCGGCGGAGAGCGAGTTGTACGCGCCGCCGAGGCCGACGTCGTAGTCCGTGCCGCCGGCGTTGATGATCCGCTGGCGGGCGAGGGCCTTGAGCGGGTTCCGGCTGGCCGGCGTGGTGATCGTCGTGCGGCCGAAGATGTCCACGAAGCCGTCGTCGAAGCCGGTCGCCACGAGGCGGTCACCGGTGCTCGACAGGTCGATCAGCAGCTGCACGGCGTCCTTGCGGCGGAACGTCGGGTCGGCGCCGCTCATCGAGCCGGAGACGTCGACGATCGCGGCCAGGTCGGTCGAGCCGGTCGGCGGGTTCGGGTTCACGACCTTGCCCGACACGAGCGTCGCGAGCTGGCGCGTCGTGGTGGCGCCGGCGTCCGTGTAGGTGAGGTTGAGCGGACCCGTGTAGTTCGCCGCCGGGGCGGTCAGCGTGAGGAGCGACTCGTCGGTGCCGCCGCCCACGTTGGTGCCGTCCTGCAGGGTCAGGGCGAAGCCGGTGGCGTTCGTGGGCGCGAGCACCCGCAGGTAGGTGACGCCACCCGGGCCCGAGAGCACCTGGCCCTTCTCCGGCCAGGCGTTGCCGGTCGGCTCCGGCTGGCCGCTGGGCGCGAACGAGGGCGCGCAGAAGAGATAGGGGTCGAGCGTGAGGTTCTGCGTCACGCCGTCGGCGACCGGCGCGGACGAGACCGTGAGGTTCTGGTTCTCGCTGCGGCAGTAGTCGTAGTAGGTCGCCGTGACCGTGAAGGGCGGCGTGATCGACGAGAACATGTCGATCGTGTACTGGCCGTTGGCGTTGGTCGTGTTGGAGATGCCGGCGCTGCTGCCGTCGGCCTCGGTCGCGGTGACGCGGACGCCCGGGAGCGGGATCCCGGCGGAGTTCGTGACCGTCCCCGAGATGTCCGCGAGTGCGGTGCCCGAGGCGCCGAGCGCCAGGAGCGCGGCGAGCGCGGCGGAGCGCCGGAGGAGGCGGCGCGCCGGCGCAGTCGTGCGAGTCATGTGCTGTACCCCTTGATGGTGGAACGAGGCGACGGGCGCCGCGGGGGGCGGCCGCGCGCCGCAACGCTATCCCCGGGGTCCGACGCCGTCCCCAGGACCGATGGGCAGGTCGGCTCGCCGCAGGTCCAGCCCCGGGGGGCGGAACCTCCGAAACCTCACGAATCGTCGGTGACGATGCCGGCGGCGCTGAGACCGGCGAGGGCCTTCCGGAGGCGGTCCTCCTGGGTGGCGATGCGTCGTGTCGCGGCTCTCCAGAGAGTCGCATCGTCTGTCCCGGCGGCCCGGGCCAGGCCGTCGAACGCGGCTGCGAGGCCGTTGAGCGCGGAGACGGCGCGGGCCACGGACGGACCTCCGGCCGGCCCTGCGGCCGAGGGCTCCGGAAATGCCGAGGCGGCCTGCCGAAGGCCCGAAGCGACGGAACTCGCGACCGCACTCCGACCCGCCGCAGACGCCGATCCGGTGATCGACTCCGCTCGGGAGAGCGAGGAGTTCGCCCGACCCACACCGCGCCGCACAGCTTCCGCCACTGCTGGGATCGGCCCCAGAGGAAGCACCTCGGCCCCCACGGCCCGCACGTCGGCCAGTGCGACATCGCACGCCGGCGAGGAGGCGAGGCAGGAGACGACGATCACCCCATCGTCCGTGGGGACGACGAACGTGTCCGTCGGTCGACCTCCCGCCCGCAGGCCGGGGTAGCGGTATCCGACGAGGGAGCCCGCGGCGACGACCTGGCGCCCGTCGGGCTGGAGAGCCGCCGGGAGCAGGTCCGGTCCGGTGGCCGTGGAGGTGCCCATGACGACTCGATCTCGCTTCCCTGAGCCGGGACCGACCGCCGCGACCGACTCCTCGAGGCCCAACGCGGTCGCGTCTGCCGCTGGCGCCTCGCCGACCGCCCAGTCCGCGGGCAGGCGGGTGGAGACGACGCCGGCCTCGACATCCTGGACCGACGACGACGCTGCGTCGGCATCCGACCCGCCCGGGTTCACGAGCCCCAGGGCGACCCCAGCCACCACCGCGACCACCGTAAGGCCTGCGCCGACGATCACGAGGCGTCGCCTGCCTGTCCCGGGTGGCACCGCCGTCTCGGGCTCCGTGCCTTTGGGACCGAATCCTCCGATCCGGACGGTCGTCGGCACGCGTCCATGGGTTCTCTCGGCGGACCGCGGACGGGACGACGCCTCGAGTGCCGCGGACAGGTCCGCCGCGCTCCCGAAACGCTGGCCTGGCTCTTTCGACAGCCCCCGGATCAGGAGGTCGCGGGCCTCCCGCGGCAGGTCGGGAACGAGGTCGTGGGGATCGGGTACGGGCTGCACGATGTGCATCGCGAGCAGGGCCTCGTATCCAGCATCCTCATGGACGACGAACGGCCGCCTGCCGCAGACGGCCTCGAAGAGCACCACGCACAGGCTGTAGGTGTCCGTCGCCGCGGTGATGGCCTTTCCGGCGGCTTGTTCCGGCGCCCAGTAGTCGGGGGTCCCGACCAGTAGGACCTGGCTCGCCGCGGTCGTCGCCGCAGCAACGCGTGCCACCCCGAAATCGGCGACGTGGGCCGTCCCGGCTGCGTCGATGAGGATGTTCGCCGGCTTGATGTCGCGGTGGATGATCCCGGCACCGTGAGCGTCGCCTAGTGCGCTGCAGACCTGGACGCCGACAGCCACGCATCGGTCCCACGGCAGGCGCGGGCGCGTCTCGAGCTCATCCGCGAAAGAGATCCCATCGACGAACTCGAGCACGAGATACGTCGCCCCGTCAGCCTCCTCGAACATGTCGTAGACGGCGATGATGTTCCGGTTGCGCAGGCCGGCGAGGATCTTTCCCTCGCGCCTCATCCGCTCGACGAGCGCGCGGTCCCCTGCGAGATGAGGTAGGAGGCGCTTGAGGGCGACCTCGCGCTCGAGGTTGTGGTCGTAGGCCTTCCAGACCTCGCCCATCCCTCCCGCGCCGAGCACGCTTATGAGCTCGTAGCGCCCGAGGATCCGTTCGCCCGGCCGACGACCCCACCCCTCGCTACCTGCAGGACCAACCATGCGCCTCGGGCCTCTTGATATGCCGACGGGGTCCGGATTGAATCGCCCAGCCGCAGAGTCTGCACCACCCGGGGGCCCCGATGACAACCAGTCGTGCAGAGAGATCGCATACGGCCGTCGGGCACGAGGCGACGTGAGAACAGGGGCGCTGGCCGCGAGCGTGGCGGCAGGTGCGGTCGTGGCCTTCGGAGCCTCCTTCGGCGTGGCGCGACTCGCGGGGGGCGGGGATGGATCGCCTCCTGCATCGCCCACGGCGCGTCCGGTCGTGACGACCGCCGTCGACACGCAGCCCCTCACCGTTCCCGCCCTGCGCGCGGTACCGCCCCTTCCGCCTCCGGCGACGACCACCACGGCACCCCCGTCGGGGGGGTCGGACTCCATCCCGAGCCCGGGCGGCTCCGAGGGAAGCCCCGCGCCGGTCTCTCCCTCGCCCGCGCCGACGCCTCGACCGACGCCCGCGCCGGATCCCGACATCGAGTTCGGCTGACGCCGGAAGCCAGGAGGTCAGTCCAGCGCGGTCCCCGGGCCCTCGAGGCGGGCCTTCACGGCCGTCTCGAGCGAGTTCGCGCGCCACAGGGCGAGCGCCTCGGGGCTCGCCGCGCTCGGCGCCTGGCCCGGCGGCGGCCCGTGGTGCCAGTCGATGACGTGCAGAAGCTCGGCCCGGCGGGTCGGGGTGAGGCCCGCCCGGCGCGCGGCGTCGCCCACGATCTCGTGCCCGATGGCCACGTGGCCCAGCAGGCGGCCCTCCTCCGTGATCTCGAACGTGGCGCCGAGGCGGAAGGCGCGGGCGTGGCCGATGTCGTGGACGAGGGCGGCCGCCAGGAGCAGGTCCGGGTCGAGGCGCGGGTGCCACTGGGTGAGCGCCTGGACGACGGACGCGACCCCGACGGTGTGCTCCACCAGGCCGCCCATGTAGGCGTGGTGGCCGGAGCGGGTGCAGGGCATCGTGCGCCAGGCGCGGGCGAGGTCGTCGTCGCCGGTGAGCGTGGCGAGCACGGCGCGCAGGCCGGGCTCGGTGAGCTCGTCGGCCAGGTGCACCACGAAGCCGAACAGCTCCTCCGGGTCGCGGTGGCTGCGCGGCAGCAGGTCCTCCGCGGCGGCCTCGTCGCCCGCCGGGCGCAGGTGGCTCAGCACGAGGCGGGTGCGCCCGTCGCGCTCGGTGACCCGGCCGGCCACCCGCACGCGGTCACCCTCCTCGAACTGCTCGGCGAAGAAGTCGGCCTCGTCGAACACCACCGCGGGCACGGCGCCCGTGGCGTCGGCGAGCGTCAGCGCGAGGAACGGCTTGCCGGTGCGCGCCAGGCGGCGCTCCTTGCGCCGCACCGCGTACACGCCCTCCACGGCGGAGCCGGCCTCGAGCGCCGACACGGGGGTCGTCACCGGTCGACCGCCGGGCAGATGAGCGCGAAGTCGCAGGTGCGGCAGGCCCAGGACGGCCGCGGCGGGAACTCGCCCGCCGAGATCCCCTCCGCCGCGTCGCGCACCGCCTCCACCACCGACGCGTCGTCGGAGGCGTCCGGGTGGACGCCGCGGGTGTCGCCGTCGAGCACGTGGACGAGGGTGGCGCCGCGCGGCTCGATGCCCCAGGCCTCGCGGGCGCCGAGCAGGTAGAGCCGCAGCACGAGGTCGTCGGCGTCCCCGCGCGCGCCGGGCGAGGGCGGGCGGCCGGTCTTGTAGTCGATGAGCTGGTGGCCCCCGGCGGGGTGGGCGTCGATGCGGTCCACCCGGCCGTGCACCCGGTGGGGGCCCACGGTGAGGGTGAACGGGCGCTCGACGGCGACCGGGCGGGTGCGGCTGCGGACGAGGCGGTCGTGGTACTCCGGCAGCCGCTCGCGGCCGCGCGCCAGCGCCTGGCGGCCCTCGGCGGTCTCGGCCACCCCCTCCTTCTTCAGCATCACCGCGAAGCGGCGCACGAGGGCCTCGCCGTCCCCGCCCGCGCCGTCCGGCCGGTAGTGGGCCTCGAGCGCGGAGTGGGCGGCGACGCCGATGGAGCGGGCGACGCTGGGGGGCGCCGGCACGTGGTCGACCATCGCGAAGCGGTAGCGCAGCGGGCAGCCGCGGTAGAGCTCGATGGCGCTCGGGCTGAGCTCCAGGCCCGGGCGCGCGGGGCGCGGCGGCGCGGGGACCGGGCCGGGCGGCGGGGGCGGGCGCAGCACGTCGGCGCGCGCCTGCACGAGGGCGGCGGCCGCGTCGGCGGCCTCGGCGCGCAGCGCGTCCGCCCCGGCGGCGCCGTCGGCGACGGCCTGCGCGGCCCGCATCGAGGCGCGCTCGAACTCCTCGCGCCGCGCGCCCACGCGGGCGAGCAGCGCGCGCTCGGGCGCCTCGCCGACGTCCTCGACGTCACCGCCCACCGCGACGCGGGCCTCCTCGTAGAACGGGGAGGGCACCTGCGGCACGCCCCCGCCGCCGACGGCCAGGGTGCAGAGGACGAGGTGGCGCCGCGCCCGGGTCATGGCGACGTAGGCGAGCCGGCGGGCCTCCGCCACGTGGGCGTCGCGGCCGCGCGGGAGGGCCTCGGGCAGGAGCTGGTCGGGGATGTCCACCCGGCCCCGGTCGGCCCCCGGGAACCCGGCCCGGGTCATCCCGACCACGAAGACCGCGTCGAACTCGAGGCCCTTCGCCTGGTGGACGGTCATCACCTGGACGCCCACCCGCTCACGGGGCGCGAGCCCCTCGCCGCGGTAGCCGATGTCGGCGAGGCCCCCGAGCAGCTCCGCCAGGCCGCGGGCGGTGAGGGCGGGCTCGCGGGCGGCGATCTCGCGCCCCAGACGCTCGAGGGCGGCGAGGCCGGCGAGCCGGGAGGCCCCCTCGGCGCCGCCCGTGGCGATGGCGGCCGAGCGCAGGCCGGAGCGGTCGATCGCGAACCGCAGGGCGTCGGCGGGCGCCTCCTCGGCGGCGGCGCGGCCGACGTCGGCGAACGCCGCGGCCAGCGCCTCGGCGCCGGCAGCCGCGGCGGCCCCCTCCAGCGCACCGGTGACGGCGCCCCCGGCGGCGGCCGCGGTGGTCACGGCGTCGGCGAGCGGGGCCCAGGGGACGCCGTAGCGCGGGTCGGCGCCGACGCGCAGGTGCTCCTGGACGGCCGCGGGATCGCTCGCGGCGCGCAGCCAGGCGACGGCCGAGCGCACCTCGCGGCGCTCGAACAGGCCGATGCCGCCGCGCACCTGGTGGGGCACCCCGGCGCGCTCGAGGGCCTCCACGAAGGGCCGCGCCTCCAGCCGGACGGCGCGCATGAGCACCGCCTGCTCCTCCAGCGGCACCCCCTCCTCCGCCAGCTCCAGCACCCGGTCGACGACGGCGCGGGCCTGCCCGTCGGGGTCGGGGGCGCGCCAGAACCGCGGGGGCGGGCCGGCGGCCTCGGGCAGTGCGACGGAGCGCTTGGGCGCCCGGTCGGGGATGGGCTCCACGACGGCGGTGGCGGCGTCGAGGATGGATTGGGTGGAGCGGTGGTTGCGCTCCAGCCGCAGCTCCGCCGCGCCGGGGAAGCGGGCGCGGAAGTCGGCGATGTTCTTGGCCGACGCGCCGCGGAAGCGGTAGATGCCCTGGTCGTCGTCGCCCACCACCACGAGGCTGTCCGCCTCCCCCGCCACGGCGTAGAGCAGCTCGGCCTGGGCGTGGTTCGTGTCCTGGAACTCGTCGACGAGGACGTGCCGGGCGCCGGCGCGGGCGGCCTCCAGGCGGTCCGGGTGGGCCCGGAGCAGCTCGAGGGCGCGGACGATGGAGAGGCCGAAGTCCTCGCGGCCCTCCTCGTCGAGCCAGCGGTCGTGGGTCTCGTAGACGCGGGCGATCTCCAGCTCCCGGCGGGCGCGGTGAAGGGCCGAGCCCGTCCCGGCGGCGCCGACGGCGGCCTCGGCCCAGCGGCGGTAGGCCTCTGCGGGCACGAGCTGGTCGCGGCAGGCGTCGATGCGCTTGACGAGGTCCTCGACGAGGCGCGCCCGGTCGCCGCGGAGGTCGTGGAGGCGCAGGTCGAGCTCGTCGAGGCGGTCGAGGAGCATGAGCATCCGGTCCTCCTCGCGCGCGACGCTCACCGGGGGGAGCAGGCCCCGCTCGACCCCGTGGACGCGGGTGAGCTCCTGCGCGTAGGAGTGGAACGTGGTGACCCGGAGCGTCTCGTGCGAGGCGCCCAGCATCTCCTCGGCCCGCGCCCGCAGCTCGACGGCGGCCTCGCGGGTGAAGGTGAGGGCGAGGATCTCCTCAGGCGCGGTGCCCCCCTCCACCAGCCACGCGAGGCGGCGGCAGAGCACCCGCGTCTTGCCCGCACCGGCGCCCGCGAGGACGATCGCGGGTCCGCCGGGGTGCGTGACCGCGGCGTGCTGCTCGGGGGTCAGATCGCTCGTCACGGACCGGTCATGGTAGTCCCCGGCCGGGACGGCACCCCGGGCCCCGCGGGCGTCAGCGCACGGTCATGTGCAGGGCAGCCCGTCCTCCATGCTCGCGAAGGCCTGCTGCACCTGGATGACGTGCGGTGCCATGGCCGTCCGCGCCTGGCCCGGCGTGGCGTCCGGCGAGATGTCCTCCGCCGCCTGCTGGAGCCCGTCGAGGGAGGTGGTCACGGCCTCCGCGTCGGCCTCGTTGAGCTCGCGCGCGGAGTCGACCATGTCGTCCCACGCCGTCTGCAGAGCCTGGACCGACGGGTTGTCGGCGTTGGCCTCCTGGTCGAAGCGCACGCCCTCGAGGCCCGCCACCGCCGCCTTGAAGGCGGGGATGTCCGTGCAGAGCGCGGCCTCGGCCTCGGACTGCGACCCGGAATCGTCGTCCCCGCATGCCGTGAAACCCAGGACCCCGACCGCCGCAACCGCCACCACCGCGATGGATCGCCTCATGACGCTCCCCCTCCCGTGTCCACCTGACGGGGCCAGTCTCGGATCCCCGGGGCGGGGGCGGCATCGTCCCGATGGGACCAACGAGTCGTGGCGAGAGGGTCACGACTCCGTGCCGTGGGAGGGGTGGCGCAAGTGAGCCAGTCGTCTGGCGGAAGTGCGCCATGAGGGTCGGAGACGGCGCAAGTGAGCCATCCGGGTGCCCCGACCGCGCCATGGACCCCGGCGCGGCCGGCGGAAGCGCGCCGGGTACGCCCCGTCCGTGCCGAGAGGGTCACGGCTCCGTGCCGTGGGAGGGGTGGCGCGAGTGAGCCAGTGGTCTGGCGGAAGTGCGCCATGACCACAGGGGCGGGGGACGGCGCGAGGTGACGGGGAGGTGACGGACGGCCCTGCGGCCCCTTGGTAGAGTCGCCATCCGTGGCCGACGTCCGACCTTTCCGCGCCCTCCGGTACGCCGCCGCGGCGGGACCCCTCGGGACCCTGGTGTCCCCGCCCTACGACGTGATCTCCCCCGAGGAGCGTCGCGGGTACCTGGCCGTGAGCCCCTACAACGCCGTCCGGCTCATCCTCCCCGAGGTGGGCTACGACGAGGTCGCCGGGCTCATCGCGAGCTGGCAGGACGACGGCGCGCTGGCTGCGGAGGAGGCGCCGGTCCTCATCGCGTGGACCCAGTCCTTCACCCTCGGTGACGGCGTCCCCCGGGAGCGCCGCACGATCCTCGCGACCGTCGGGCTGGAGCCCTACTCGGCCCGCGTCGTGCGCCCCCACGAGCGCACCCACGCCGGCCCGAAGGAGGACCGCCTGCGCCTGACGCGGGCCGTCCGCACCAACCTCTCGCCGGTCTTCGGCCTCTACCCCGACGCCGAGGGCGCCGCGTGGGCGGCCGTCGCGCCGGAGGGCGAGCCGGACGCCGAGGTCCGCGACGCCGACGGCACCATCCACCGCTTCTGGAGGATCGCCGACCCGGCCGCCGCGGAGGCCGTCGCCGAGGCGATGCGCGACCGCTGGATCCTCATCGCCGACGGCCACCACCGCTACGAGACCGCCCTCGCCTACCGCGACGAGATGCACGCGTCCGGCGCCGGCGCGGGCCCCCACGACCGGGTGCTCATGGGCCTCACCGCCCTCGACGACCCGGGCCTCGTGGTGCTCCCCACCCACCGCCTGCTCACCCGCTGGCCGGAGGGCGCCGACGCGGCGTTCACCGCCACCGACGTGGCCGACCTCGACGCGCTCCTCGCCGCCCTGGCGGAGGCGCCCGAGGACGCCCCGGCCCTCGGCGTCGTCACCCCCGGCGGGTACCGCCTGCTGACCGGCACCCCCGGCGACGGCCTCTCCCCCGCGGAGCGGCTCGACGTCGCCGCCATCGAGCGCGAGATCCTCATCCCGCACCTCGGTGCCGACCAGGCCGCCCTCGCCCACGACGAGGTCCTCTCGTACACGAAGGACGCCACGGAGGCGGAGGAGCTCGTGCGCTCCGGATCCGTCGCCGCGGCGCTCATCCTGCGCGGCATCCCCAAGTCGGCCGTCGCCGACGTCGCCGAGGCGGCGGAGACGATGCCCCAGAAGTCGACCTACTTCTTCCCGAAGCTCCTGACCGGCGTGGCCTTCCACTCGCTGGTCGATGCCTGACGGCGGGCCCGGCCCGCGCGACCAGGAGTGGCTCGCCGCGGCGCGGCGGGCGTGCAGGAGGATCGGGGAGGCCGTCGCGCCGCTGACGACGGCCGAGCGGCGTGAGCCGGTGGGCGACGGGGCGGGTGGCGACACCACGGTGCGCGTCGACCGGATCGCCGAGGACATCGTCCTGGAGGAGCTCGCCGGCCTCGGGATCCCCCTGCGGGTGCTGAGCGAGGAGGCGGGGCTCGTCGCGCTCGGCGGCGCCGGCCCGGACGACCCGCTCGTCGTGGTCGACCCGATCGACGGCTCCCTCAACGCCAAGCGCGGCCTGCCGCTGTTCGCCACCTCCATCGCCCTCGCGCGCGGCGACACGATGGCCGGCGTCGAGGTGGGCCTGGTGCACGACCACGGCAGCGGCGAGGAGTGGCTGGCCGTGCGCGGCGGCGGCGCCTGGGTGGACGGCGTCCCCCTCGCGCCCGCGCCGCCGCGGGAGGGCCGCCTGCCGATCGTGCTGCTGGAGGGCGCCTCGCCCCGTCGCGTGGGCCGGGCGGCGGAGGCCCTCGACGGGCGGACCGGCCGCGTCCGCGCGCTGGGCTCCCTGGCCCTCTCCCTCTGCCACGTCGCCGGTGGCCGGGGCGACGCGATGGCGGGGATGGGCCCGGGCCGCTCGGTCGACGTCGCCGCCGCCCAGCTCGTCGCCCGCGAGGCCGGCCTGCTCGTCGGGATGCCCGGCACGGCGGACACCGCGGGCACTCCCCTCGACCTCCATGGCCGCTTCGGCGTCACCGCCGCCCACGACGAGGGCTCGATCGCGCTGCTGGCGGGTCTCACGGAGCACTAGGCTCACGCCGTGGCCTCCCCGGCGGCGGACGACGACGCGGTCCCCCACGGCTGGGGGCTGCTGCTGTGGCGGGTGACCGAGTGGATCCGGCGGTCGCTGACCCGCTTCGCGGACGCGCGCGGGTCGCGCGGATCCGCGGCGATCGCGTACTACGTCCTGCTGTCGCTGTTCCCGTTCATGCTGCTCATGGCGTCCGTCGCGGGCCTCGTGCTGAGCGACCCGGACACGCGGGCGGACTTCGTCGAGGCCGTCACGGACATCCTCCCGCTGAGCGAGTCGGGCGCCGACGGCCTCGAGTCGGCCCTGCGCGGCGTGAGCGACAACGCGGGAACCGTCGGGCTCGTGAGCCTCGTGGCCCTGCTCTGGTCGGCGAGCGGGATGATGGGCGCGATCCGGGGCAGCCTGGACGACATCGACCCGGACATCGAGCCGCGCCCCTTCGCCCGCGGCAAGGCGGTCGACCTGCTCATGGTCTTCGTCGCCGTCGTGCTGCTGGCCGCGTCGGCCGGCCTCACCGTCGCCACGCGCATCCGCTCCGGGGCCGCGGAGGACCTGGTGGGCGTGGGCGGCGCGCTGTTCGAGACCGGGAAGGTCGTCGTCCCGATCGTGCTCGGGACCGCGCTGCTCATCATCGTCCTGCGCTGGGTGCCCACGCGCGGGCCGGACGTGAAGGACCTCTGGCCGGCCTGCGTCGGCGGGGCGGTGCTGCTCTGGGCGCTCTCGGTGGGGTTCGCCGCGTTCATCGAGCACTTCGGCCGCTACAACGTCATCTACGGCTCGCTGGCCGCCGTCGTCGTGTTCCTCATCTACGTCTACCTCGCGGCGAACCTCGTCCTGCTGACGGCCGCCTTCGCCGCCGAATGGCGGGGGATACGCACCGGGAAGCCGGGCACGGAGCCCGGCCCGGGCCTCGGCGAGGAGGTGTGGCGGTTCATCAGGGGCCTCTTCGTCCGCGACGACGGCCCCCGGACGCCGAAGCCGCCGAAGCCGCCGCGCGACAGCCCCTACTGACCCGCCGGACCTAATCCGCCTCGGGCACCCGCAGCGCCATGAGGGTCGGGCTCACCGAGAGCCCCGGGTCGGGACCGCCGAGCGCCTGGTAGGCCGTGCGCCCGATGCCAACGACGGCCGTGCCGTGGCGCGGCCGCGGGCTGGGGGCCAGGGAGCGCCACGCACCCGTGGCCGGGTCGAAGGCGTCCACCCGGGCGATGGTCCCGTCGGGGCGCTCACCGCCGATGGCGACGACCTGCCGGGAGGCCGTGGCCGCCCCGTTGCCGCCGCGCTTCGTGGGCGCGTCCGGCAGCCGCACCCAGGTGCGCCGCACGGTGTCGTACGCCTCGGCGGCCGCCACGTTGGTGTCGAGCCCCGCGGTGCGCCCGCCCACGGCGTAGACCCTCCCGGCGAGCGCCGTCACCCCGAGGTGCTCGCGCGCCGGGGTGATCCCCTTGAACCGCGTCCAGGTGAGGGTGCGCAGGTCGAGGTGGAGCGACGTGTCCGCGAGGCCGCCGGGCCGCACGCCGCCGACCACGTAGAGCCGGTTGCGCACGATGGCGGCGCCGCCCGCGGCGCGCGGCTCCGGCAGGCGCGGCAGCGCCCGCCAGCGGCGGTCGAAGAGCACCCAGACGGTGTCCGAGGGGCCGCCGCCCACCTCGTCGGGCCGGTACCCGCCCACGACGTAGAGGCGCCCCTCGCGGGACGTCGCCATGGCGTGGTGGCGCGCCTCGGGCAGGTCGGGGAGCCGGATCCAGCGCTTGCGGCGCGGGTCGTAGAGGTCCACCCGGGCCGACGCCCTCCCGTCCGCCGTGATGCCGCCGACCACCGCGACGCGCCCGGCGAGGGCGGCCCCGGCGACCTCGGTGCGCGCCAGCGGAGCCGGGTCGAGGTGACGCCAGGCGGGCGCCTGGTCGGAACACCCCCCCAGGACCACGAGCGTCGCGAGTGCGGCGAGCAGGTAACGCACGTGGGGGCCAGCGTACTATCCGGCGGGGGGGCCACCGCCGAGGGGAGGGTCCATGGGACTGCTGCGCAACCGCGGGATCAGCGACGACGAGCGGGCCCGGCTGGCGCCGGGCCAGCACCTCGTGCGCGACTTCCCCGTGCTCCACGCCGGGTCGATCCCCTACCGCTCCGTGCCGCCGGGCTGGGACTTCCGCATCTGGGGGCTGGTGGACACGCCGATCACGTGGACCTGGGACGAGCTCACGAGCCAGGACATCACGCCGGTCACCTGCGACATCCACTGCGTCACCACCTGGACCAAGCTCGACACGCGGTGGGAGGGCGTGGCCGTGAAGCCGCTGCTCGAGCGCCTCGGCCTGCAGCCTGGGGCGAGCCACGTCATCGCGCACGCGGAGGAGGGCTACACGGCCAACATGCCGCTCGCGCGGCTCATGAGCGACGACGTGCTGCTCGCCTACCGCTACGACGGCGAGGCCCTGGAGCCGCAGCACGGCGGGCCCCTGCGCCTGCTCGTGCCGAGCCTCTACTTCTGGAAGAGCGCCAAGTGGCTGCGCGGCCTGGAGATCCTCGACCACGACCAGCCCGGCTTCTGGGAGCGCCTCGGCTACAACAACGACGCGGACCCCTGGAAGGAGGAGCGCTACGCCTTCTGACCCCCGGCTGGACCCGCTCGACGAGTTCGACCAGGTCCACGAGCTCACGAAGCGGGTCGGGCGGATCGCGCTCATCGCGATCCCGGTGTGGGTGCTGCTCTTGTTCCTGCTGCCGTTCACGGGCCTCGGCCCGCTGCCCTGCCTCTCCCTGGCGACGGTCCTGACCGTCGCCCTGGTCGTCTGGGCCGAGCGCCGGCGCGGCCGCAGGCTGCGGGAGGCCGCGGCCGCCGAGGCCGGCGGCGGGGCGGAGGGCGCGCGCCCGGAGCGCGGCCCGATGTCCGCGGGGACGGCCGTGGCGCTCACGCTGGGGGCCGTCGCGCTGCTCGTCTACGTGATCTTCGTCATCCGGGCGGCCTGAGCCCCCCGTCCGGCAGGGGGCACGGGTGCCCCGGTGTGGCTAATCTGGCGTCCATGAGCCCACTGATCCCGATGGTCGTCGAGCAGACCTCGCGTGGCGAGCGCAGCTTCGACATCTACTCCCGCCTTCTCAACGAGCGGATCATCTTCCTCGGCACGCCCGTGGACGACCAGATCGCCAACCTCATCGTGGCGCAGCTGCTGCACCTCGAGAGCGAGGACCCCGACAAGGACGTCTCCCTCTACATCAACTCGCCCGGCGGGTCGGTGTACGCGGGGATGGCCATCTACGACACGATGCAGTTCATCAAGCCGCAGGTCTCCACGATCTGCTGCGGCATCGCCATGAGCATGGGCGCCCTGCTCCTCGCCGCCGGCGCGCCCGGCAAGAGGATGGCGCTGCCCAACTCGAAGGTGATGATCCACCAGCTCTCCGGCGGCTTCAGCGGCCAGTCGAGCGACATCGAGATCCACGCGCGCGAGGCCCTCGCCATGCGCAAGCGGCTCGACGAGATCATCGCCAAGCACACCGGCAAGCCCCTGGAGAAGGTCTCCCAGGACACGGAGCGCGACTACTTCCTGAACGCCGACGAGGCCCAGGAGTACGGCATCGTCGACCGGGTGATCGCCTCCCACTGAGCCCCGCGCGGCGCCGGCCCCCGCGGGCCGGCGCCGCCGCGTTACCGCCCCGCGGCCCGCCGTTACGCGGCCCATCGCGGCGCCGCGATCTATCCCCGCGCACGCTTCCGCGCCGCCGCCGGCCGGGGCTACCGTCGCCTCCCGTCCCGGACCCAGGAGGCACGATGCACGACGTTGACGACCCGCGCGAGGGCGCCCCGGAGGGCTCGACCCGCTCGGCCTTCCTGAAGCGGGCGGCGGTCACCGGCGCCGCGGCGGCCACGACCGGCGGGGTGCTCGCCGGGGCCGGCTCGGCGCTCGGTCACGGCGGGAAGAAGCACGGCCACGGCCGGAACGCCGAGTCCCTCCACGACCGCCTCAACCGCACGTCCCACTGGGACCTCAACGTCGCGGATCTCGCCAAGGCCCGCGCCTGGTACGAGGCGACGACCGGCCTGCGGGTGGTGGCCGAGACGAGCGCGAGCCAGGACTTCAGGAGCCTCGGCATCCGCGGCGGGCGCTTCGAGGGCGTGATGATGCGCGACGCCGGCATGGACGCGGACGCGCCCATGCTGCACCTGGTGGAGTGGAAGAACCCGGGCCCGGTGGGCGTCGCGAACGCCTCCTACGGCCACGTGGGCTTCAACCGCATGGTGCAGAGCGTCGTGGACCTGAACGTCGCCCGCGAGGCCTGCATCGCCCAGGGCACGCAGCCGGTGCTGCCGAACTCGGACTTCATCCGGCCGCCGCTCCACCCGAGCTTCCCGTCGTCGCGGTACGTCGCCTTCACCGCGCCGGACCACGAGGGCGTCTTCAACCAGTTCGTCGCGCTCGGGTCGTTCCGGTCGCTCTGGTACATGAACTTCAACACGGCCGACCTCGACCGGGCGCTGCCCTTCTACCTCGAGGTGCTCGGCCTGGACTTCACCACCGGCGTGAGCCAGCCGCCGCCCGGCAGCCCCAACGTCTACGGCGGCGACGGGTCGAACTCGACCTTCGACGGCGCGTTCATGCAGGTGCGCGGCGACACCCGCGTGGTCCACGATTACCTGCAGTGGGACGTCTCGCCGAGCCTCTGGCAGCCGTACCGCGAGCCCACCCACCGCGGCATCGTGCGGTGCTCGTTCCAGGTGGACGACATCGACGAGTGCTACCGGATGCTCAAGGACCAGCCCTGGAGCCGCCGCAAGCGGTTCACCTTCTCCCGCCCGGAGGAGTGGAACTACGGGGGCACCTTCGGCACGCGTCAGGTCATCGAGCTGACCGACTACGAGGGCATCCGCATCCAGCTCATCGAGCAGCCGCCGTACCCGTTCGCGCAGCTGCACCCGTTCGGCTGGAACCCGCCCGGCCGCACCGGCCGCTGAGGCCGGCGCCCCGTCCACGCCGGGCCGGGACGCCTGAATCGACGACCCGCGCCGGGGCCGGTTGCCGGTCCCCGGCGCGGGGGGCGATACTCGCGCGATGGGGGGGCGATCGCATCTGGTCCGCTCCCGGATCCGGATCCCCGCGCTCGCGCCCGCGGTCATCCCGCGGGGCCGGGTCGTCGGCGAGCTGGCGCGTGAGGCCGAGGGCCGCCGCGTCCTGAAGGTCGTCGCGTCGGCCGGGTCCGGGAAGACGACGGCCGTCGTGGAGTTCCTCGCCTCGCGCCCCGGACCGCGGGCGTGGCTCACCGTGGGCGAGGGCGACGGGAGCCCGGGGCGCTTCGTCTCCTACCTGGCGGGCGCCCTCGACGCGATCGACCCGGAGGCCTCCGCCGGCACCGCGGGGCTGCTGGCGGCCGGCGTCCCGCCGGCCGACTGCGCCGCGATCCTGGTGGAGTCGCTGCCGGAGGGCGCGACCCTCGTCATCGACGACCTCCATCTCATGGAGGACCGCCCGCCGATCCTCGCCGTGGTGCGGAGCCTCGTGGAGGCGGCCCCGCCGGGGGCGCTCGTCGTCCTCATCTCGCGCCGGCTCGTGGCGTTCGACCTGAGCCGCGCGTTCGTGTCCGGCACCTCCGGCCGGGTCACGGGGCGCGAGCTGGCCTTCACCCCCGACGAGATCCGGGCCGTGCTCGACCTGCACGACGCCGCCTCGCGGCTCGACGAGATCGCCGAGCGGTCGGGGGGCTGGGCGGCGGGGATCGTCTTCGACGCCCTCCGCGACCCGGACGAGGGCGCGGCCCGGGGCCCCCGCGACGACCCGTTCTTCGAGTACCTCGGCGCCGAGGTGCTCGCCCCCCTGCCCCCGGACCTGCGCCGCACCGTCGTCCGCAGCGCGCTGCTGGAGATCGTGGAGCCCGCCGCCCTCGGCGCCCTGCTCGGCACCGGCTCCGGCGACGCGGCCCTGCGCGCGATCGGGCGCCACCACCTGCCCGCCGCGGCCGAGCCGGAGGGCCTGCGCTACCACCCCCGCTTCCGCGAGTTCCTCCTGAGCCTGCTGCGCGACGACCCCGAGGAGTACGCGGAGCTCCTGGTGCGGGACGCCCGGCGCCTCGCCGCCACCGGGCACGAGGAGGAGGCCGCCGACCGCCTCGTGGAGGCCGGTGTCCTGGACGAGGCGGCCACGATGGTCGCGATCGCGGGACCCCGGCTGCTGGCGCGCGGGGACGCCGCCAAGGTGGACGAGTGGTGCGGCGCCCTCGGCGAGGAGCGCCTCGCGGCCGACCCGGCCCTGCGCGGCCTGCACCTCGCCTCGGTGGTGACGGTGCGGCGCCACACCCTCGCCGCCCTCGCCCAGCGGCTCGTGGAGAGCGGGGAGTACGCCCGCCTGGTGGTCGAGGCGCCGGACGCCGCGACGGTCGTCGTCTGGGGCCTGCACCAGGCCGGCAACTGGGACCGGGTGGCCGACCTCGTCCCGCCCGACGACGCCAGCCAGACCGCGCGGGCCCTCCGCCTCGTGCTGCACACCGGCGGCGGGACCACCGCCCCACCCCGGCCGTGGACGCTCCCGGGCCCGGCCGGGCCCGGGGACGACCCGGACGCGGAGTGGCCGCACGACGAGACGAGCCTCAACCTCGTGCGCTGCGCGTTCGTGTTCGGCGGGCGCCTGCGGGACGCGGTGGACGCGGGGCGCATCGTGGCCGACCCGGCGTCGCCGATGCGGGCGACCGGGGCGCCGCTCTACCTCGTCGCCGCCCTCACCCGCCTGGAGCGCCTCGGCGACGCCCGCGCGCTCACCGAGGTCGTGCGGCCGTACTTCGCCCCGTCCGGCTTCGGGGACTTCTGGCTGCAGGTCGAGGGCCAGCTCGCGTTCGCGGAGGGCGCCCGCGACGAGGGCCTGGCGATGGTCGGGCGGGCCCGCGCCGCGGCCCACGAGCGCGGCCACGAGGTCGCCGCCCGCGGCATCTTCGCGGCGATCGAGGGGGAGATGCTCACCCGGCTCGGCCGCCACGACGAGGCCGTCGCCGGCCTGCGCGAGACGATCGCGTGGTGCGCGGAGAACGGGGTGCCGTGCTTCGGCGAGTGGGCCTCCGCCTGGCTCGGCCACGCCCGGCTCGGCCGTGGCGACGACCCGGCCGAGGTCCGCGACGGGCTGGAGCAGGCCATCGCGGCGATGGAGCGGGCCGGGCGCCTGCTGGAGCGTCCCGCGGCCCTGGTGGCGCTGGCCGAGGCCCGCTGGCGCCTGGGCGACGAGGCCGGCCACGACGCGGCCGCCGCGCGGGCGCTCGACGCCGCCGAGGCGATGGGCACCTACGCCCCCCTCCTCACGGCGCTGCGCGAGATGCCGGACGTGCTCTCGCGGTGCATCGACGCCGGCGGGGAGCACGAGGCCCTCTGGCGCTCCCTGGCCCGCGCGGGCGAGCCGCCCCGCGCGCCGGGCGACACCGAGCACGCCCGCGTGGTGCTCCGCACGCTGGGCCGGCTCCACGTGACGGTGGACGGCGTCGAGCGCGAGATCGCCCCGCCGCGCGCCCTGGACGTGGCGCTTGAGGTCGCGCGGGCCGGCACGCGCGGGGTGTCCCGCGCCGCCCTGGTGGCGCTGCTCGCCCCCCACAGCGCGGACGCCCCGAACTACCTGCGCCAGCTCGTCCATCGGCTGCGGCAGGCCCTGCCGGAGGGCGTCGCGCTCGCCTCCGACGGCGGCCGCCTGCGCTGGGAGCCCGCTGGTGCGGTCGTCGCCGAGGACGACGTGCTGCGGGCCCTGCTCGCCCGCGTCCCGCGGGAGACCGGCGCCCGGCGCCTGGACGCCCTCGCCGCGGCCCTGCGGGTGGCCGAGCGCGGGCCGCTCGCCGACGGCGGGGAGGCGCTGTCCGGGGAGGGGCTCCGGGCGGCGCTCGACGCCGCGGTGGCCGAGGCCCGCCGCGAGCACGCACGCCTGGCGCTGGCCGCGAACCGCACCGGCGACGCGGTCGCCTCGGCGCGCGCCGCCGTCGTGGCGGAGCCGCTGCGCGAGGACGGCTGGCGGCTGCTCATGGCCGCCGCGACCGCCGTGGAGGGCGTGGCCGCGGCCGGCCGCCTCTTCGCCGAGTGCGTGGCCTCGCTCGGGTCGGTCGGGCTCGCCCCCTCCGCCGAGACGCGGGCCCTGCTGGAGGACCTGCGCCGGGGCGGGACGGTCAGCGCACCGGCGTGATCCCCGGGGCGGTGCCCGCCAGCTCGCGGACCGTCCGGCGCACCACCTCGACCAGGCCCAGCACCTCCGGCCGGGCCTCCCCGCGCAGCACCGCGACCCCGATCGGGTTCGGCGGCAGGTCGTCGGCCGGGACGAAGGCGGTGGCGGGCAGCGGCGCGGCGCGCGCCATCGACGCGCAGGCCGTGGTCACGAGGCCCAGGTGCCCGACGGCGTCCACCACCTCGCGCATCGTGTGCGCCGTGCCGCCCACGACGGGGGCCCGCCCTCCGCGCTGGGCCACCGCGAGCCAGTAGTCGCGCGTCGCCGGGCTGCCCGGCGCGACCGCGACGAAGGCCTCGTCCATCACGTCCCTCAGCCCGCCGTGGCCGCGCCGCGCGACGGGGTGGTCCCTGGGCAGCAGCAGGCCCCGCGGCTCCGTGGCGACCTCGTGCACCACGAGCGACCGGCCGGCCGGGCTGCGGACGATGGCGATGTCCAGCGACTGGTCCGCGAAGGCGCGGTCCGGGCCGAGGTACTCGCGCACGACGATCCCGCCGTCCGGCACCTGGGCCGCCAGCGCCGCGAGCACCTCGCCGTCGAGCTCCGCCAGCCCGGACGCCTCCACGCCCACGCGCACCGCCCCGGCCTCCCGCCGCGGCCCGCCGGCCGCGCTGCGGACGGCGTCCAGGCTGGTGAGGACGCTGCGGGCGGCGGGCAGCATGCGCCGCCCCGCCGCGGTCAGCGCGACCCGTCGGGTGGAGCGCTCCAGCAGCACCGCCCCGAGCGTGGCCTCCAGGCGGCGGATGAGCTCGGACAGGGAGGACTGGGCCATGCCGAGCCGCGCGGCGGCGCGGCCGAAGTGCAGCTCCTCGGCCAGCAGCAGGAACGCGCGCAGCTCGTGGGGCGTGGGCCACCCCGCCTCGGCCCCGCGTCCCGCCTCGGTCCTCGCGCCCATCGCCCCCTCCTCTCGCGTCGACCCTATGAGGGGCCCGTTACCGGGCCCGGACCGCGCGTTACGGCGCCTGTCGCGCGGCCGCGATCTATCGGCCGCGCCCCTGTCCGCGGGCGCCGGGCCGGCCATAACGTCGCGCCGCCAGCGTCCCCGGACCGCCAGGAGGCCCCCTTTGCCCGTCGACGATCTCGGACCGCGCACCGCGGTCACCCCCGGCACGACACGCCAGGCGTTCCTGCGCCGCGCGGCCGTCGCCGGCGCCGCGATGACCGCGGGCGGCGCGCTCGCCGGCGCGGGCACCGCCGCCGCCCACGGCGGACGCCGCCACCACCGCTGGAAGGACGACGAGGCGAGCATCAAGCCGCACCTCAACCGGGTGGCCTGGTGGGACGTCAACGTCGCCGACCTCGAGAAGGCGCGGACCTGGTACGAGACGGTCACGACCCTCGAGGTGGTCGCCGAGACGAGCGCGAGCCAGGACTTCCCGAGCCTGGGCATCCGCAACGGCCGCTTCGAGGGCCTCATGCTGCGCGAGCCGAAGGCCGGGCCGCGGGCGCCCGCGATCCACCTCGTGGAGTGGAAGAACCCCACCCCGGTCGGGCAGGCCTACGCCTCGTACGCCAACGTCGGCTGGAACGCGCTGCGCAACGGCGTCGACGACCTCGAGGGGCTGCGCGAGGTGCTCACGGACCTCGGCACCCCGCCGCTGCTGCCGACCTCAGACTTCGTCCGGCAGCCCCTGCATCCCAACCTCACGCCGACGCGGTACATCTCGTACACCGCCCGCGACCACGACGGCATCTACAACCAGTTCTTCACGGTCCCCGGCGGGTACGGCGCGTACCTCGTCTCCCCGAGCACGGTGGACCTCGACTGGTCGATGCCGTTCTACCTCGGGCTGCTGGGCCTGGACCTGCAGCTCGGCATCGGCGCGCCCCCGCCCGGCGCCCCGAACGTCTACGGCGGCGACGGCTCCAACGTCCGCTTCGACGGCGTCTTCTGGATCGCCCGCGGCGACGCCTCGATCATCGTGGACCACCTCGTCTGGAGCGACACGCGGGCCAACCCCACCCCTTACCGGTCGCCGGTCAACCGGGGGATCATGCGCCTCACCCTCGAGGTGGACGACGTGGAGGCCTGCTACGACGTCCTGCGGCGCTCGCGGTGGGTGCGGAACCGGCACATCAAGGTGAGCCGGCCGGAGGAGTGGAACCTGGGCCCGGCCTTCGGCCCGCGGCCGGTGATCGAGATCATCGACCCGGAAGGGGTGCGCGCCCAGCTGATCGAGCAGGCGCCGTACCCGAACGGCGAGCTGCACCCCTACGGCGACATCTTCCCGGGCTTCAAGCGGCCCGGCTGGCGCCCCTAGGACGGCCCCGTGAGGAGGGGCGGGACGGCCTCGTTCCGCCCCTCCTTGTGCGTCGTGTGTTTTTGTTGACGCGCCCCGGCAGGTGGTGGTTGTCTGTCGGCAGGGATGAGCCGCCCGGATCCGGGCAGTGGAGTCCGGGCCCTATATCCCGCACTGCAGCGTCGGACCGAGTCGTGGAGCGCATGCGTCACCGACACACGCCGGCAGGCTCCGTACCCCTCGTCCCAGGCGACGGCCCCATGGGCCCGCTGGGAGGCACCGCGCAGAGGCGCGGAGGACGGGTGCCGCGGTGGACGCGGGAGGCCGTGCGACCCCACGGGACGGGCCCCTCGCCGAAGGCGCGATGGCGGGAGCGCGTGGGCTCCCCGAGCCACGGCGCCCGGGTGGGGCGACGAACGGGATGCGGCCATCGGGAGCCCGCCGGCACGGGCGGGACGGCCGTGGGGAGGTGACGCCTCTGGATGCGGCGATCGAGGGCGGTCTTCGCGGCCACTGAGGCCGCCGGGGGCCGTCCGGACCCCGGCAGAACCGAGAGCCCCGCGCTCCCCGCGCCCTCGCCAGAGGGCGCGGAGGACCGGGACGAGGGACGGGATGGGGCCGTCGTCGCAGCGGGATCCGGCGGCGGCGGCCCCGAACCCCCTGCGGGCCCCGCTCAGCCCGGGAGCTCGCGCACCTCGACGGTCACGGACATGGCGTCGGTGGGCGGGCCGAGGTAGCTGCCCTTGAGCGGCGGCACGTCGGCGTAGTCCCGTCCGACCGCGAGCCGCACGTAGTGCTCGCTGGCCGGCTCCGGGTGGGTCGGGTCGAACTCCACCCAGCCGAGCCCCGGCACGTTGAGCTCCACCCAGGCGTGGCTCTCCCCCGGGCCCTCGTGGTTCGGCAGGTGCAGCCAGCCGGAGATGTAGCGGGCGGCCACGCCCCGGCGGCGGGCGCAGGCGATCATGAGGTGGGCCATGTCCTGGCAGACGCCGCGGCCCACCCGCACGACCTCCTCCACGGGCGAGTCGACCCGGGTGGCGCCCGGCGTGTAGGCGATGGCGGAGTTGACGCCCGCCTCCAGCGCGCGCGCCCAGCCGAGCACGCCGCCCTCCTCGCTCAGGCCGAGGCCCTCCGCGAAGCCGGCGACCGGCTCGACCCAGCGGATGTGGGTGGAGCCGGAGAGGAACTCGGCGTGGTCGTCGCCGTAGGCCGGGTCGTCGAGGGCCGCGAAGCCGAGGCACGAGTCCGGCACGCGCGGCGGCGCCGGGCGGGTGTGCACGACGGCCTCCGCCTCCACCACGAGCGTCTCGTGCGGCTCCACGAGCTGGAACCACTGCACCTCGTTGCCGTAGGCGTCGCTGTGGGCCACGAGCTCGGCGGCGGGCGAGACGCGGAGGTTCGCCCACTCGACCTCCTGGCGCCCGTTGGCCCGGGGGAGGAGGCGGATCTCGTTGACGCTCTCGCCGACCGCGCCGGCGTAGCGGATCTCAGTTCTGTGCTTGGCGTGAAGCCTGGGCATGCTGTCCGATCGGGGTGCGCTCGTAGGCGGCGAGGAAGCACGACTCGCCGAGGGCCGTGTCGATGGAGGAGCACCGCGCGAGCAGCCGCTCGAGGAAGTCGGCCACCTCGTCCCCGCCCCACGGGCGCCGGGCGGCGGCGTCGATCATGTCGCGGGCGGTGCGCGCCAGCACGAGCGGCGCCGGGTTGGGCGCCATCGCGTCCATCGCGATCAGGTCCTCGATCGCCGCCTCCACCTCGGAGATGCAGAAGGCGACCGAGCGCGGGAACCGCGGGTCGAGCATCAGGAAGCGGGAGATCGACTCGGGCGAGAGGGCCGCGGCGTCGACCTGGAGGTACGCCTCGTGGATCGACGCGTCGCCCATCAGCGCGCGCCACCCGTGCATGTCGAGCACGTCGTCGATGCCCTCGTGCACGAGGTCCGCCTGCCGCGTCTGCACGAGCCGCGTGGACCGCTCGGCTCGCTCCAGGAACCGGCCGAGACGCATGAACTGCCAGCCCTCGTCACGCCGCATCGACTGGGCGATGAGCCCGAGGATGAGGTGGCACGAGCGCCGGATGGTCTGGCAGAAGGGGTAGACCCCGTCGCGGGTGACGCGCTCGGGCGGCCACTCGATGAGCTCGAGCCAGGCGTCGTTGATGCCCTCCCAGACGTCGGTCGGCAGCCGGTCGCGCACCGAGCGGGCGTTCTCCCGCGCGCGGTTCAGGCAGGCGACGATCGAGTCGGGGTTGTCGCGCCCGAAGGTGAGGTACCAGGGGACGCTGCGCTCGTCGGCCCGGCGGTGGGTCTCCAGGAACGAGTCCATGTCGCCGGCGATCCGCACGAGCGGCTCCCACACCAGCCGGCCGCCGGCCCCGTTGGACGAGTCGCCCTCCAGCGCGGCGGACTGCCCCACCTCGAGGAGGCGGGCGAAGCTCTCCGCCCGCTCCAGGTCACGGGCGGTCCAGTAGAGCGTCTGGGCGACGCGGGCGAGCATCAGCGACAGGGCGTCACTTGGACAGCACCCACGTGTCCTTGCTGCCCCCGCCCTGGGACGAGTTCACGACGAGGGAGCCCTCCCGCAGCGCGACCCGCGTGAGGCCGCCGGGCACCACCACGGGGCGCTCGCCGTAGAGGATGAACGGCCGCAGGTCCACGTGGCGGCCCTGGAACGAGTCGCCCACCAGCACGGGGGCCCGCGAGAGCTTGATCGTCTCCTGGGCGATGTAGCCGCGCGGGTTCTCGCGGACGCGCTTGGCGAACGCCTCGCGCTCGCCGGGCGTCGCGTGCGGGCCGATCAGCATCCCGTAGCCGCCGGCGCCGTCGACCGCCTTCACGACGAGGGTGTCCAGGTTGTCGAGCGCGTGCTCGCGGTCGGCGTCGCGCCCCAGCAGGTAGGTGGGCACCTGGTGCAGGATCGGCTCCTCGCCGAGGAAGTAGCGCACGAGGTCCGGCACGTAGGCGTAGACGGCCTTGTCGTCGGCGACGCCCGTGCCGACCGCGTTGCACACGGCCACGTTGCCGTCGCGGCAGGCCTGCATGAGGCCGGCCACGCCCAGGAGCGAGTCGGCCCGCAGGGCCGCCGGGTCGAGGAAGCCGTCGTCGATGCGCCGGTAGATGACGTCCACCCGCTCGCGCCCGGCGGTCGTGCGCAGGTACACCTTGCGGTCGCGCACGGTGAGGTCGCGGCCCTCCACGAGCGGCACGCCCATCTGCTGGGCGAGGAACGCGTGCTCGTAGTACGCGGCGTTCGCCGGGCCGGGCGTGAGCACCACGACCCGCGGCGACTCGCGCCCCTCGGGCGCCGCGGCCATGAGCGCAGAGAGCAGCAGGAACGGCGCGTGGCCGACGGGCTCGACGTGGTGGTCGGCGAAGGCCTCGGGGAACGCGCGGCGCATGAAGGCGCGGTTCTGCACGACGTAGGACAGGCCGGAGGGGCAGCGGAGGTTGTCCTCCAGCACCCGCCAGGTGCCGTCGTCGTCGCGCACCAGGTCGATGCCCGCGACGTGGACGAAGCGCCCGAGCGGCGGCACGATGCCCACCATCTCGCGGACGTAGCCCTCGCAGGTGGAGACGAGCCGGTTGGGGACGACCCCGTCTGCCACCGAGCGCCGCTCGCCGTAGAGGTCGGCGATGAACATGTCGAGCGCGCGGACGCGCTGCGCCAGGCCGGTCTCCAGCACCGACCACTCGTCGGCCGGGATGAGGCGCGGCAGCAGGTCGAACGGGAAGGGCTGCTCACGCCCCCCGTGGGCGAACGTGATGCCCTGGGTCAGGTAGGCCCGGTCCACGAGCGCGCTGCGGGCCGCGAAGGTGGCGGGGCGCAGGGCCTTGAGGCCGGTGAAGAGCCGCTCGTAGGCCGCGCGCGGGACCTCGGGCTCCTCGAACATCTCGTCGAAGAAGCCGCCCGTGGAATAGTCGGTGAACAACTGCGACATCAGGCACCTCCTTCACACGCTCCGGGATGTCGAAACTATCAGCGCGGCTCGCCGGGTCCCCTTGGCCCCGCGGCCAAAGCATCCGGCGGGCGGGTCGGCGATGCGTCGGTAGCGGTCGCGCGCAATCCCCGGACCGCCCAGATCGCCGTCAGGCCCACGAGGACGCCCCCGAGGATCATGGCCCCGGCGAACGGCAGCGTGGCCGCCGCGGCCGCGCCGATGAGGGGGCCCACCACGTACCCGGCGGAGAACACGACGGTCAGGATCGCCGCCGACAGGCCGTAGTTGCCGGCCAGCCCCGCGGCGTCCACCTCCTCCGTCAGCACGGGTCCCGAGGAGGCGCCCATCGTGCCGAACCCGAGGCCCATCACCACGAGGGCGCAGGTCACCCAGGCCACCGGCCCGATCGAGAGCAGCGGCAGGCTCACGGCGAGCACGGCGCCGCCGACCGCGACCGGCGCGACCCGGCCGGCGCTGTCGGACCACCTGCCCGCGAGCGGCGCCGCGACCATGTTCCCCACCACGCCGGCCGCGAACACGATGCCGATGGCCGCGGAGCCCAGCCCCAGCCGGTCCTCCAGGTCCAGCGGCAGCAGCGGTTCGATGAGCGCGAGCGATCCGGACACCGCCGCGAGCGCGCCCGCCGCGGCCCGCGCGCGCCGCCGGCGCATGACCGCCCGGAACCCGGGGCCGATGGGGATCGCCACGGAGCCGGGGCGGCGGGTCTCCGGCACGAGCAGGGCGGGCACGGCCAGGGCGGCCGGCAGGCAGGCGGCGAGCATGAAGGTGGCGTCCGTGCCGAACAGGTCGATGAGGACGCCGCCGAGCACGGGCCCGAGCAGCCCGAAGCCGCCTCCGGCCGTCTGGGCCAGGCCGATGCGGAACCCCAGCTCCTTCGTGGGGAAGACGTCCGAGATGGCCGCGATGCCGGCCGTCCAGGTGGCGCCCGCGGCGACCCCCTGCGCGGCCCGCGCCACGGCCAGCATCACGCCACCCTCCGTGAGCGCGAACAGCAGCGTCGCCAGGGTCAGGAGGATCGTGGCCGCCACCATCAGGGGGCGGCGCCCCAGGCGCTCCACCAGCCCGGCCGTGACGATCGCCGTGAGGAGCTGGGCGATCGGGAACGCCGCGAAGATGAGCGCGGCCTGCGAGTCCGAGAGCCCGTCGCGCTCGGCGAACTCCGGCAGTGCCGGCACCACCATGGTGAAGAGGATCGTGTCGACCGCGATCAACGCGGTCGCCATCCAGAACACCATCGTGCGACGCGGGTGCGCCACCCCGGGATCCGTCGTCACCTGTCACACCCCCCGACCAACGACGACGGGGGCCCCGTCCCGCGGGCCCCCGTCGCGAATCAGACACCGCCTGAGGCGGTGTTTACATCATGCCGCCCATGCCACCCATGCCGCCCATGTCGGGCATACCGCCACCGCCGCCCTCCTCGGGCTTGTCGGCGACGACGGCCTCGGTGGTGATGATGTTCTTCG
>VFQR01000542.1_pt1 | contig 48740 bp, 32 predicted proteins | sample 3512321 | NCBI WGS metagenome assembly VFQR01 (sample SAMN10412374, study PRJNA504923) | tailings metagenome | isolation source: Relicate 3 Philex TSF1 revegetated site | place: Philippines: Tuba, Benguet | collected 2017-08-29 | reverse complement strand
CCGCCGATGGTGAAGCAGTTGCGGTGGACGGGTTAAGAGGCATAAGCAAACTGCTGTTAGCGTCAGCGGTAGCGAGGAACGAGCGTCACCCAAAAGGAGATCAGCCTCAAACACATACAGACAAAGTTCGAGTCCGCCTGTTGGACGATAATCTCGAAACACTCCACAACACGGTTGTAATTGCCGGTTGTGCGCCTGTGATTTCACTATGGGCAAGAGCCACCGAACGCTGGCATCCCCAGTTGCGAGTGCAATTTAACTTTGCCAATAGCATGTCTGCATTGCACAGTCTATGCCGAGGTGAGGCGCACATCGCTGGGATGCACCTCTACGATCGCGAAACTGGTGAATATAATACTCCCTTTGTTCGAGATGTTTTGGCTGGCAGGGAAGCAGTTTTGATTACCCTGGGTGTCTGGGAGGAGGGACTTTTAGTCAAGTCTGGCAACCCGATGGGAATTAGAACAGTTGCCGATTTAGTCCAACGAGGAACGACTATTGTTAACCGCGAAATCGGTGCTGGTACTCGTTTACTTTTGGAACAAAAACTCGACGAGCAACAGATACCGTTTCATGGTGTCCAAGGTTTTGACTATATTGTTCAAAGTCACCAAGATGTTGCCCAAGCAGTAGCATTAGGAGTTGCCGATGCAGGTATGAGTACCGCATCTGTAGCTACAGCCTTTGGGTTGGGATTTATCCCACTACATCAATCAAGATACGACTTAGTAATTCTCAAGGAATATCTGGAAGAAGCGCCAGTACAGCAGTTACTCAGTACTTTGGGACATCGGATGGTTCACTCACAATTTGAAATTCTCGGTGGCTACGATATCAGCAAAATTGGGGAAGTTGTAGCGACTGTTTAGAGTCGATTGCTTTTGTCAGGTTGGTTGTGTGGTTTGGGGAAAAGCTTTGCGTAAATTTCAATTCCTGCTGCGATCGCTCTTATCGGATTTTGGATTTTAGATACTTCGACTTCGCTCAGTCCTGACTTTTAGTCATCACAAATGTACCGCGATGCATAACCTCAAACCGTACATTTAATACAGTTTTGTCATTAATCAGAACAAATCAAACTAGAGATTTCACAACGACTCGTATGTATTCAATAGTAGATGTTTTTGTTGTAGAGCGATCGCCCCCGCCGTGTAACTCAATACACCGCCGACAGCGATGTTCTAAACGAGGTCACATCTGTAACTTGACAGTGTGAACACCTGATAAAGCCAAAGACCCACCAAACAAACAATTGCAGGAAAAATCATCATGTCCGACGACAAAATTAGACAAATTGCTTTCTACGGTAAAGGCGGTATCGGTAAATCTACCACCTCCCAAAATACCCTAGCCGCTATGGCAGAAGTCGGTCAACGCATCTTGATTGTCGGATGTGACCCCAAAGCTGACTCTACACGCTTGATTTTGCACACTAAAGCTCAAACTACTGTGCTGCACTTGGCTGCTGAGAGAGGCGCAGTCGAAGACTTAGAACTTGATGAAGTCGTTCTAGAAGGCTTCCGAGGTATCAGATGCGTAGAATCTGGTGGGCCAGAACCCGGCGTCGGTTGCGCCGGTCGGGGTATTATCACCGCCATCAACTTCCTCGAAGAAAATGGCGCCTATAGTGGCGTAGATTTCGTATCCTACGACGTATTAGGTGACGTTGTGTGCGGTGGTTTCGCTATGCCTATCCGTGAAGGTAAAGCCCAAGAAATCTACATCGTTACTTCTGGGGAAATGATGGCGATGTTTGCTGCTAACAACATCGCTCGTGGCGTTCTCAAGTATGCTCACACCGGTGGCGTGCGCTTGGGTGGTCTGATTTGTAATAGCCGCAAAACTGACCGGGAAGACGAACTGATTAGTACCTTAGCAGCCAGACTAAGCACCCAGATGATTCACTTTGTCCCCCGCGATAACATCGTGCAACACGCTGAATTGCGTCGGATGACTGTCAACGAGTATGCACCTGACAGCAACCAAGCTCATGAATACCGCACATTAGCAGACAAGATTATCAACAATAGAAATCTTGCTATTCCTACACCCATTGAAATGGACGAGTTAGAAGAGTTGTTGATTGAGTTTGGTATTCTCGAAAGTGAAGAAAATGCTGCAAAAATGATTGCCACAGCTGATGCCCAACAAGAAGCTGCTAAAAAGCAAGAAGACGCCCAAGGCGAAGCACTAGAAGCACTTGCAAAAGGCAATGTGGAAATAGTTTCTGGTAGCTAAAAAATAAGACTTTCGTTCTCGCTTAACAAATAGCAGAACTCACTGAGGAACGGAAGAAATTAAGTGGGTAATTAGCCCACTTTCTCTCACTCTTAAAACGAGCTGGAGGTTCTATAAATAAATCAACATAAATTCTGTACAAATAACAGATTAATCAATCTCAATTGTGACTTGTGAATTCTTCAAGTTCTTCAAGAGAGCAATTAATCTGTTAATATCTACGCGGTAAAACCGCTCTTGTGGTTTTTTGTTTACTCCTTGTATCAATTGGTTGGTCATTAGGGAATGATAAATTCTCTTTCTCATTCCCTTTTATTCCATACTATAAGTACACCACCAAGCAACTAAAATTCTTTCTCAATTTTGGTAATTCCGCTACCCACCTCATAACTTCTATCTCTTTTCACTAAAAAAATGAATCCTCAACCTAGAAAAATCAATGATTCATTCAGTGAATCAAACAACGAAAACCAGCAGCAAAAGCAGAAGAAAAAAAAGCCTTCTACACAATTACCCCAGCCCGGAACTGCTCAAGGAAGTTGTGCTTTTGATAGTGCAATGATTACTTTAGTACCAATTACTGATGCTGCTCATATAGTTCATGGCCCGAGTGGTTGTGCTGCTAGTATTTGGGGAAACTACACTAGTCTCTCTTCTGGTTCAATGCTGTATAAAACACGCTTTACTACTGACACAGATGAGAGTGATATTATCTTTGGTGGAGCGAAAAAGCTATACAAAGGTATTATAGAATTACAAAGACGCTACAAACCGACTGCGGTATTTGTCTACTCTACCTGTATCACCGCTTTAATTGGTGATGACATCGAAGGAATATGCAAAGATGTTACCGAAAAAACAGGAATACCCACTATTCCTGTACATTGTCCTGGGTTTATTGGTAGCCAAAATCTAGGCAACCGCGTTGCTGGTGAAGCGTTGCTAGAACACGTTATTGGAACTGCCGAGCCAGATATTACCACACCATTAGATATTAACTTGATTGGTGAATATAACATTGCAGGTGCAATCTGGAATGTTCTACCGTTATTGGAGAAATTAGGTATCCGGGTTTTGGCAAAAATTACAGGCGATGCCCTGTATCAAGAAGTTTGCTATGCTCATCGTGCCAAGCTCAATGTCATACTCTCCTCGAAAGCTTTAATCAACATAGCAAAAAAGATGGAGAAACTCTATGGCATCCCCTATATTGAAGAGTCTATTTACGGCGTGGAGCAAATCAATCAGTGTTTAAGAAATATTGCGGCAAAATTAGGTCATCCTGATTTAATAGAACGTACTGAAAACCTGATTGTAGAAGAAACTAATGATTTAGAAGCAAAACTTACCCCTTATCGTATTCGATTGCAAGGTAAACGCATAGTCCTTTCGATTAAAAATTTCAAGAGTTGGTTGATTATCTTTGCTGCTCAAAAATTAGGTATAGAAATTATTGCTATCTGTACCCCAAATAATTCTGAAGACGAATTAGTTAGAATCAAAAGTTTGTTGGGTCGAGATGGTATAGTTTTAGAATCAGAAAGCCCTGAAGCTATTTTACAACTAATTAATAATAATCAAGCTAGTATTTTAATTAGTGATGCTCGTTATCTAGATACTGCCCTAATAGCTAGAATTCCTTTCCTAGACATCAATATCGAACGCAATCATGCCTATGCAGGCTATAGAGGAATATTAGAAATGGCAGGAGAATTGTATGCCACTTTTTACAATCCTGTGTGGGAACAAGTATGCCGACCAGTTCCGTGGGTTCTAGGAAAAACAGCCCAAGAAATCACGGGAGCATCCCCTACTTCATTAGAGGAAATCTAATGGCGATTGTTAGCGTTACGAGTACATCAGTAGCAGTTAATCCTCTCAAGCAAAGTCAAGCTATAGGTGCAACCTTAGCCTTTTTGGGCTTGAAGGGAATGATGCCTTTATTACATGGTTCTCAAGGTTGTACAGCTTTGGCTAAGAGGGTATTAGTACAGCATTTTCATCAGACGATTCCGCTTTCCACTACAGCGATGACGGAAGTTGCAACCATATTGGGTGGTGAGGAGAGAGTTGAACAAGCAATTGTGACTTTGGTACAGAAATCGAAACCGGAAATTATCGGTCTTTGTACCAGTGGACTTGTGGAAACCAGAGGCGATGACATGGAACGTTTTGTCAAGGAGATTCGCCACCGTCATCCAGAATTAGATTATTTACCAATTGTGCTTGTCTCTACACCAGATTTTAAAGGTACATTACAGGATGGTTTTGCTAGTGCAGTCGAAAGTATAGTTCGGGAAATTCCCCAAAAATGCTCAAAGCAAAAGGCTTGTTTAACACAAATCACAATTTTGGTCAGTTCTGCTTTCACTCCTGGGGATGTACAAGAAATTAAAGAGATTGTCACTTCTTTTGGACTTGTACCGATTGTTGTACCTGACCTTTCTGGTGTTCTAGATGGTCATATAGAAGATTCCTCTGGTGTGATGGCAGCTAATGGTACTACTTTGTCACAGTTACGTTCAATCACTAGTTCTGCGTTCACTTTGGCATTAGGTGAAAGTATGCGCGGTGCAGCACAAATTTTAGAAAAGAGATTCAACATTCCTTACGAGGTGTTTGGTGAACTGACGGGACTAGTAGCAGTAGATAAATTTTTGCAAGCATTGGCGGATATTAGTGGTGTCAGTGTACCGGAGAAATACTGGCATCAGCGGCGTCAGTTGCAACATGTGATGTTGGAGAATCACTTTTATTTTGGTTGGAAGCGAGTTGCTTTAGCTCTCGAACCAGATTTACTGTGGTCTATAGTTTGTTTCTTGCAATCGCTGGGAGTTCAGATTCACGCCGCAGTCACGACAATGCGCTCTCCTATACTGGAAAAACTGCCGATTTCTAGTGTTACCATTGGTGATTTAGAGGATTTTGAACAACTGGCAGTGGGATCTGATTTACTTATAACCAATTCTCACGCAGTTGCGATCGCTCAACGGTTAAAAATTCCTCTCTATCGTCAAGGTATTCCCATTTTTGATCGTTTAGATGCTAATCAGTTTACCAAAGTCGGCTATCGAGGTACTATGCAGCTTTTGTTTAATATTGGCAACCTGTTTTTAGAACAGGAGGCAATAGTTAAACATTAAATCCAGCTAACTCTAAATGTTCATGTCCTCATTAATGTCCCACCAATGGCATAGACAGCATTAAACCCAATCCGTCCCGCCCAAATTGGCGCATCCGATTGTTTAGCTTGTAATCGACGACTTATTATTAACAAATCATCCCCAATTTCATAGTCACCGGTTTCAACATTAATTGAAATAATTTTGCCAACATTTTCTGCTGTCTCGATTTGAGTACGGAGATTTTCATAATGTTTCTTGCCCCGTCGAGTAATTTCTTCGCCGCTAAGTTTTGGGTAAACCATAGCCATTCTCCGCATTCCGGCGCTAATTATTTGTTATTGATATTCTAAACTAGAATACCCAAGGAGAGCGATCGCATATTGAAGCTCTAATAGACTGAATAATATCCAAAGTGACAGTACAATACTGCTTCAGATTTAATGCAGTAATTTTACAGTTCTTATTGGATGTGCTTTATTTACCTGATATTAGCCGTATTATCGCTGAGTGCATAGCAATCAACCGCCGAACAATCTGGTCAATCTCCAAATCTAATATGCTGTAATTAATCACTGCCTGACGAATAGGTGTATGTCCTTGATTGACAGCTAATTCTTGTATCTTGGCTGTACGTATAATTAATTTGCAGCTTACCGCTGCATTGGAGAGATGTTATATTCTCCCCACCATGCCAGTAATTAATCTTGCCGATATTCAACAAATTACTAAAACACAGCAACAACTCCTATTACCCAGTCAAAAATATCATCCAAATCGCTCTGCCTTTGACTCTATAGTTGCAGATAACTTTTCTTTGGTGATGAGACAACTATTTTTAGGACTGACTGTAGAACCTTTATTAAATGCCTATCCTCAAATTGCTCAGTGGGTTGATCAAATACAGGAACTTGCACCGGAAATTTTTAAATCTCGAAAAAAGTTATTAGTCGATAATCCAGTTATTGCACCTCTTGCAATTAATGACGATAAGCACTTTATTCAAGTATTAACAAATATAGCCTTTAAACAAGGTATTCCCAGACTTTATGAATGGGCTATACGCCATCCATATTTAAGCTGGCAAGACCGGGTAAAGTTATGGACTACAGCTAGACAATACTCTGAAAACTCCTTTGTTATGTACAAGAACATAAATTATTCTCGATTTACGGTGAATTTAAGTCTAACCAAACTACTAAGTTTGAGTGCGTGGTACAGTTCGATCTAAAAGATAATTAGTCAAAAAGTAGAATAGGGCAATTAAGATAATTGCAGGTAATGTAACTGATAACAAATTTCTTGTTTTTTCTGAGCCTGCTACTTCAATAGCAACTGTTAATAAAATTGCAGTCATCCCATTTTGATGACCAAACATAACTCTTGCTTTGTTTGCCATAGACTCTTTTAAAAATAGGAGGGTGACAATAACTTGTCCTAAGAAAAATGTGGAAAATGCCAGGATTCCCCCAGAAAGCCAATCAAAGCTTAGATTAGTAGACAATAAACCAATAACAATCACACTCAAATAAAAAATAGGAGAAACCATTATTTCTAGTTTATCTGATGTAGGTGGTCTAAGAAAGAGTCCGGCAAATGCAGATAAAATAAATGAATCAGATAGAACACTATAAACAATAATTATGATTACAAAAACTATTTCTAAAAAGTTTTTTAGATTAGGACGTATTGTCTTTATCCACTTGCTAAAGTAATAAACTGTAAAACAACCAACAATATCAGCACCAATCCGTATAAAATATTGACTCCAACTGAAATTAGTTGAGACTAGTAGTGGTAAAAAAATATAAAAAGCAAATAGTATACTAATTGGGTCATCAAAACTAGTCCAAGCTCTTAAAATAGTCTCCGACTTTTTGCTAATATTGCTACTATCAAGAGATTTAGCTGAGGCAATTGGGTCTATTTGAGCAATCACTGTTGCACATAAGTAGGCGACAGGAGCCAGATTTGGTGAAAGAAGAGCTAGAATAAAACCCGGTAAGACAATTTTTATTGGGACTCCAAGAACTAAAATCCTGATAATTAATCCTAAATGTCTTTTAAATAAAGTTTTATCAATATTTAATACATTGATGTATAGGCTTAATGCGATCGCAGTATTCATTATTTCTTCAAGATAGGGAATGGTTGTAGCATTGATCCCAAATGCAACTGCAAACCAATGAGCTGCAAATCCCAATCCGAGTGACAAAATACTTAATTTAAGCATCACATTTTAACAATAGTAGTAGAGATGGTAGGCCAGGGCAGCCGCATCATGTCAACAAGAACAGTATATTCTCAACAGAGTCTAAATGGAATTGTCACCTGACTTGACAAAGCAGGTTTAACTTGTGTGTCCCAAAGAGCCTCACTATCATGCGCCCGTTTTTCATCCGCTTTGGACACGGGAATAATTAAAGGATAAGGAATTGAAGCTTGTCCCTCTGAACTGTAACCAGGACTGGTAATTACGCACTTGCCTTGAGGAAATTTCAAAATTTCGTCAGCACTGATTACAGGCATTTTTTGCAAATTCTCACTCCAGCTAATTGAACGGCTCATTTGTCCGCCAAGCGATCGCCCTGTGGTACGATTTTTAATCAGCACTTCCTTCTCACCGTAACGCTTTGAGTAATCCTCAGCCGTTTTGTAGTTACCAGGATTGAACAAAACATGAGTACTACAAGCTGATGCGATACCTTCGGTGAGCTTCGCTAACGCACTCCCCATCTTATCCCCATAAATATCGTAAAGTTGCTCTAAACTTTGGATACCCAGAATAAAGCAGGCACCATTAGAACGATATTCATTAATCCACTGTGGCAGTCGGTCTAGTTTTATAGATGGTAATTCATCCAAAGAAATAATCAACGGGTCTTTGCGGGGACGGCTTAAATTACCAACAATCATCAAGTGCATTGCAGCCGCCAGCAGAGGCCCAACCACACTGCGGCGTTCATCATCTAGCTTGAATACCACCATCTCTCCCTTTACCCTGGCAAAAACCAAAACCTAAGCTGAGTCCCGGACGAGTAGCTCAAGCGATGGGAGAAGTTTTCGCGGCAATTGGGACACCTGCTGTTCCTCCCAAACCCCGTGGAAAGTCCCCCGGATGGACAGAAGGTCAAACTTGCACTCGTAGAATTCGTTATCCAACTGTTAAAAAAAGCACTACAAAGCCCAAAAAACAAATCCCACAATCTGCTTAAACTTTGATTTTTAAATTTTGAGGTGTAAAGCTTGTGACTCAGTGATGCTGAGTTAATTTCTCATGCGTTTAGTCTAAACTCCAGTATCCTCTGCTTTGTAGACAAACTTGTAATCATCAAAAATAGTTCAAAGCAAGTATTAATGAATACCAGACTGCACGCGCCACAAACTGGCATAAATCCCATCAATTGCTAGTAAGTCCTCATGCTTACCCTGTTCCACAATTTGACCATGATCCATTACATATATACAATGACTATGGCGAATTGTAGACAAACGATGAGCGATCGCTATCGTAGTCCGATTTTGGGTAATCATCGCCAGCGACTTCTGAATCGCTGCTTCGGTTTCATTATCCACCGCAGAAGTCGCTTCATCCAAAATCAAAATCGGTGGGTCTTTGACAATAGCACGCGCTATGGCAATTCGTTGTCTTTGACCACCAGAAAGTTTCTGACCTCTTTCACCGACGATAGTATCGTATCCTTGGGGTAGTTGCAGGATAAATTCATCAGCCTGGGCTAATTTAGCAGCGTGGATAATTTCTTCATTACTTGCATCAAAACTGCCATAAGCAATATTTTTCGCCACTGTACCGTGAAATAAAAACACATCCTGACTCACCCAACCGATACAGCGCCGCAGTTCTAAGAGTTGTAACTCCCGAATATCGATATCATCAACCAGGATTTGTCCGCCTTGGATTTCGTAAAAGCGCAGCAGTAATTTGACTAGGGTACTTTTACCAGAACCAGTTGCACCGACAACGCCAATATTTGCACCTGGGAGAATATGCAATGATAAATCTTTGAGTACATTTGTGCGACCATTGTATGCAAAGGTGATATTGTCAAATTGCACCTCACCGCGTACTGTTTTTAACGGTAAAGGATGCTTCCCTGTGGGAATAGCAATAGGAGTATCTAACAACCCCATCACTCTACGGACAGAAGCCATAGCCCGTTGATACTCATCCATGACGGAACTCAAAGTAGCAAATGGCCACAGTAATTGCTGCACAATCAGCACGATGAAACTATAGTTTCCTACAGTTAACTGATTATTCGCTACTGAAATACCACCAAAAAACACCGTAGCGATGAAACCTAGTACAACTATGAATCGAATCACCGGGAAAAACGCAGCAGAAACAGTGATAGCTTGACGATTACTGTGACGATAAGCTTCACTTTCAGAGAGAACACGACCTTGTTCGTAGGTTTCAGCAGTGAAACTTTTAATTGTGGCAATCCCTGAGAGGTTATTGGCTAAACGGCTATTGATGAATCCTGCTTTGTCTCGGACATCTGCATAACGCACAGCTAGTCGTTTTTGGAATGTTAATGAACCCCAGAAAATCAAGGGTATGGGTAGTATTGCTAACCACGCTCCATTGGGAGCGATAAGAGTAAATGAGCCGCCGACAACTAAAACTGTGGTGATAAATTGCAGAATGGACGCAGCCCCAGAATCGAGAAACCGTTCTAATTGATTGATATCATCGTTTAAAATTGATAGGAGTGTGCCTGTAGAGTGTTCCTCAAAGTAGCTCAGTTCTAGTTCTTGTAAATGGCTATAGGCATCAAGACGCAGTTCGTGCTGGATGGTTTGAGCTAAATTACGCCACAGGCGAGTATATAAAAATTCAAATAGCGACTCCGAACACCAAATGAATAATGCTAATAATGATAGTATAGCCAGCTGTCCAATGATGTTGGTTATGCCGATTTTGGCAATTAGGGAATTTTCTTTTTCCACCACGACATCTATAGTTTGGGCAATTAAATAGGATGGCGCTAGGTCGAAGATTTTATTGATTATGGTAAAGGTTACAGCACTCCATACTTGAGGGTGGTAGTCTCTGGCATAGAGTAACAAACGTAATAGTGGATGCTTTTTGAATACTTGCAAATCTTTCATGGTAAGTGCCAATTTTGGAGAAAATAATTAATGATAATTAGCTAAAATTTTCATCAATTAATATACATGATATTTATGCGAAAATAGCAATTTAAAAAAGTTAGACAAATGCAAGATTCGGTTATTTCAGATAATTGCTCATATTTTAAATATAGTGAGAAATCTGAGCTTAAGGTGTGTTGACAAGGTATTTAAATAAATCATCGATTACTGCATCAGCTGCAAGCGGAGTTCGCGCTCTCCAGATTGTAGGGTCTACATAATAAACACGATTTTGTTGAACAGCTTTCAGCTTGTTCCAAAGCGGTTTTTTCTGAAGAATGCTTAAGTCACGCTCACCTGTATAATTCCCGCCATAAGCAATGACAAACATAATATCACCATCTGCCTTTTCTAATTCCTCTTCAGAGAAACTAATGAATCCTCGTGGGTTAAAGTCTTGCGATGGTGGGCGTTGTAATCCAGCATCGCTTATAACAGAGCCAATGAATGAGTTTTTTACTTCGCTAACTATGCCACCACAACAAAAGTTAACAAAAGAAATCTTTTTATTTTTGTAGCGATCGCCTAATACAGTCTTTAGTTTTTCAATACGTTGATTATAGTGTTGCCAAACTTGCTGCCCAATTTCTTTTCTGCCTAACACCTCAGCCATAAAATTAAAATACTCTTTCCAATTGTCTTGCAGGTTATTGTTACCTCTCCAGTCATATAAAACTGTGGGAGCGATATTGGATAGCTGAGGATAAATTGATTCATGATTATGCTTCCAACTAATAATGACATCAGGCTTAAGTAGCACGATGCGTTCTATGCTGGGCTGTGAGTTGCCTAATGGCTCTATCCCCAGCATTTTACCTTTCAGATAAGCAGGAAACTGATGATTGTACTCTAAAGTACTTCCAACAGGCTGAATACCAAGGCTAATCGCATTACCTAAAGCAGCCGGATTTAATACTACAAGACGTTTAGGATTATTAGGAACACAAGTTTTTCCCATTGCGTGCTGCACTACTCGGCATTCTTTAACTGACTGTTTCCAGCTTTGAACACTCTGATTGACGTTTTTACTACAAGCCGAAACAAGTACGAACGTCAATACTCCTAAAAACAATAGATAGATAAGGCGACCTAAAAATATTTTCATTGGGAGGAATATATCTTTTTAATCCTCATTGGTACATTTGAGAAATTTGAGAACCTGCGAAGGAGAGGATTTATGATTAGGTTGATTAAATACAGAAATCCTTCTCCACATCCCATACTCTAGACTTCAAAGCTGAATTATCAAGTTAAAACTGGTATGAAATTGAACCAGTAATTGCAAGGGGTGAGCCTTGAGACACGTTAGCCGTATTCACAGTAGAAGCAACATATCTCGTGTCAAATAGGTTCTCAATTCCCAAGCGAAATGTGAGATTTTCCAGCTTGTATGAAGCTGCTAAGTCTACACGCACGTAGCTAGGAACATCAAAGGAATTAGCATTATCGCCCTGTCTTTCACCCACATAAACTAGACCACTATTGAGGCTAAGTCCTCTCAAACCACCTTTGGTAAAATCATACTTGGCATATAAACCAAAACTATTGGATGGAGAGTTAACAAAGGTGTTACCTTGCAATCCTGTAGTATTTTTTGTAATCTGATTATCTAACAACGTGTAGGCAGCAATCAAGCTAAAGTTATCTGTCACCTTACCTCCTACTTGCAGTTCCAAGCCGCGACTGCGAACTTCACCAACGAGAATGCTGAAATCAGGATTGTTGAAGTCAGTCTCTGCAATATTGGTTTGAGTCAAGTCGAAGAGGGCAGCAGTCACGCTGAGTTTGTCGTTAAAAAAGTTTGCCTTGGCACCGACTTCGTATTGGGTGGCAGATTTGGGATCGATTAATCCACCTCCTGCTAATCTGCCAGATTGTGGTTCTGTCGATTGGCTAAAACTAGCATAGACTGACGCAGAATCCGTAAGGTTATAGACCAATCCCAGCGTCGGAGAAAGAAAAGTTGCATTTTGATTTTTTACATTATTAAACTCTGCATCAAACCAGCCGTAACGTAGACCAGCCAGAATGCGAAACCTTCCCAACGTAATAAAGTCCTGGATGTATACGCCATAATCTGTGTTGCTAGAAAGCTGCTTACCAGGAGCCAAATCAGTTGGCAGTGGTTCGCCAAAGGTAGGATTAAAAACATCAATGCTACCGAAAAAGATATTTCTGGTATTTCCAGTTAAATCAGCGCGGAATCTGCTGTATTCGACACCTGCCAATAGCTTGTGGTCAGATGCTCCAATTTGGAAATTGCCTCGCACCTCACCCCGTAGGTTGAGTTGAGTGTAGCTATCTGTAAGTGGATTTCTGTAGAGGTACTGAAGTGTATCTCCGTTAAATCGAAAGGCAGAAAGAATAAACAAATCTCTGTAAGTGTCTAAGTATTGACCGTTCAGACTGAGCGACCAGTTCTTACCTAAAGGCTGCTCAAAATAAGCACTCACACGATAATTATCACGCTGACCGCGATCGCGTGGATCGACATAACTGCGATCGTAAACAAATTCATTATTAAAGAATTTAATCCCAGAATTAAAATTTTGTCGTTGCTGGTAATACTCTGTTTCAACCGTTAAAGAACTACCGCTACCAGGCAACCAAGTAATCGAAGGAGCAACAAGAATGCGATTATCTTCTACATTTGCGTAAAAAGAGTCTGCATCTTGTACTGCCGCTACGAGACGATAAAGCAGTGTCTTATCAGTATTAAGGGGCCCTGTAAAATCGACTTCCCCACGATAGGAGTTAAAACTGCCTGCTTGAAAGGTAATAGTGTTACTTGGTATTGCTTGTGGTTTCTTGGTGACATAATTAACCAATCCTCCAGGCGTACCTGTGCCGTAGAGTAAGGAAGATAGTCCTTTGAGAATTTCAATGCGATCGATGTTTGCCAAATCGCGTACCAGAAAGCGTTGATTGTCTCGCAAACCATTTATGTAAGTTTGTCGCGCAACGCTAAAGCCACGAATTGTGAATTCGGGAATATTTCCTCCTTGGGCATCTCCTCCTCCCGTTCCTCTAGTAACGCCAGGAACAAAGGGAATCAAATCTTCTCCACGCTTGGGAGCGATATCTTCAATCAACTCTCTGGTAATCACCCCAATAGAAGCAGGAGTTTCCAGAAGAGGAATATCTAATCTTGTGCCAGTGGTAGCATCAGGTGTGCGGTATCCATCATCTTGTTCTCCCGTTACCACCAATTCAATCGGCTCATCCTGCTGCGCTGAAGGTGTCTCTGGCATTGTTTCACTCGTTGGCTGCTCAGGTTTAGGCTGTTGTGGTGGCTGCATTGCAGTTGTAGCAGCTGTAAAACTAATAATCAGCCCTTCATCCCCATCAAACAACTCTACAACTGGCAATCCCACCTCACCTGCTACTGTCACTCGGATAGTATTAGCATCCAGATTTGTGACAGTTATCTCAGTAATACCCTCAACTGGTTTTTCCGAACGAAATGTAAAAGCATCGCCACTGGGTAAACGCAATTGAGCATTAGGAATATCAGCGATAAAGTTATTCTCAGCACTGCGATTGGTGATTTGCAGTTGTTCTCCAAGAGTAGTCTCTAAAATCACCTCCACACCTTTATCTGTGGGTTTGGCTTGCACACCCGTGATTAGTACAATATTTCCCTGGACGGCAGGAGGATTGCTTGGTGTTGGCGACTGCACCAGCAATCTGGCGCTAGTACTGGGACGCTCAACTTCACTCAATTGCCGAATTTTTCGAGTCAGCAAAGGTCTTAAATTTTCCTGACTTTCGACTTCCTGCTTCTCACCCAGTGGCTTAATTTCTGCCCATCCCGGCCCAATGGCAACAGCACTCAAGCAGCCCGATAGACTCAGTAAAAACCACATTTTCACACCACCAAACAAACACCAACGCTTCATCACATCTCCTGACACCATGCAGAACTTTGCTGAATTAATCCGCTTTGCAGTCATACCCCTTAATACTTGCCAGTTACACAAGTCGAATTACCCCCCTTAATCCCCCCTTTCCAAGGCTACGGTGTACACACTAGTCTTAAAATTCCCCCTAGTACTTGGTTTCGTCATCTAACTTTAGGTTGTGCGATCGCTTTGGAAACCTGTCGTTGCGAGGAGGAACGACGTTCGCGCAGCGTGTCGCAGACAAGCAATCGCAAAAACTAGACGATTATGCGATTACTTCGCTTCGCTCGTAATGACAATTTAAAGGGTCTATAACGCCACAAACCCTTGCAGATAGTACTTGTGTGTACACCGTAGCTTTCCAAGGCGGGAAATGGAAAATCTAGTTCCCTCCCCAATGCATCGGGGAGGGTTAGGGTGGGGTAAAACTGAGCAAAACTTAATGACTACAAATCGTTTTTAATTCAATGAAGCTGAGTATAGAGAATAATTTGCAACTGAGTCTATCCAAAAACCGCATCACTATCTCGAAACCGACTTTTTACTAATTAAACTTTCACTGGGCGTAATCCCGAACCTGCGCTTGAAAGCACCTGCAAAGTATCCCAAGTGAGAATAGCCGATTTTGTTAGCAACCTCAGCAATAGTCATGTTTCCCTGACGCAATAACTGCTCTGCCCATTCCATACGTTTTTCTGTCATGTAGCTAAATGCTGTTTTGCCAAAGAGTTCCTGAAATCCACGTTGGAGGGTGCGATCGCTCATCCCCACCATTTGCGCCAATTCCAGTATCGACGGCGGATTCTCCAAACGGGAGAGTAAAATGTCTCTGGCGTGATGAATCCGGGCGATGGTTTGTGTCTTTAATCGTGGTGACGGTTGCACTCCAGCTTGTTCAGCTAAGAAGGGGGCAAGTTGCAACGACATCAACTCTAGCACCTTCGCCTGTAAATACAAACGCTTCGTCATCCCGTGGTAAGGACAGTTGACTATTTGCTGTGCCACTGTCTGTATTGCTGTTGTAGTTTTTGGGTAGAGCAATGTTTGCCACTCGTTACCTTTAGCCAAAAAACTTAGTTGCGGTGGAATTTCTCCATCTCCTGTTGGGAAAAAGGTTGCCAACAACTCAGGAGGCATACTGAACCCAATACTCACGCTTGATTGAGAATTCAAACAAGTCATCTTTCGTTGAATGCCGCCACCTGAAATAAGTGTGTATCCTTCTCCTACTTGCCCTCCATATTCTTCTCTACTTGTTCCTGAAAGGAAAACAGCAAATTGCAAAGGGTGATCAGATTCACAGCATTGGCTCAGTATATCATCGTAGTATTCGTAGTTACCAATCCCCAGCCGCACTTGGGGATGCACTTCTATACTTCGGCTATATCCTTTGCCCAGTTGCCTGGGTACTTGACAATAGGATTCAAATGGCTCTGACGAGTTTTGCTGGCTATTTTGTCTAGCTTCTGCCCACCATTCTTGCCACTCTGGTGTAGGAGTAATGGTCATAGTTGGTAGATGGTCAAATTTAATGATATATATTTTCAATAATTTTACTACTATTGAAGGGGTTAAGAGAACTCCACAGAGTGAGAGACAATAACTCTACTACGGCAGCCCTATCTCTTCATACTCTTTTTTTGGCGAAGGTATTGGTCTTAGTATACTATTTTGGGGAGCATATTTATTTGAAATAATTCCTGAAACCACCGCTATAAAAGCGCATTAGCTTACACTATTTTATAAGTCTGCAACGAATAAAATTCAGAAATACTCTGCGTTTCTCTGCATTTAAAACCGCTACGATTTTATGCAAAGCGAGCAACTAAGTTTTGAGGCTAACGCCTCATGCTTTGGACAATCATCTTTATGCAGTTCAATGGTTAAATCAAAAGTTACAAACAACTCTAATCGCTCCCGTCAATCTCCTGCCAAAACTGCTGCTGACAAACCTAAAGCCGTTAAACCCGGATTTCTCACAAAGACATAAAAAAAGGGGGTCAAAAACTGCAAAAATGTATATAGGATAAGCATTTTAGCAGTTATAAAGCATGACCCCGACCTTCAGAGATCGTACACCAAAACAATTCAAATTTTCAGTTGAAAAGTCACGCCCAGTCGTAGTTAATTTCCAGGGTGGAACGGTAACATCAGATGCAGGCTTAAGCTTAATTGCGGAACTAGACAGAAAACGTCAGATCACATCGCGGCTAGCTCTATGTTTCAAAGATTACCGTGATATCAATCGCATTGATCATTCAATTAATAGCTTAATAACACAAAGAATATACGGTTTAATAATGGGGTATGAAGACCTCAATGATCATGAACAACTGCGTCACGATATGATGTTTGCATTGGCAGTGAGAAAAACAATTGGGTTGGAAAACAAACCAATTGTCTTAGCAGGAAAAAGTACATTAAATCGCATCGAACACTGTCCAGAAATAGTTTCACAAAGAGCAGAGAGCCGATATCATCGCATCGGACACGACACAGAAGCTATTGAAAAATTACTGGTAGAAATATTTTTAGAATCCTACTCTAAAGCACCAAGGCAAATAGCACCAGACCTAGATGTAACTGATGATTTAGTACATGGTAATCAAGAGCAAGCATTCTTTAATACTTATTACGGTGGATATTGCTACGCTCCGCTCTATATCTTCTGTGGCAAACATTTATTGGCAGCCAAATTGCGTCCTTCTAATATAGATCCAGCTAGTGGAGCGTTAGAAGAATTACAACGAGTGATTAGACAAATACGCAACAGTTGGGGTCATGTTGAGATTCTAGTACGGGGTGATAGTGCTTATGCCAGAGACGATATTATGAGTTGGTGTGAGTCACAAAGTGGAGTAGATTATGTATTTGGATTATCGAAAAACAATCGGCTGATGAAGATGACTACTGAGACTCAAAACCGAGCTCAACAAGAATATTTACAAAGGTTGACACCGATTGTTAACTTTTTAGAAACTTTATTTACCTCAGATGAAGAACTCAATCAACAAGCGAGTGAACTAATAGATAGTTCTATTTGGTATCGTTCAATCAACTACCAAACTTTAAATTCTTGGAGTCGCAATCGTCGTGTTGTCTCCAAGGTCGAGTATAGTGCTAAGGGGTGTAATATCCGTTTTGTTGTCACTTCACTCAATACTAAAAAAGTCTCTCCAGGCGAACTTTATCGAGATAAGTATTGTCCTCGAGGTGAGATGGAGAATCGTTTCAAAGAGCAACAGCTTGAGCTTTTTAGCGACCGAACTAGCACTCATACATTTGAGGGCAATCAATTACGTCTGTGGTTTTCTTCTATTGCCTATACCTTGATGAACGCCCTGCGAGAACAGTGTTTGGCATCAACTGAACTAGAGAATTCTCAAGTTGGAACTATTCGTACCAAATTATTAAAGTTGGGAGCAATAATTATTATTAGTACACGACGTGTTTTGATTTCTATTAGTAGTGCTTGTCCTTACCAAGATATCTTTGCAGCTGCTTATAGGCGTTTACAAATGCTCCCTGCTCCTGGTTAAAATCCCAAATCAGAAACTTTTGTATTACACTTTTGCGGATGGGTTGTATCCCAGCCTGATCCTAATATATCTAATTTTGTTTACACATCATTTTTATTTCTGTATTCTCAATACACAAGTAACTTATTTATCTCAACACTACCAATTTATACTTGATTACTTCTTTTTATTCAATTCAAATTGATGTGGTATCGAAAAAATCTCTGCTATCAAGATTCTATTAACAATTTTTTTTCACTTGTGAGAAATCCGGGTTAATCATATTTACCTTTGGAATTTTCTGATAATGACAAAAATCTTTTTTAATTCGTTACTTTGTTGGTATTCGTTCACCGATATTAACCTAGTTACTGATATTTTCAGAAGATTAGATAATTTCTGCGATCGCTGAAGGATTTATATCTGGTTTATACCCAACCTAAATCCTCTAAAGCTTGACTAACCTGCGGACGTAATTGCCAGTGCCATTCTCGTTGAGTAGTAGTTTCGGTATCTTCCAGAGTTTTCCAATAACCAGAAGCCAACATTAGTGACCAGAACGGTTTACCATTGTCGTCACGTTCAGGTGGCAAATAGTTTAAGTAATTTGCAAGCACTTCTGCTATTCTGGCGTATTGGAGATTTGCACCACCAAAATGCTCATATTCAGCTGCCTGTGATAACCCAGTTGCAGTGATAACTTGTCCAGGTGCATAATAGTGAGCTTTGAGCATAAGTTTATGGCTATCCGTCAGTTGGCTGCTGATGGCTACAAAAGCTTGCTTATAATCGTCCACTGTCGGAAAATCAATAGCTAAAACCTCTTGGATAACATAGCTTTTGAATGTGTCTATGTCCGTAAAATAGCGATAACCAAGACGATTTGCAGCTGATTCTATTTCCTTATCTGCATCAATTAGCAGGGCAATTGGTTGACTTTTCCCTGACTGCAAGCCATTGGGCCACGCTAAATCAAGTACTGCACTCACTGTTCCTGTGGAATCAGTAATTTCGTACATCAATTCACCAATCGGCAATCCCTGCTTCTGTACCCATGCACTACATTCTTCTAGAACTTTTTCGTCAGTCAGTGGTACAACCGCAGTGGAGATTTCAACGACTTCTTGCTCTAAGATTGAATCTGTCATTTTTGCTTCTGGAATATCCCCAGCTAATAGACTATTCAAAAAGCTATTGGCAGCTTGAGCTAAAAGTTCACGACGTGCGGCTAAGAAATAATGGTAGTTTTCAATTTGCCACAAACTGCGTTCCATCGGTATCCAGTGCGTTGCGATGCCTACGGCGGGCGCTTGCGCCATCGCACCGGGTTGTGTTTGCTCGAATGCCTCAAAATATTCCGAAGGGTGTCGGTTTGAGACTTTGAGATTGGTTTCTTGGGTTAGAAAAGTGAGGTTAGCGATCGCATTCACTTCGGATTTTGGGTATCCGCCTTTGTAAAGTAGCGACTTGGGGAAAATATGATGAACTTGTAAGCAGCTGTGCTTACCTAGAAGATGTTTGGATAGTTCAATGCCACTATCCCAATCTTGTGCTTGATGCACGCGGGTAAGCATATAAAGTAACGGGTAAAACCTTGCTCCCATACCCCAGCCTTGAAAGTCAATAGCTTTGATTTCCAAGTCCCCGCGATTTTGTCGTAGGTTGGCGATGAGTTGGTCTAGCGGGTTATCTTCAGATTCCAATACGTGTAAATCTTGGGTTAAAACACTCTCAGTTGAACCTGCGTACCGTCCCCACAGTAAAGTATGTACATACCAGTACAATAACTTGTCGCGTTCTTTGTGATCTCTAAGATGTCCGCCACGCCCAACAAGGTAGCGCACCATGACAGGAAAGGCGTAAATGCCGCCCAGTACGCGATTGTGGTCGAGTCCAAGCCGACCAGAAATCAGGTTGAGCAGCGTATCAATAGCTTTTTCTGCCTTGTATAGCCCGTCCTGAAATGTCACAGTCTTAACATCTTTGAGTGCGGAAAACATTGCCTCTCCGGTGATAACTGCATTGATGCACCGGAGCAACCACTCCAAACGAAACTCAAACCCTGCTTTTTTCCATTTTGTGAGGCGTGCTTTGAGTTCGTTGCGAGCATCAGGCCATTGAGCGCAAATTTTTGCTAGTGCTAAATCACCTTTAGATAGCTTGGTTCCTCCACTGTTGACAGTGTTGAAAATTTCCACAACTACATCAACTGTTTTATCTTCACCACTGACTTCTTCAATATATAAATTTATATTTTTAATGCCTTCAAGTTTATTCAAACTATTAATGTAAGTGGTCAATTTAGGAGCCAGTTCTGAAACTTTTAGTAACCGCTGAATAAAAATTCCTACACCTTGTTGCATCAATTCAGTGACATTCACCCACAAAGGGTTCTCCTTCATTTTCAGGGGAGCGTAAAATTCAAATATTTCTTCCTCCAAGTGGAAATGCAAACCAGTGAAAGCTTCCACATTGCCATCAAAAAACTGAGGCGGTTTGCCCCGCACGATCCCATAGAATGAGGTGATGCGCTGTTGCCCATCTAGTAGCAGTTTAACTGAACCCGTAGAAAGCTTCCCATCGCCACGAGCATGGTCAATTGCTTGTTCAGTTTTAGTTTCCCACACTAATAAGCTACCGATGGGATGCCTGCGATATAGTGAATTCATTAAACCGCGCACTTGATCGCGATTCCAAACGTAACCCCGTTGGAATTCTGGTAGGGCAATACTGCCCATATCAATCTGGTCAAGGATAGTAGTAATGTTCATAGGCTATTTTTGCTCTTTTATTACAAGTTCTATAACCGGGTATTTACTTAAAAAATCAGATACTTTAAATGATGAGATAATATTTGGATTGCCTTGAAAAAGCTGATACATCATTGCTTATTACATTCTGATATAGCAGCCCGATTTGATTTTTGAAATTACTTGCGTAGGAAGGAAACAGGGAATAGAGAAGAAGGGAATATAAGTGTACTGAGTTTTTTTCAAAAATCAAATATGGTTCCTATATCACTATTTTTTTCTATTGCACTATCATCAATTGCCTAAAATATCAACTAAATAAACTGCTATCCTACTCCCTATCCTTGAACCATTGGTAACAAACAAGTTGCACCTTTTCTTGCTAAATTCTTATTAGTTCAGCTATGGATATATAGGTTTTACCCCCTTGCCACCATTAGGAGTTTTGCAATACCAACGTAAATCACAGCTTTTACAATCTTGTTCACTAATATCGCCCGGAGCGGGAGCCTCCCATTTGTTAGTACAACGTGATTGTTCAATCTGATTTACCGTCTTAGTAAACTCATTTATCGCCACTTGAATTTCGCTAGGCTCAATACTGACTTCCACAAGAGCATTAACGGGACGTTTAGATGGGCAGGTAGATCCGTCAAGTTCGTTAAGGAAATACAAAACCGCTTTTCGTGGCAAAACGCCGTGCTTGCGTTGGTAGAGATAGGCATAAACTCGCATTTGGAATTCATACGTCTCTAAGTCTTTAGGCTTTAAACCAACGCGACTACTACCTTTGTAGTCCCACATCTCACAGTTTGCAGGGTCTAAGTTTTCATCACTTATATCTACAAGCAGATCCACAACTCCATGAAGAACATGATTAGTCTGATCTGCCTGCAATCTATGTTCTGTGTCTTTAACGCGTGGATAAAGTGTCGGGCCTTCGAGAGCATTGAAATATTGGAGAATCTTTACAGCTTGAACTCGCGTATCTGATCTAATAGCCAGAATTCCTTTGCTATTCAAACCATTCTCAACCTGAATAAAATACCTGATAATATCGCTTGGAGGTGATGGTACTGCTTCCCCAGTCTTCTGTGCGCCTTTAACTTCATTAAAATAGTCACGAATCTCTTCTTCACTGAGAGTAAGTCCATTATCAGGAAGCAAGCCTTTGTTTGACGGATCAAGTATTCCATGATAATGGGCATGACAGCGATCTAAAACTTGGTGAATTATAGTACCAAAGTAAGTTTGAGTTTGCTGTGCAGGTGCATATTTGTGAACATTAAAAGCACCATACTGACGGGCGCAGCGCCGAAAAGAAACAACATCTTGAGTAACACTGTATCGGCGTTTCACCACAGTATTATTAGATAGAGGTACAGAAATCCCTTTAAATGGTTTTGTCATAAATAATTTATTCAAATTACGAGTGTATTTTGTCGAAAATTAGTGTAGTTACGTCCAGGTGCAGCTACATGATTTTTAATATGATCTTGTGTGCCAACTAAAATTAGACCATGCTGTGCGCGTGAGTAAGCTACATATAGTAAACGGATATCATCTTCAACCGCCAGTAATTCTGGAGTTCGTGTATTTCTAGGATAAATATCCTGCCTAAATGGTTCTAAATCTCGCTCCAGAATTTGTGCGGCTCCAACCTCTCCTCTTTTACCCAGTTGTCCAACTAAGACAAAAGGAAACTCTAAACCTTTAGCTTGGTGAATAGTCATTACTGGTAGATACCCTTGGGGTACAATTACTTCTTCATCTTCGTCATCATCAATCCCAGCGTCTATCAGGTAGCTTATAAACATGCTGTAAAAACGATGCAGAAAACCTGGATCAAGATCAGTTCCATCTGAGTTTGAGCGCAAACCATCTAATTTAAAACTGTGATATCCATCAAAAAGACGACTAACCTTAGAAAGACGTAAATTTCTTATAGGTTCTTGTTGCCATGTTTTAAATGGTTCTAGGGCGAGAATTCGATAGATAATTTCTAGAAGATTCAGGTTTAGAAAAACACTTTGATTGTTGAATGCACACAACTTTGGCAGTTCTTCATTACTACGTTTTAAGTAGTCATCTAATTGTTGTGTGACAACATTAGATTTACTTCTAACTATATCCAATGTTTTAAACCATTCATCAATAGTTGCAACCCATGAGAAAGGTTTTCCAGTTGGATCTTTGTATTTGTAACTAAAAGTGTGTTTTCTATCAATCACCTGTACCAAAGCAGCAAGTAAACACTGCACTTCTTCGCTTTCCATAAATGACTTTGAGCGAGGATTATAAACGGGAATATTATATTTCTGGAATGCAGCAAGATACAATCCGGCGTTGTTTTTTGAGTCTTTAGCACTACGCATCAGCAAAACACACTGGCTAAAATCAGATATGATTCCATCACCTATTAAGTGGTTTTTGATTAAACTGGCAACAGCATCTGGTAAATTACCTGCGTTTTTCTGAGTTATCCAAGAAACAGCAGGGTATGAGCCAGTAATGGAAGATGCTGCATTGACTGGATTTTTACCGGGCGCACGTACCCCAGAAGTTTTCATTTCTGGAAAAGAAGTGATGTAGTCGTTAAAAAAATTAACGATACTAGAGTGAGAACGGTAGTTTTTATCTAGTTGAATTTGTTTAGGAGATACACCGAAGGCTGCTAGGCAAGCTTTGTCAAAATTAACCATGCAAGATACATTTCCACCTCGGAAACGGTATAAAGCTTGATCATCATCCCCCACTACGGTAATACTGTGTGGTGTCTGGTTAGCAAGGGCAAGATATATCTGCTCTTGGATTGGATTAGTATCTTGGTATTCATCAACGAGTATGTGCAGCAGTGGAAGCTGATTTTGACCATCTCCTTCTAAAAATCGTTTACTAGCAGAAGAGGTTAGGAATTCAAGAAAGCAAGCTTGAAGATGAGCAAAGTCACAACGATATTTATCCCGCAATGCTTGAGTATATTGCTGGTAAAAACCTGCAAGAGTTGCCCAGTTTTCACCAGCCAAAATCATTTTTTGGACATCAACATAATCTTCTACAATATGGTTAAAAAGTGTGACTGCTGCTTTAGCACGCTTCCACTTGTTAGGAGGATATTTTTTGTCTCTCCAATCACGAACAGCATGAGCAAACTGTGTCCAGAAGTTTAAATCTTGATGATCTGCAATTGAAGCATGACGATAAACAAATAGATCCTGTTCTACCTGATCCAGAAGTCGAACATTTTGATATTTCGGATAACGGTATTCTTGGAGGATGTCATTACATAGGCTATGCAATGTCCCTATCCTTATCTCTGCTAAGTCTACGTCTCGAAGACTAGAATCGGCGTTCTGTAATGCTACCAAGTAAGTAGCCAATCTGTCTTCAAGGTTACGCGCTGCCTTTTGAGTGAAGGTGGTTAACAAAATTGAGCGTGGTTTAATCCCATCTACACAAAGCAGTTTTAAGGTGCGTGTAACCAATACCTCACTTTTCCCTGAACCTGGCCCTGCTATCAGCCATAAAGAACCTCCGCTATACTCTACAGCTTCCTTCTGTTTGTTATCCAGGTCATAACCACGAGCATTAGATTGAGCAATACACGAATGAAAGGTAGTTAAGTTAATCATTTATAAGAAAGAGTTTTAGGTTAAACATTAAATAAAGTTCATCCACTAAGCTAGCATTCCGAGTTGAAGTTGTTTTATTGATGTAATGATGCAGTAGTATTTGTGGTTGTCTTAAAAAAGCTAATAGGTCATAACATCTTGCTTAAAATAGTCAGATTCCAGGAATTCGACATAGGATATTTCTTATAACCAAGCTTTCAAATTGCATTTGTAAAGCTTGAGCAGTTATTGGATCATTGAGTAATACACCAGCTTCAATATTGCGCTCATGAGCCGCTTCTGTAAAATTGGCGGAGGTAACAAGTACACGCTCCTTATCTACAACAACACACTTGGCGTGTAAACAAGCTTTTGATTCCACACCCACCGTCAGCGATCGCGGATCGTGAAAAACTTCAGGTAGTCTTTTTCCTGGCCAAATATATTGGCGAAAACTACTGGCAAACTCCCGTAGTAAAGTAGATGTTGGTACTTCATTATTGTGTGGTCGGTTGACGTTAAGAAACATTCGCACATTTAATTCTGGGTTAAAATCCATTCGTTCTGCCAGCACCATAAATAACTCTCGTGCTTTTTGTCTTTTATCAATAGCAAAGCTAGAAATCAGAACACTTGTTTTGGCTGTACTAAACAACTCGCGCACAACAACACTAGTATCGCGGCTTTGAGAACCAGCAATTTCTGGGCCAGTCCAAACCAAGTCAATGCGATCGCTCACAGCTTGGGATGTACTTCGTTCCTCTGCAAGCAGTCGCAGCGTGTAAGCAATATGCTGAGAATGTACGCCCATAACATTGAGGCGGTTGAGTTCATCAACTATGTCTCGATTTAAAGCCGCAGGGATGTAATTAGCTACATTGGATATAGAAAAGGGCGGGGAAAGTCTGCCAGTTTCTAAAGCTGCTGCCAAATTAACGAGGGTTGGACGACTGAGGTTGAGAAAACCCATTAAACAAGTACCTGATCTGGAAAGAATTCTGCTCCTAGTCCTTCAACAGTAGCCACAACCAATGCTCGGTCGAGAAACTCATTGCGGCGTTCGCAGGAAGTTTCCGCGATCAGTAGGCATCCGTGACAAGCAGATCCGTGTAAAAATCTTTCCTCTTGTACGTTATCTGGTTGATGTTGAGCGCATACTGGATCGTTAGAACAAAGTTTTCCCAACTCTAGGGCAACATTCAAATGTTCTTCAAGTTGATTCCCTACTTGTACAAGTCCCCCTAAAGTCCCCTCAGAACCGGGAGAACCAGTATATAAAAGGATGCCATAACCTGCATCACTGGCATAGATGCGTTCACGAATTGAACTAGCTGCATAACCACACTCCAAAGACACTGCTGTAATTAAGAGGTGTGATAGGGAATGGAGCATGATATAAGGAAGTCCAGGGAAAATGGCTTTTTCAGGGGGAATGCCTTTGCGATCGCGCCAGACATTGAAACCCCTTTCTAATTTTTGCCCCTGTTGTTTAACAGCCTTCCGTTGCTGCCAATCTTTTATCGCTTGTTTATTGAAGGCAATAAACACCCCTTCACCTTTATTTTCAATCGCAGGCACCCATTGACGTTCAAAATCCAAATCAGCACGCCGCACATTAATGCTTAAATCATCAATTTCTCCTTCAATATTAGGGATGGATGCCTCAAAACGGGTAAAGCCAACTTGGGCAATCACTTCTCGCAGACGATGCACCAACACTACCTGTTCTATAAATGGCAATAGTGCGGGATTGAAATTGTCTAACTTGCGTTTACTAGCGTAAAACTCGTCATTAGAAGTACCTATTTCTGCTGAACAAGAAAGTAAGGCTTCAATTTCTACTTGTTTGATGGTTTTAGAATCGCTGCTTCTTCCACTTTGACGGCGTTGAATTTCTGCCCAAACCACCTCTGCTCCAAATTTAGTTAAGTCAGCATACTTAGGATTCCTTTTGAGATTTTTTTGCACTTCATCCAAGTCTTCCAAGTATTCCAAGTCCTGTAAGTAATGGCGATCCACTACTTTTTTCAATTGCTCATCAGCATCTGGAATCGAAATCACGCTGAGGGTTTGAACAAAATAAGCATTACTAGCAGAACGTACCAAAAGACGGTTATGTTCTGGTTCGTTGGTTTGGACAATATTACCTGATTTATCTGGAACACAGACCCAACAAGGTTCCTGAGCTTTAGCACCCAGCCAAGGACGATGCCCTTGGCATTGTCCGAAAACTTTGGAATTTTTGGCTTTAGCTATCGAAAGTGGACGACGGGCTTTTTTACAGCCATCACAGCGCACAAAAATTTCTTCAAAGTCATTGCCAGAGCCACCTTCATCTAGCCATAGTTGTCCCCGACAGGTAGTTTTAAAATCATTATGGGCAAAGGCGTACCAGTCTATATCGCTTAGATGTCCATTTATACAAGCTTGCACAAAACGGACTGGTACGTATGAAACGCGCTGTCCTTCAAATTTTGATCCCTCCTTAACTGTTCGCCAGTTAGCTAGGGGACGGGTACGGTAATCTTTCCCGTTGAAGCGAATGGTTTGATCGACTTGAGCTACAAACCAAGCAGGAAAAATAAATGCATCCACACCAGTGAGGGGCATATTAGGGTCTGAAGTCTCTCTTGGTGGACTAAATAGTTCGATATTCTTAACTTGCAGCATTTCGCAAACTTTATCTTTCAAACGGTCTTCACGAATGGGCTGCATTTCGCCTTTCCAGTAGGTCAATCCTCCAATTACTACCGAGTATTTAGGTAAATCTACCATCGCTCCTGGGCCAAAGGTTGATAAAAGCTGGCTTTGGCGGATTTCTGCTTGTGGTTTTATTTTATTATTTGACTTCTTCATTAAACCTCTTCCTCTATTTCTAAACCAACAGGATCACGCACAAAAAGTTTCACTACTGGCTCGACATCCCGCAAGCTGCGTTGGGCTTTGAATTTTTGCCGATCGCTACTTTCTTTGTCCGCCTTGGGGTCAAGGGCATCAAGTAGTAAAGGGGCTGCCATTTCTATTTCATTGCGTTGATATTGTAGGCGTTGGTCTTGCACGGCAATATGTTGCCATGTATCTAAACGGTCTATAACTTGTCGCCGGATTTCTTGACGCAGACTTTCGGCTTCATCGGCTTTTAAGGGGCTATGTCCCTCTGCACGTTTAACGATCGCATCCACCACAAAATCTAAAAGCTGGCGATGTTGGGTAATTTGAGCAGCACCTAGAGGCGCTGTCATCTCTGCATTACCTAATCTGGCAAGGGCAACGGTAACACCTGATAAACCGCGATCGATGGCGCGGGGTGAGAAGGGAGTAACGCTACTTGCTTCGACTGTGCGGTAGAAAGTATCATGCCAGATTTGAAAACGTTCGTAGTGAGAGCGATCGCGCGGTCGGTGAATGTTGAGTAAGGTAACGACTAAACCAGGTTTTTCAGCTTCTCGACCGACGCGGCTGGTGGCTTGGATGTATTCAGCAGTGGTTTTCGGTTGTCCTAAAACTACCATCAGCCCTAAGCGCGTGATATCTAGCCCTACGGAAATCATGTTAGTTGCTAGCGCAATATCAACCCTTTCTTTCTCATGAAAAGGTAAAGCTAGACGACGTTTGGTATTAGCAACTTTGTTAGTGCTGATGCGAGAGGTTAATTCTTCTGGTTCATCATCAATTTTGCGATCGCAAAATAAGCTAAACGGTTCTTGGTAGCGGCGGCGATCGCCATAATGACTCAGGCGGGAGTTGACCTCATCTTCCACTAGGCGGCGACTACCACCCAATTCCCGCAGGGAATTAAAATAACCTAGCAGTGTCATATAAGGGTCAGCAGGATTATGCGGATTTGTTTTCCCGCCGGCATCTTCCCAAGCTTGTTTAGCTGCTCCCAACAGGGCTAAGTATGCTCGTAACAGAACTACTTTAAGGCTGCGTCCTTGGGCTACAACTCCGACATAAAGCCGTCCCGGTGTTTTAGTAATTGGTACGGTTTCGGCAAAAAAGGAGTCGTGGCGATCGGGGCCAGGAGGCGGAAAAATATCTACCTGGCTGTGACTAAACAAAGCTTGAATTTGGCGCTCCGCACGGCGGACTGTAGCAGTGGAGGCAATAATCTTCGGTCGGATAGTTTTATGATTGTGCGTCACACTACACAGAACATCGAGAACCGTTTCGTATAATCCCACCATTGTTCCTAGAGGCCCAGAAATCAAGTGCAATTCGTCTTGAATAATCAAATCTGGTGGAGGTAAATTTTTGTCTAAGGCTCGACCTTTGGTTTTAGCATCAGCTGGCCCAGTGAATCCGACTTTTTCATCAAAATGAGTTACTTTGCCAAATAGCGCTCCAGTTTGACCAACCCAAGGCAGATTCGCAAATTTATCAACAGTGGAAATTATGAAGCAAGGAAGCCGTCGATAGATTTGTTCATCTACGGCTACGATGGGTAGGGGGTTATTGCCTTTAAATACACAAGCAGGTTTACCATCTGCGTGTTTTTTCCGATTGTCGCAGATTACCCGCAGGTCAGTAGGTGCATCGGCAAGTGGTAAAAGTTGAAACGATCGCGCTTTCAATTCCGTACCGCACCAAGGGCACCTTTCTAGGGGAATCGGCTTTGGTTTATGAGGATAATGCCGATCAAAATCTTGAGTCCGCGCCCAAGCTGAATTATCTTTGTCGCCTTTTTTACCCATTTTATTGGGTGTGGCACCCTGCCCAACCCACAACCCAATCTCAAAGGGATGCTTACCTAATCTAGGATTTTGCTGACGTTCTAGCTCTAAGGCACAGACGAGGGTTGCGGCTCTTTCCAATTGGTCTAGGGTCAGGAGGCGCAGAGTGTAGCGCATGAGGACGCTGACACCAGCAGAGTGGATACTAGGATCGCGCAGACGACGCAGCACCAGAGTGAACGCTGCCAACCCTAAATAGGCTTCGGTTTTGCCGCCACCTGTGGGAAAGAACAGCAAATCGACTATTTCCCGATCTGGATGTTCTGGTTGAGCAATGCTCAGGATGTTCAACAGCAGAAAGGCTAGCTGGAAAGGTCGCCACTTCGGTGGTGAAAAGTCTTCAGGGGATTTGTCTGGATTATCGTGAGTTAGGCGTTGTCTTCTAGCAGTTGCTAGGGCTTGGTTAGCAATTTGAAAAGCTTCTAACACCAGAGGATCGTCTAAAGCTTGTAATCCGGCGGCAATGCGTTGCTTAATCCTGCTAGCTGTGGTTAATAATTCACTAGCAATTTTTCCTTGGTGCGGTTCAGTGGGGGCTGCGGCTTGCTGTTTGGTAATCCAGTCAGTATATGCAGTCACCATTGGGTAAACCATCTGAGAGATTGTTGCCGCGTCTTTTGCCTTAGCTAGTGCTTCCATGCTTAGTTCTAGCCCCGGAATTTCTGCTGGTTCTACTCTGGCCACCTCTGCTGTGGGCATCCAGTTAGTACGAATTTCTTGACAGATATGATTCGAGCTAAGGATAGTAATAGCAGAAACGTTGTGTCCAACAGCATATTCGCAATCGTTGCGGTATTGCAGGCTTGACACCGCTTCGTCCCTGTCTTGGCTGTTTTGCCCCCGCAAGTTAGGGCGGGATACAAAAGCCTCAGCTGTGCGGATGGTGAGGCAAGCTTGAAAAATAAAACTGATGTCGTGCTTTTGGTTGGGATTGTTGCTGCGGTAGTTAACTAAGAATACTGAAACTGAACGCGTACCAACAGGGAGTTTTTGTTGAGGTGATGAAGCTACAGCCCGATTTGACACAAATAACTTTAAGCCGTTACTGTCTGGAACTTCAATCTGAATTTTTCGCTGATTTCCCAGCAGGGAAATAGGCATACTTATGCAATGAGGGGAGCGTTGCCATAATTCTTGCTTGGCTGACTGGGGATTCTCGCTATCATCTAATTCTGTTTCGCTTTCAAGAAATTGGTAGTCACCCCACTGCACAGTTATATTCAGTTCGGTGGTATTTTCTGGTAGAAGAAAGCTCAAGCCAATGGAAGAAGGAAAGTGAGCTTTACGGGCTGAGGAGGCTTCGGGAGCATTGGCATCTTCATTAGTATCACTGCTACTAAGTTGTTCGAGTGTGTCGTCTGCTGTTTCGTCCGATCGCACTTCAACAGGCGCTCCAAAAGGTACTAAGAAACCTGTAAGATACCACTTAGAAGGAGCTTGGGTGAGGATTTCCTCGGCATATTCAACATCATCAGGGGTTGGCCCCACCAAGTCTAGTTGCATGGCGCGGATTAAATGCGATCGCACTTCGGCAGATGTTGTTGTTACAGGATTTGCAGTCAAAAGATTATCAATCATCTTTTTTGTTTCATTAATTATGGTATTTGCATTTATATGATTTAATAGTCAGCAATAATACTATAATATTTGTACTTTTTATAAATGAGAATTAGTTGTTCCTTGTAAATGGTGATTTTTTTGATTTTTGACATAATTAACAGCTTGCTCAAGTTGCTTACTACCCAAAGAAAATACACCATATCCTTCTTGCCAAGCGAATTTATTTGATGTAGAGGTAAGGCTGTGGTTGAAATAGTAAGAACTACTTCCTTTAATATTTTTCACAAATTCTGCAATTGCCATTGTCGGGGGAATAGATACAACTAAATGAATGTGGTCTTCCATACCACCTATTGCATGGACTATACAACGGAGAGCATCTGATTTGCCAATCATGTAATCATAAAGGTCAGGTTCTTTATGGGGTATAATTAGCGGCTGACGTTCTTTTGTTGCCCAAACAATGTGATAATAAAGTTGCCACAAAGACATATTTTTGGATAATTACTATTTAGCTACATTTACTAGATTGCCCATATTGGTGAAAAAATAGTCAGTCAGGGTTTGTTAGTCAGTCAAGGGTTTGTCAGCTAGTCAGTCAGGGGTTTGTCAGCCAGGGGTTTGTTAGCCAGGAGTTTGTCAGCCAGGGGTTGGAAACCCCAGTCTGAAAGCTGAAGTCGTCTTCAGACGACTGCGGAACAGTAATATAAATCACGCCTAATTTTTTTAGTCCTCTTAAAGAGGACTTGCGCTATTAGCCGGGGGTTTATAACCCCTGGCGGGATGATGGTTTGATGAAATGGCGGTTTGATGATTTGATATTTAACGGGCTGCTGAAATGACGGTTTAACATTCGACATTGGGCGGTTTGATGATTTGATATTTAACGGGTTGGTGAAATGACGGTTTAACATTCGACATTGGACGGTTTTACGATTTGATATTTAACGGGTTGGTGAAATGATGGTTTAACATTCAACATTGGGCGGTTTGACGATTTAATATTTAACGGGCTGGCGAAATGATGGTTTAACATTCGACATTGGGCGGTTTAACAATTTGGGGATTTCATGGTTTGAAATTCGACATTTAACGATTTAATGATTTGGCGATTTCTCGGAAATAAACCCTGGTATTGTTGGTGTATTTTTCAAACTATTTTGAGATTTAGTTTGATGAGATTTAGTTTTCCTACCTTTTACCTTCCCTTTCTCAGCAGCTTTACCGCCTAAAATTTCCGCTTCGGCGCGTTGCTGGTTGAGTTCGAGTAACCGGGCTAATACTTCGTCGTGAATTTCTTCAGGCCAACGGTAGCGCCAAGGTTTTTTCTTCTGGCGTTGAAGAGTGTTTTCGTCGTCTTCTTCGTCTTCGTAGTCAAGCAGGAAGGTGCAGTCTGTGGAAATATCTGTCCAGCCGTAAGCATCGAGGACAGCCCGATCCATTTGGGCGTGGAGTGAGCGTAGTTGTAAAATATCGGGGTGGCGTTCGTCGGGATCGTGGAAGCGGTTGTATGTGTCGGTGAGTCCCTGGTTGTTGCGAACCATTAAGGCGGCGCGGTATTCGTAGTATTCTTTGCTTATGGTTTCTAGGGTGGGGTTGGTTTCCCAGTTTTCGGGGAAAGGGAAGGTTTCAAAGCAGTCTGATGGTGCATAACGGAGATCATCTTTCATAGATGAGCCTAAAAATCGCGCCCAAATTTCATGTACGCGGGATTGAAGTAAGCAGAAAAAGGAATTTTTATCATTTGCGAAAACTACCAATGCTTCTGAAAAAACCGTATTAGTTTGTATAAATGTTGTACACCAATGAGGTTGATGACGTGCAGATACTAACACGCGATTAAGAGGAGCGATGGCATTATAAAGCTCTTGAGCTGTAGAACCATATTTCCACCAAAATTCAGCCCTTTTTCTTCCTATAGCATTTGTTATTAAATGAGCGCGTGCAGGTTTTACTTTATCTTCTACAATCTTCATCAAATCAGGATACTCTCTAGCTTTAGCTTCACTCATTTCACCAAAATTAATCACATATCGATGATGTGCATGAGTTGGACTTGAATTAACCTCTTCACCCCCGATATAAGGAAAGATTTTCTCCGCATTTTTAGGATTGTGTTCAATTAAATTGTGCATTTCTGCAATGGGTGTAACATCTAGGTTGGAATCATCAAACGTAAAACCCATTCCTAACACGATGCTACCTTGAAAGCTTTTATCAGCATTCGCCAATAACATATTGGGATTTTCATTTCCACCAGTATGAAATAGAAACGCAGAAATTAAGTTAACCTCTTGCTCATCTAACAACTTTGTATTTTCGTATTTCCCCTTAAAAACATGAATAACACTCACGACAACCGCCGCTAAACCCGGCCACTTCATCCGTTTTTGAGCATTGTAAATAGTACCGCCCTGCTCACAGATATATCTCAAACCAGTGCTGCGAGTGTCACCTTGGGCAATGGTATTTGTGGCAATTAATCCAAAACATCCAGACTGGCGTAAGAGGCTAAACGCTCTTCGGAAAAAATGCGCTACCAAATCAGCATTCCCATGAGATTCGGGATTAACAACTTTCAACCAATCCTGATAACCAGAAACATGAGCATTTATTGTTGTATTCTTCCCGGCAAATGGCGGATTACCAACAATCGCATCAAACCCCGGATTATCTCTATCAAATACCTCTGGAAATTCAATCTCCCAATTAAACGCGGGAACTGGTTTCTCCCCATACCGCAATTCTGCACAAATTCGCCGGACATCTAAATCATCTTCCTGATTTTTCTGCCATTGATAAAACTTCAACCATGAATTATCACGCTCATCCTTTCTCGCCTTATCCTTATCCTTGGCGAAAAATGAAGCAATAACTAAATCCCCTTTTAGCCGAATATTCCCCAACTCTGTTTCTATATTGTTGTAAAAATCGCGCTTGGCTGCATAATTATCTTCATCCAAATTGTGAATTCCATTGCGATAAAACTTCGCTTTCTCCATTGCTAGATTAAACAAAGGTAAGTTTGGGTCTTTATAAGTTTTGTCTTCATCCCAAGTAAACGTTTTAATTTGTTCAGAGGTTAACCCAACTAAAGAATCTCCCCACTTCAAAGCATGGTCTAAAAACGTAAAAGGATGAGCCTTCGCCAAAGTCGCTAACCACAGCGATAACTTAGCCAAATTCACTGCAAAAGGGTTTTTATCCACACCATACAAACACCGTTGCGCTACTAACCGCCGCGCATAAAGTAAGGGTTCTTCATCAATTGGAATTTCAGGTAATACGTTTTGCTTATTCCACGCTTCAACTAATTTTTCAGCCAACTGACGACAACTTTCGACCAAGAATGCGCCCGAACCCATCGCCAAATCACAAACTTTCAATTCTAAAATCTGCTCAGGTGTGGGGTTTTCTCCCAAAGCCGATAAAATCGGTCTGAGGGTTTCTTTAACAATCGGCTCAGTCAACGCACGAGGCGTATAATGAGAACCACTACGCCGCCGTTCTTCCCCTGGTTGCAAATACAGAGAACCCACAGACATTAAACTTGGCGTTTTCGGTGACACCTTGCGTCCTAACGCCGCCACTACATCCTCTGCTGTCCTCGCATCCTTTAACTCAGTTAGGGATTTACCAGTAATTTCACAACCTGCAACATCCTTTAAATATTTAGCGCGTTCTCCCGCCTTAGTTTTGAGAACTTCCTCGACGCTGACAACAACTGTCACCGAAGATTTGGAACCTTTGGGTTTACTCCAAACACCGATAGCAGGACTACTTGCTCTTTCTACCTCATAGCCGGCGGCTGCCTCATAGACAGACCCAATTTGCTCAACCGCCAAGGAACGGTAAGACAGACGTTCTCCATCCAGTACCAGCAACCCTTGCAATACCCTGTGAATTACCCCATCTGACACGCGAGGGGGTTCAAGACTTTCCCCTGTTTGATATTCTGTAGACTGGGGACGACCTTCTAAAAACGGATATTCATCTGGGTCAAATAGTTGCCCATGACGAGCAGGTAAATACAAATCAGCATGACCGCCGCCATCGTAAACCAAACGGAACAGACTCAGCAACCATGCCCAAGCACCATACCGTTGATCCATTGTATCCGGGTAGTTCCCTGCATCTTCTCTCAAGCGCTCGTAAAGACCACTAACTGAGTAGTAGCGTGTATAAACTGCATCTTGAGACATCAGTCCCCGGTCTTCAGCGTAAAGCAGGAACACCAACCGCAGCAAGATGGTAATCAGTCCACCGTAAATATGCTGGGGCGCAGTAGTAGCAATGTCACTCACTAAGCAGCTTTTAGTGGTTGCATCTGCTATTTGGAAGCCGCGCAGTAAATCCCATAATGCCTCTATACCTGCTCTGCAAGCTTGATAGAGACATCGTTTTGATATTTCCGGCTTTTTTCCAGGATTGCAGACAATCGGCGATCGCTAGGGACATTAAACAGCCGATCAGCCGAGAGCAACATCTCCATTGCACCCAAAATCAGCCGCCCAGATACTTCACACATTGCCTGTACAGGAAAAGTCAGGTGTCCTGATGACTCTCCAAGTGGTGCATAAACCAAACGTAATTCTGTACCGTTGCACAATAGCCCAGTGTAAACTTTTGTTTCTTTCAAAAGACGCTCAAACTTAGACTGGGGACTAGCGTGCCAACCAGTAGATTTACTATCCTCCGCCCCAGCGTTGTCAAGTTCAGTACCATCAGGAAGCACCTGTACCAGCATCATCCAGCCGCCATTAGGGTCGGGTACAGCATAAGTGGGGGTCAAAACTTCGTTGTAATCTGGGAGTGCGATCGCTAATTCCTCTGGGCTGACAACTAAATCTTCTGGTTGCCAACTTAAAACATTGATAGTAAAAGCAGGAAAGTCGTCAATTCCAAAGGTTTCCTTGCCTATGTCACCGGAGACGGGTTCACGTCTGGTAACTGTAGCGAGTGTTTGTTGCAGTTCTACTAGATTGCGGTTAACCACAGCTTGGGCTGCTGACAATGCAGGGGGAGACACCACCAACCCCACTGGCTGGAGAAAGCCCAACCATTCTTTATGTAAGCGAATTTCTGGATCGTTTGCCATTGTTTATACTCCCTCTAGCCGGAAATCGGCCATAAATAAATTACGCCGACTGGCTCAATCCGCACTGCTTTTACTTTGTAGGCGGCTTCAATTCGGGCTGGTTCTGAAATTAGTTCCACTGCGATCGCTTGAAGGCGTTTTTCCCAATGCCGACGGTCTGCATCCAATTGGCGCTGTTCTTCTATAAATGGAAGAGACAACTGTACTGCCTTAGATTCTTCCTGACACTTGAGAATTCGCGTCTGTTGTTCTTCCAGAATGTTCTTCATCTCAGCAGCTTCTTTAGTACCTCGTTCTGTGAGTTTCCTTTCCGCTCTTTCAGCCAAAGCTGTGGCGCGGCGTTCCAGATGAGGAATTAATTCTGCTACATCTTGGGCAGCACTTTTTTTCAATCGCTCTTTCACTGCTTCGGCAACTTCCAGCAATTGAGGAGAAGCTAGAGAATTTTCCAGTAATTCCAGTACGTTGTCTTTCTCGCCTTCTCTTAAAGATTGAAGTTTCTTACGTCCCCGACTACTTGGGTCTGACCATTCTGCTGCTACTGCAATCACCTGATCGTGCAAGCGAGAAGCCCGTTCCCCGTAAAGAGCTAGTCTTCCCAGTGCAATCACTTTTGGCATTGGGTCATTAGTCAGACAAACACAAGCACGAGTTAATTCATCGTGCAAGAAACCCTGAGCTAAAAACCTGCTCAGTAAACGCTGGACTATTCTGTGTTCTAAATGCAGATGAACTACATCCCCATCTAAAGAACCAGGATCTCGAAAAACTACAGGACGAATTGGTGCTTCTTTCCGCCATTCCCAAGGCTTTTGTCCGATTTTTCGAGGTGTTCTCAGGGTATCAAGTGTAGTTGACCATGTTGGATCTGCACCAGTACGCTGGTCGAGAGCCGGAATTGTCCAACGGGCAGTTACAGGATTGTTAGCAACCTCATTCACATCTACAGGGGCAAGTGTTGGGACTCCCAAAATTTCTAAAGAAGCAGAGATGGCATTACGGAAGTGATGGTCATCTAGTCCCAACCAATCCCGCGAGTCTTTCAACATTTCTTGTAAATTCTCGACTTGTTTAGTCAAATCCTGTTGGCGGAGTCTGGCTTGCTCCAGTTCCTCATTAATTACTTCTGTATTTACTGTTTCCCTGTTATTAAGTTGCTCTGCCTGATTAATAGAATCAGTAAGATGATTTACTTCTTGGTGGCGAATACCATTAGCTAGTAAGCGTGATACATTTCTTTCAACTACTGGTGCAAGGCTGCCAAGTTCTTGTTGAATCGTCACTGTTTTCCGCACCAGTACATCTAATACTTTGTCTTCTGTGCGTTGCGGTAAAACAAAGTAGTAACAATGGACAACAGGCGATCGCTGTAATTTACGGTCAATCCGTCCATTGCGCTGTTCCATCCTTGATGGGTTCCACGGCACATCAAAGTGGAACAAGTCAGCACAGTTGTTTTGCAGGTTCACCCCTTCTCGTGCTGCATCTGTGGCAATCAGGATTCGTAAGGGATGACGTGCCGGGTCAGCGTTAAATGCACTTTTAATAGCTTCGCGGCGTTCTTCTCCAATGCCCCCGTGAAATACATCTATGCGTTCTTGTTCACGGTTAGAATTAGCGATCGCTGTTTGTAATTGCTGTTGTAAATAACGTTTAGTATCTGTATATTCTGTAAATATAATTACTCGCCGTTCTAACCAAGCAGCATTCGGTTGACCCAAATCGGGACAAAGATTTTGGCGAATCCACTCCACCAGTTGTTGAATCCGCGGATCTGGCTGGTAGCGAGAGGAATTCGCTACATCTGCCATTTCATCTAAAATCGCTAATTCTACAGCAGTTTGTCCGGTAGCTTGCATAGTAGCTGCTGCCATTTGAGCATCTTCTTCTGCAATTACTTCCTCTTCGGAAAATTCAGCCCGTTCGTCATCTGCACCAGGGGATTCAAACAGCAACGGGAGACTGGCTTGATGTATGGAAGGACGGTTCACCACTTGTTTTTCCATCGCCGTCCGATGCACCTTTAAAGTCCGAGCAAATGCTTCAATGGAAGACAAAAGACGCTTTTGTAGTGAAGTAATTACTAACATCGCCGTAGTCTGGGTAGACTTCGCTGCATCTTTAAGTCGTTCTTCACGCAGATTACGATACTGTTGCAGCAATCGAGATAATTTGAGTTCTGGTGCGTCTTCTGGGAGATTATCAATAACTATAGGAAGAACGTAGCGTTGGGGAAACTCTTCTCCGATCTCCCGTAAATCTTGCTTTAAGCGCCGCACCATTACAGTGTCCAGCAACTTGCGATTACGAACGGGTACTCCTCGGCAGAAACGCTGGGGATCAAGGATTTCTAGTAAGGCGGCGAAGCTGTTGGAATGCCCGTTGTGGGGTGTGGCAGAAAGAAATAATTTGTGTTCAAAACGAGGTGCTAAATCCCGAATAGTGCGTGTTAGCTGGGAATCAACTGCATATTTCGCCCCACTCGCAGGTGCAGCATTGTGAGCTTCGTCAAGGATGAGCATAGATGCAGCTGCAAAATCACCAAGCCAGTCCCGCAAAGGTGCGGCGTAAGTTTCATCTCGTAGTAAAGCATGGGAAATAATAAACCGGGTGTGTGTCATCCAGGGGTTAATTCCATAACCCCGTTCTTGACGACGGGCAGCAATAAACTCACGGTCAAGAATCATAAATGTGAGTCCAAAGCGACTCTCCATTTCTTCTTGCCACTGACGCACTACCGATGGCGGACAGGAAATAACCACCCGTCGAACCTTTTGCCGCATCAGCATCTCACGCAGTATCAGCCCTGCCTCGATAGTTTTGCCCAACCCTACATCGTCAGCAATGAATAAACCAATTCTAGGCATCAGCAAAGCTTTACGTAGCGGCTCTAATTGATAAGCTTTGACTTCTATACCGGCTCGGTAAGGCGCTTGAAAAAGCTTGGCATCTGTGGAGGTTACGCAATTCCACCGTAATGTGTGCAGGTAGGCAGAAAACAGACGCGGATTATCAAAACCTCGATTCGCTATGGAATCCCATGATGTCGCCCCTACGATTTTGGCATCTATTTCCCGTTCCCATAGGACTTCTAGTGATTCTCCTAACGCATCATCTTCTAAACAAGAAAGACTAACTTTAGTGTCTTGCTCTGGAGACGGTTTCGACACAACTTCTTCTACAAGATATTGCCGCGATCGCACGCGCACAATCTGTCCAGTTACAATATCAGTCACTCGTGTCTTCCTCTTTGTAACTGGACTGGTATTATCCCTCCTCTAATCATGAAAAACTCACTCCCCTAAACCCTTATGCCTGGTTAGCTTGGAGTGCTAATCTACAACCATCTTTTTGAAAGTTGCGTTGCAGGTATAAAATAGCTTTTAATCTATTTGTTTTTTAGCACCTGCTACATCTTACTCATGTTATTTTATATACGTCTATAGTAAGTGGCTAATTTCAGCAAAAAACTTTGTAATTCCTAAATAAAGAGAGTTTTAAAGGTATAATCTACCTAATATCACATAGATAATTATTGGATAAAATTAAATAGTAATACAATTAACAGTAATATCACTTAAAAATATTTAGGCTAAATTGCGTATGCTTAAAGTAATATAATAAACTAGTATTATTTAACCACTGTCAACCAACATCGAGAATTGCTCACAGAGATGGAAGCCCTCAACTAGTTCTTGATAGAGAAAGTAACCAGATTAAAAGAATTTAAAAAACAATGGACATTTGAGGGGATATGTGTAGCAGATAGTGCATTATATACAGCAGGCAGACCAAATAAATTGACCAAACCGAATCAAGTAAAATATCAAGTTAAAGGTCAGATAGGAACTTTAGAAAAAGTAATAGAAGCTGAAACAATTAAAGTAGGGAGATTTATCTTAGCGACGAATATATTAGTAAATATAAATTTTTAGCAGAGATAGAAATATTCTTAGCTGTAATTATCATGTTTATTTTACCGAAAATGACTGTTTTAATTGAGAGAGAGAATCTCTTTGAAAACCTTGTGAAATTAATTTCGGTAATCTTCTCTATTTTTTGGCAGATAATGTTAAACTCAACCAGAAAAATTAGGTAGATAAAATTTATCTGGCTGGGATTTTTAAAAAATATTAATAATCTGAGTCACATCTGCGGAATGTGGGTTTTAAAATAGTTAAGCTTAGTTTTGTAAGAGAATTTGCTGTAGTTATTTACTTTACAAATCATTAATTATCAAGCTAATAAAATGTTCAATAGTGAGATTGCCTATGAATTGAAAGGATTGTAGTTGTGCAGTTAAATAGCGGAACTGGCTGAGAGAGCATTCAAGATTATTTTTTGAAGTAAGCTGTCGCGTATTTAATTTGCACAATCATGGCGGGCAAGATGCCCACCCCACAAGAGATTCATTTTTTTGAGGATGCAAATTAAAATACTTTTAGCTTACTCTAAAATCTTTACAATTTTTACTAAAATAGTTGGTTAAATGTAGCGATCGCTACGCTTGACAAAGCTAATAGGAACGAGTCACACATGCGTTTGCCCTGGGATTGAAACTGTCCTGATATAAAATCAAGCGTTGCTGAATAAGGGGATGATTAAGGCTGATGCGGAGAGAAGTCTGAGCGGCGGCTTCCGCCGATCAGAACTTCGGGAGACGCAAAGACACGGAGAGAAGTCTGAGCGCCGGCTTCCGGCGATCATAACTTCAGGAGACATGGGTATTATACTTGATGCAAATTCCAAAATCATCCCGCAATTATGCAACGCCTAAAATCAGAAAATTATCCCAAGATTAAGGATTTAAATTGCGATCGCTCACTTGAAATTTTTGCCGTTTGGCAACTAATCTCTGCAAAGCACAAGCTACACAAAAAGCAAGTAAAATTCCACCAATTCCTTGAGGTTCGGGAACAGACTTCGGACTACCAAATCCATACTTTGCGAGTATTTTTTGTCCAGTTGGTGAAAGAATATAATCAGCTAGTTTTGAACCTTCAGGACTTGCACCTTTGAGTACTGTCAAACCATAGTCAGCTTTAACTTTTAAGTTATCTGGTAATTCTACTATCTCTAAACTTGGTGAAATTTGTTGAGCAGATAAGGCACTGGTGTAATACACCAAATAGATGTCTGCTTTGTTGATATCTTGCAGATAGTAGACTATGCTGCCCCCCGGACTATTTCTATCTGGTGGCAATGTGCCTGATAAGATTACGGCTTTAGCATTCAGTTGGGTAAAGCTACCAGGACGAATTTGTTCAGCTTTGCGAAATACCTCAATGCCGTAGTCTCCCAAAGGATCGCTTATGGGTTGGGCAATACCTAATTTAATATTGGGGTTGAGAAATTTATCCAGAAGATTCTCTGTGGTGAGTGAGACTTGAGGTGTGGCGATCGCATAAATCGGATTAGTGGCAAACTTTTTGACTTCGCCGCTGATGTTGTTTTGATACAGTGCAAGGGCATTACCTAAATCGGCACTAGCAAAAACATCTGCCTTCTCCCCTGCCAACAACCTATTTTTTAATGAACCAGAGGAGGCAAATTCTGTTGTCACAGGAATATCAAATTCTTGAGTAAAGCTACTAGCTACTTCTGATAGCGCACCCCTTAAGCTACCAGCAGCATACAAGGTGACAGCGAAGGCTTGGGTTGGTATGGTAACACTGACAGCACAAGCTATCAATGAAAAGGCAAAAAGTTGCTTCTTCATAGTTGGTATAATCTTTTGCTTTACTTGTATTAGTAATGTTTGAATTCTCAGTCAATAACGATCAAACATTCGTTTTGCTAGGCGTCAACGTCTATGTAATTTGATTGTCCAAGCTATCATACCAACTAGGTTGGCACAAATCAATTTAATTATGTAATCAAACGCTGACTTTATCAAAACTTTAAGTAGAAAGTTTCCTCGATCTTGATGAATATACAACACATAGGAATCTGGTTTTATTTGGAGAACTTACTTGCGTAGTGTGCGTTCGCGTTGGGTAGCCTCTCGTAGAGAAGCGTCTCGCACAGAAGCGCAGCGCAAGCCCAATAGGCAGGCAATAGGCAATAGAAAAGAAAGCTCTTTGAGGTGTACCTATCTTCGCAAAACTCAAATAGGAATCCCATATATTAGATGTTCCTTAATTGAAATAGACAGACTTTTCTAACTGGATATGAAGAGATGAATGATTTTATTTCTGTCTTAATGATGAATCTCTCCATTAGATAATAAGCGATATTTGCTCAACTCAAAACAACAGAAGAACACAATTATTGGCTTTGAGACTTTCTAGCTTAGGACTAATTGTAACCACGATTACTGTTTGTAAAATTAATTAATCAGCGCAAGTAAATTGGCCAGATGTATGATATTCTTTATTTATAGGGAATCTAAATCGCTAAAGCACAAAGGATCTCCAAGCACTTGCGCTGTAGTGAAGAAACTGAATCCCATAAGTTAACCAATAGTTTGATGAACTGATGGTCTTGCGCCACAAGTTTCTGGAGGATTGTGGAAGTACTCGACTGGTAGCAGTACTGTGAGTTTGGGGAGACTTAGGTCTGCTTGCAGTTCATCAATTACTATTGAATTAAACCATCTCTTATTTACAAATAGTTTATTTCTCAAATCCTCATAAAGAATCAAAACTTTGGCAAGTCAAAGAACAGAATAAGCAATAGATAACAGTTTTTGCGACTTAAGCAACTGAATAAAACAAACTCAACATCTATCTAGATGAAACACCCTAGTCTTTACAATAATCAAAGAATAGTTAAGGGTGTTTTATAGTTTCCATTTTTTTATTTTTACATTTTCCCTTCAGTAGATAAGCTTAAAGTTTAAACAATCCTAAAATCGGTAAAATCTTTGACAGTTTTATTGATGAAGCATTGAAACATTACACATTATTCAAGGATGTAATCTAAATGAATAAACCGAAAACAACCCGTAAATCTGTTCACGATCGCATCTTAAATACAGCATCAAGCTTGTTTTATCGAGAGGGAATTCGCAACGTCGGTATTGACAGAATTATCGCAGAATCTGGCGTTGCTAAGATGTCGCTCTACAATCATTTTAAGTCAAAAGACGCATTAATTGAAGCCTGGTTGCGGCAACAGGATGAAAAATGGTGCGAATGGCTCAAAACCACGATAGAAAAACGAGCTTCTAACCCATCTCAACAACTGTTGGCAATATTTGATGCCCTGCGGGAATGGTTTGAAGGGCCAGATTTCCGAGGTTGTGCATTTATTAATGCTTCAGTGGAACTAGCCAATGCTGACCACCCTGGACATCGAGTGGCATTGGAGCATCAACAATCGATTTACCATTACATCAAGAGCCTAGCTCAAGCCGCAGAAGTTACATCACCGGAACAGTTAGCTAGGCAACTGCTTCTGTTGGTGCAAGGTGCGATTGTGGTTGCCATGATGGAAGGAAGTTGGTCAACTGCTTCACAGGCGAAAAAGGTGGCAGCAACACTAATCCAGACTGCATCAAAATCCGGCGTTACCGAAACAGTGCTGAGTGCTGAGTAAAAAAGTCCATGATATGATTGAATGTAAAAAATCACATATTATTCCAATTTCTCGGCAAGGTGCAAATAATAATGCCATCGCCTTACGTGCCAGCTGAAGTAACAAATGGAGTCGCTGAAATAACAAATGCGACCACTGAAATAACAAATGCGATCGCTGAAATAACAAATGCGACCACTGAAATAACAAATGCGATCGCTGCTATAGCACAATACGGTTCGTAACGCCATTTTTTCTAAACAAAATGTGCATCTTTAGGATTAAATGCCAGCTTAATTATCTCATGGGGATATACATTGCCGAATATATGATTCCGAGGCACCCTGGCGATTAAAGTTTGTTCTCCCACCTTAACCCAAATACTACAAATCCCAATACCATTTAAAACCCGTTCTACTAGCCCTTCAATAATTACCGAACACAGTTTGTGTACGGAAGAACTTGCATCGTAAAGATTGAAAGTATCGCCAGATAAACAACATGCAGTAATTGGCTTTGTGATTTCCTCAGGGTATAAAAACTCTATCCCGTTTGCAAGTTTGATAAAATTTCCACGGCTACTCCGTTCTACCCAACACGGAATAATATTATCTATCCCTACCAGTCTGGCAAGCTGCTGGTTAGCTGGTCGCCGGATGATAGTTTCCAAGTTATCATCCTGGACAATACAACCGTCAAATAAAGCGATCGCTCGATCGGCAAAATGCAGTATATCTGTAAAATTATGACTTACTAATATAACTGCCGATCCCCTCGCTTGCGCCCACTGTCTAATTTTCTCGATCATCTGGGGACGTATTCCCACATCTAAAGAGGCAGAAGGCTCATCCAAAAGCAGCAATTCTGAATCAGCAACTAAGCCGCAGGCAATACAAACTCGTTTCGCTTCACCGCCGGACAGAGAACGAGCTGACTGATTTGCCAGATGTTCACAGCCAAAAGTTGCAAGTGCAGTATGTACCGTTTGCTTAATCTTGTGTGTTGGTGTTCCGCGAAACTTTAATACCTTGGCAACATTATTAAAAACAGTTTCATCAAGTAGTAATGTTTCCTGAAATACCAAAGCCGAACGACGACGCAACAATGTTTTATTGGTATTGCGGACATCCTGTCCAAATAATTGGATCTCACCACGATAAGGTTGCAAGAGATTAATTGTTCTTAACAAAGTGCTTTTGCCAGCGCCATTCGGGCCAAGCACAGCAACAAGTTCCCCAGGACGGACTGTAAAATTTTCAATTGACAGGATATTTTTACGTGTTTTGCTATCGACGCTAACCTGTCGCATATTCAGGACATACTCGTTAGTACTCATAGAATTTTCTTGTCATGCTGTAAGATAGTCAGCAACACGATAACGGTGTATGTAACGATCAGAAGAATGTATGCGATCGCCATAGCAACATCGAAACTACCTTTTTCTACTTCCAAGACAATCGCTGTAGTTAGGACTCTAGTCTGCCCCTTAATATTGCCGCCCACCATCATGGATGCACCAACTTCCGAGATGATGCGACCAAAACCTGCGATAACCGCCGCTATTAACCCTAATCGTGCTTCCTTAATCAGCAACCAGTTGACTTGCCACGGTGTCCCTCCCATTGATAGCAGTCGCCAGCGTAATTTCGGATTAATACTGAGAATGGCTGTAAAACTGAAGCCGGCAACAATTGGGAAAGCAATAATAGCTTGGGCTATGATCATCGCTGTGGGTGTATACATCAGATCAAGGTTGCCCAACGGGCCAGAGCGCCACAAAAACAGACTGACAACTAAGCCAACTACGACTGGTGGTAATCCCATACCGAAGTTAACCAAGCTGCTCAATACCTGTTTACCAACAAAATCTTCTAGAGCTAACCACAATCCTAATGGTAGTCCCAGTAAAACGCTAATGGCTGTAGCTATTCCAGATATAAACAATGTCATTGTCATCACCTGGAAAACGTCACTGTCGCCATTGGTTAATAGTTCAAAAGCTTTCAAAGCTCCTTCAATGATTGAATTCACAATACAAATCTCTTAAACAACTGGAAAAGAATAGTGAAATATGCAGTAGAGCAACCGTTGATGATCTAATACTCAAGTTTCTTTAAAATCCGTAATCCTTCTCCGTTTTACCACCATCAGCAAAAAACAGTGGTTCTCCGTATTCCTTTCTTCCGTGGGTTGCTATCAGTTTCTGTCCTTCAGGAGATAAGACAAAATTAATAAATGCTTTAGCTCCTGCACTATTGACTCTGGGGAATTTTTGGGAATTTACTTCCATAACATGGTAGAGATTTAACAGTTTCCTATCTCCTTCTACCAGTACCTGCAAAGATGGGAGATTTTTCTTCTGAAATAGATAAGTTGCCCGATCGGTCAAGGTATATCCTAGTTTTTGATTAGTGATTTGCAAAGTTTTCGCCATCCCTGAACCTGCTTCCAGATACCAAGTCCCAGAGGGTTTGACATTTGCCTGTTGCCAAAAATCTTTCTCTAGTTTGTTAGTCCCTGAGTCATCACCCCGCGATACAAACAATGCTTGACTTTTAGCTATCAGGCTCAAGGCTTCCACAACATTTCTTTTGTTTCTTATTTTTGCCTGATCAATACTAGCCGGTCCAACTATCACAAAGTCATTGTGCATGACCAAGCGCCGATTAGTCAACGCACCACCCTCCAAGACTTTGCGTTCGGCTTTAGGTGAATTGACAAATAGCGCATCAACTTCACCTTTTTCTGCTAAAGCCAACGCCTGTCCAGTTCCAACCCCCACCTTTTTTAACCTATATCCTGTTTTCTTTTCAAATTCTGGAACTAGATTATCTAACAGACCACTGTCTTCAATACCGGTTGTCATCGCCACAATCACATTTATATTCCTTGGGGACTGTGCAATAGCTGGCTTTTGCTTGGCCAACATATCACTAGCTTCAGTACTCAGAATCGCCAAGCAACATGCCAAAAATGCAATGAAAATTCTCCGAATCATAGAACCTCTAGAAATATATGATTTACGCATTTACAGAGTAATAAGCTGTTACACAAAAGCACATTGAGACAGCACAGGAGCAATCGCAATTTTTTCCTCAAGGTTGAAAGCTATACCTGGGGCTTGTTCGCAATCTCGCAAGGTCGTATCATTAATCTGAATAGCATGGTTGTTTATAGTGAAGTAATGATTCATGACTCTAAATATTTGCTACAACTTCCCCAGTCTTGCTGATGTCATAACCGCCGAGAATTTGTAATTGCGATCGCACTAGCCGATTTCCTAAGATATTGAGAAACTGCTGTACTGATGCTTCTTGCAAGTATTCCTTGAGAATCACCAAGTCGTATCGCGCACTATGAAGAGGGATAAATCCCAACCCAAAGGTAGCAGCAATAGATGCCGTACTGATACCTGCATCAGCGATTCCTGAGACTATAGATAACGCAACCTCTTGATGGTTGTGAACGATGCGATTGAGTCTTTTCATAGCCTCGAATGGCACTCGTTCTTCTTGGAGTTTCCGTTCTAAAAGCATCCGATTGCCAGAACCCACTTCATGGGTGACAACAGTTGCTCCAAATTCTACTAAGTCAGAAACTGTTTTAACTTTCATTGGGTTTCCTGGTGGAACTAACAATCCTTCTTGCCAAACCCCAAGAGTAATCAAGACGGCATCCTTACCTGTTAAGGCTTCTCGCACAAAGGGAATGTTATGTTCCTCAGTTTGGGGATCGTACAAGTGCATTCCTGCAATATGTACTTCACCTCGGCACAGACTATGCAATGCAGCCATGCTGTGGGCAAAACGATAATGAACTCGCAGTTGTGGATGCCAACGTTCAGTTCCCCTTGCCAAGAGGGAAAGCACAGGTGTACAACCAGCAATTACAACTGTATTGTGCAATTTTTCTATATCATCCAGAAGCCGAACCAGGACTTTGTTTGTACCTGTCTGGCTTTGTGCTTCACCCGAAGGGTAATGCTCGTTCCTCACTTTTGTTGAGGCTAATGGCAGTTTGCTTTTGTTAGGTAACCCTTTCGGCAGTTCCTCATGGGGGAAACCCCCAAGACCGGACTGCCTCACCACCCTTACTGGCGACGCTCCTACATCGCTCTCAACAACGGGATGGCTCACTGCAACTACCTCAGCATCAGATGGAATCATTTCAATGCGAAAAGCATCTCTGCCTAATAGGGGATAAGCTATCCATTGATCGCCAATCCGCGCTAGACTAACTTGCGATCGCTGTATATTATGGGTCGAACCAACAAGAATTGCCTCAATTTTGGGTAAATTCTCCTCTTCTAGCCAGAATAAGTCTTCAACTTGACAACCAAGTGCCTTAGCTAAACGCAAGGAAATAGCAACAGAAGGCGCACATTGTCCCGTTTCCACAGCAGCAATAGACTGACGGGTGACACCAACTATATTAGCCAAGTCTTGCTGACTCATGCCCAGACGATTTCTAATTGCTTTTAAGTTATTGCAAATATTTATATCCTGCTTCATGAGGCTGTATCTCTCCTACAAAAAGCCGTCGCAGACACATTTAATTGTCTAAGTAATAGTAAGGTTTTTTGATATGCGCCTTTGGTGCTGGAAGTTTTGTTAATGCTTTTGTAATTTTGCGTACATATTGTCAATATACTTGCCAGATTTTTGTTTTTACGGGAAGTCAAAGAATTTCAGACTTTTTTGTTAGTTTGTTACTATTTTTTATTTCCTTTTTAGCAAGCATATCATACACATTGCTAAAATAATTGCTAAAAATTAAAAAGTTTTTCCTTGTATTTTCTTCAAAAGAGTGTATGTTTAGATACAGAAATTATCACCATTTTATAGATTATCTTATATATAGTTATGTGCAGATGTAGGCGCACAACCCTCGCAAGCTTGAGGCGATGTCTGCCTTGAAAAGTGATGCTCCTCTCTTACAAAGTGACGCTCCTGCGTCGCTAACGTTACGCTAATAGATGTCTGACGACAAGCCGCACTTCGGGTATCTACAGAGGAAACCTCCGTTTCAACGCCAGTTGCTGTCCTGCGGGAATGCTAAGAGCGAACAAGTCAAGAAACCCGCAAGAGCGCACTGACTCAACTTTTCACTACGACGGTCAACGCCTACGCACAAGGGAACTCCAAGACATAAATTATCCAATCCCTGTATGCAATATTACTATTGAGATTCTTACCCAGCTTCAACAGCGATGGGATATTTATTTACTTGGAAGTCCCTTATACATACTTTAATTCAGCAATGCCGAGACAAAATTTTATGCAAGTGGTGAATTTAAGATATTCTTGTTTATGGTTGTCGGATAATGCTACAAAATAGCTACCTAGTTGTAGGCAAAGGACACATTGGTTTAGCAACAGCTGTCTATTTGAGTAGTCAAGGATATAGTGTTTACCTTTTCTCTCGCCGTTCTTCCATTATTGCCCAGACAAGAACCATTGTCTCAATTGGAGCAGTTTCTCCCGGAAGTCATCTAGTTGCAGCTTGTTCCAAT
>VFQR01000541.1_pt1 | contig 48863 bp, 51 predicted proteins | sample 3512321 | NCBI WGS metagenome assembly VFQR01 (sample SAMN10412374, study PRJNA504923) | tailings metagenome | isolation source: Relicate 3 Philex TSF1 revegetated site | place: Philippines: Tuba, Benguet | collected 2017-08-29 | reverse complement strand
TGACCGGCGCCGAGTCCGACGCCGGCTACCGCGTCGCCCTCTCCGTCTGCGCCGCCCTGCGCCGCAGCGCCCTCGCCCGCCGGGACCGTGGCGGCATCACCGTGGCGGCGATCTGAGATGCCTCCCACGGGTCGCGCGGCTGCGCGCGGCCGTCGTCGTCACGGCGACGTCGCGCGCAGCCCTCGCGCTCCGGCACGTGCCGGGATATGGTCACGGCGCATGCCTTCCCGGGGCTTGACGAACGCCTACCGGCGCGCCGGTGCGGGCTCTGTCCGTGCCGGACTCATGCCGGCCGTGGTCCGGCGGCGGACGATCGGCGTCCGTGCCGTCGCATCCGGCGGCCTGGTGATGGGTGGCCGCGACGGGGCACGTCTGCGGCCGACCGGGAACATGCGGGGCCTGACGCCCCGCCCCGCAGCTCAGGACGTGCCGGTGCCCGAGGTGCCTAGCGCCCCAGCGACGCGAACCGCAGCAGCGTCGCCATCGCGTCCTCGAAGGACTCGGCGCATCCTTCCTCGCCGTTAGCGACGCAGGTGCGCAGCCGCTCGGACATGAGGCGGATGCCCACCTGATCGACGGCCGCCTTCACGGCGGCCAGCTGGGTGAGGACCTGCTGGGCGTCCGCGCCCTCCTCCAGCATCCTCTGCACGCCCCGGAGCTGACCCTCCGCGCGGCGGAGGCGCAGGACGAGCCCGTCCGACGCCGCGGGGCTCGTCGTGGCCATCGTCAGTGGCCCCCGCACCCGCAGGAGCCGCCGCAACAGCCGCCCCCGCCGCCGCCGAAGCCCACCACCGACGGCGCGCCGTCGCCCTTGGCCGGGCGGGCGGTCACGAAGCCGGTGAAGAGCTGGCGGGCCTCGGGCGCCCCGCACTCCGGGCACACCCGGTCCTCGTCCCGCAGGAAGCCCTGGCGGAACGCCTCGAAGGGGTGCTCGCAGGCGACGCAGGCGAGGTCGTAGGACGGCATCGCGCTACTCCAGGCCCAGGGCGCGCTCGAGCTGCGCCTTCGGCATCGCGCCGACGGCGTGCCGGGTGAGCTGCCCGTTCTCGAACAGGCCGATGAACGGGATGCCCTGCACGTTGTAGCGCTGGGCGATCGCGGCGTTGGAGTCCACGTCGAGCTTGCCGACGACGATGCTCTCGGCCCGCTCCTTGGCGATCTGCTCGACGACGGGGGCGATCATGCGGCACGGACCGCACCACTCGGCCCAGAAGTCGACGAGCACCGGCTTCTCGTTCTCCAGCACGGTGCCCTGGAAGTTGTCCTGCGTGATCTCGAGGACGTCGGCCATCTAGAGGTCCTTTCCTGACGCGACGACCCCGGCCGGGGCGTCGCTCGATTGGTGGGCGACGGACTCGAGCCAGCGCTCGGCGTCCATCGCCGCCATGCACCCGCTCGCGGCGGCGGTGATGGCCTGCTTGTACTCGGTGTCCTGCACGTCGCCGCAGGCGAACACGCCCTCGACGCTCGTCCGCGTGCCGTCGGTGAGGACGTAGCCGGACGGGTCGAGGTCGATCTGCCCCGCGAAGAGCGACGTGTTGGGGTCGTGGCCGATCGCGACGAACATGGCGGCGGCGGGGATGTCCTCCAGCTCGCCGGTGACCGTGTCGCGGACGCGCACGGCCTCCACCTTCTGCTCGCCGACGACCTCCTCGACGACCGCGTTGTACCGGACGTGGATCTTCTCGTTGGCGAGCGCCCGCTCGACCATGATGGCCGAGGCGCGGAACTCGTCGCGGCGGTGCACCAGCGTCACCGACGACGCCATGCGGGCCAGGAACGAGGCCTCCTCCATGGCGGAGTCGCCGCCGCCGACGACCACCATCGGCTTGTCGCGGAAGAAGAACCCGTCGCAGGTCGCGCAGGTCGACACGCCGAACCCGCGCAGCCGGCTCTCGCTCGGCAGGTCGAGCCAGCGGGCCGACGCGCCGGTGGAGATGACGATCGAGCGGGCGAGGTGCTCCTCGTCGTCGATCGAGACCGCGAACGGGCGCCGGGAGAGGTCGACGCGCGTGACGTCGGCCGCGACGAGCGTCGCGCCGAAGCGCTCCGCCTGCGACCGCATCGCGTGCATGAGCTCCGGGCCCTGGATCCCCTCCGCGAAGCCGGGGAAGTTCTCCACGTCGGTCGTCAGCATGAGCTGGCCACCGGCGCCGAAGCCCTCGGCCACCAGGGGGGACAGGTTCGCGCGGGCGGCGTAGATTGCGGCCGTGTACCCGGCGGGCCCCCCACCGATGATGATCATGTCGTGGACGCCCACGGGCTCCTCCTCGTCACCCCGGCCATCGATACCCATGGGGGTATGTTAGCACCGTGTCCACCAACTGCCCCAAGTGCGGAGGCATCGTCGACGACGCCGTCGTCTCCGGCATCGTGTCACTCAAGCGGAGCCGCACGCCCATGGCGACCGGCAAGGTGAGCGCCCTGCGCGCCGAGGTCTGCACGGTCTGCGGCTACGCCGAGCTGTACGCGGCCAAGCCCGAGCGCCTGTTCTCCGACTACGTCGCCGAGGCCAAGTCCCAGGCGAAGAAGAAGGGGAAGGGGAAGAAGGGCTAGCTAGCCGCGCGCGGCGCCCGCGGGGGCGCCGGCCTTGCGGGGCACCCACACGAGGTGGTTGCCCACCCCGGTCGGGCGCCGGCACGACGCGTAGTAGCGCCGGCCCTCGCTCCTCTCGGCCGCGACGATGCGCCGGACGTCTTCGAGCGTGGCCGCGCCCCAGGCGGCCAGCATCCCCACGACGACGCCCTCCGCGGTGCCGCCGCGGCCGAGCACGCCGATGAGGAAGACGAGCATGGCGGCGCCGCCGACGAGGAGGATCGCCGCGGTCGCGACGCCCCAGCGCCGCCAGTCGCGCGGGGTGGCCTCCAGCCGCCGGGGCCCGGAGGCGCGGACGGCGGAGGGCAACCGCACCGACGGGAGGGCCGTCTTGCGCAGCCACACCCGGAAGAGCGGGTAGCAGAGGACGCCGGTCAGGCCGGTGATCCCGAGGGCCGCGCCCCACCACCTCAGGTCCAGGCCCTCCTCGGTCGGCGCCTGCAGCGCCACCGACAGCCCGAGCAGGACGACGGCGACGCCGATCAGCGTCCAGGACCAGAGGCGGGCGAGGCTCGCATAGCCCCAGAGCTTCTCGCCGGTGTCCGCCACGCCGGTCAGCGTACCGGACCCCGGGCTACACTCGGCCGGTGAGGGCCCGCGCCGCTTCCCGCGTCGTGGCGGCCCGGGGGCGGCTCCTCGCGCACCCGCGCTGGCGCTGGATGGCGCTGATGGTCGTCGCGAGCGGGATGATGCTCTCGGTCGTCAACGTCTCGATCGTGAACATCGCCCTGCCGTCGATGGCGGCGGACCTGGGCGTCGACGTCCCCGCGATCTCGTGGGTGGTGACCGGTTTCCTGGTCACCCAGGCGACGCTGCTCGCCCTCGCCGGACGCGCGGGCGACCTCTACGGCCGGCGCCGCGTGTTCGTGGCCGGGGTGCTCGTGCTGTGCCTGGGCTCCGTCCTGTGCGCGGTGGCGTGGAGCGCGCCGGCGCTCGTCGCCTTCCGCATCCTGCAGGCGGTCGGCGCGTGCGCCATGGCCCCGACGGCCTACGCCTACGCGGCCGAGCTCTTCGGGCCCCGGGAGCGCGGGGTGGCCCTCGGGGTGATGGGCGGGGTGCTCGGCCTGGCCCCCGTGCTCTCGCTCAACCTGGCCGGGGTGCTGGTGGGGACCCTCGGCTGGCGCAGCGTCTTCTGGTTCAGCCCGGTCATGGGCGCCGTGGTGCTCGCCGGCGCGGCGCTCGTGCTGGTGGAGCTGCGCCCGCCGGACGCCGACCGCCGCTTCGACCTGCCCGGCGCGGGGCTCGCGGCCGTCGGGCTCTTCTCGCTCCTCGTGGCCCTGTCGCGCGGGGAGGCCTGGGGCTGGACGTCGCCCGCCACCCTCGCCGCCGGGGCGCTCGGCGTCGCCGCGCTCATCCTCTTCGCCGTCCACGAGAGCCGCGCCGCCGCGCCGATGATCGACCTCGGCCTGCTGCGCCGCCGCGCCTCCCTCACCGCGAACCTGGCGGCGATGGCGTCCTCGGCGGCCCTCTTCGGCGTCCTCATCCTGCTGCCGTTCTACCTCACGGCGGTCCTGGGCTTCGACGCGGTCCAGCTGGCCATCGGCATCACGCCCATCGCGGCCTGCTTCATGGTGGTGGCGCCGCTCGCGGGGCGGGTGATCCACCGGGTGGGGTCGGAGCGCCTCGCGACCGGCGGCTACGTCGTGTCGGCGGGCGGCGCCCTGTGGATGGCCCTCGCCGCGGGGAGCCAGTCCTACTGGCTCGTGCTGCCGGGGCTCGTGCTGTTCGGCGTCGGCCTGGCCGTGTCCACGTCCCCGATCACGATGACCGCGATCCACGACGTGCCCCCGGCGCGCCTCGGCGTCGCCTCGGCCCTGCCCAACATCTGCCGCTACACCGGCGGGGCGCTGGGGGCGGCGCTGCTCGGCGCGGTGCTCCACACCCACCTGGCCCCCGGCCTGGACGAGGCCCTCGGCCGCGTGGGCTCCGCGGGCCGGGAGCTCGTGGCCGAGGGCTTCCGCTCCGCCCTGTTCCTCGCCGTCGCCTTCCTGGTGCTCGCCGCCCTGGCGGCGTCACGGATGCCGCGCGTGGGCGCAGGGGTCCCGGTGGCCGGTCGTCAGGCCGGCACGGCCCCCAGCCACGCCGCCGCTGCCCCGAGGTCGTCCTGACTGAGGCCGTGCCCGGTCCGCTCCCAGCGCTCGTCCACCTGCGCGCCCGCGTCGCGCAGCACGGCCACCAGGTCGCGCACCCGCGGCGGCGGGATCATCGTGTCCGCCTCGCCGGCCGCCACGAGCACCCGGGTGCCGGTCAGGTCGAGCCCCTCGGGCGGCTCCGCGGGCAGCATCGGCCGCAGCAGCACGCCCCCGGCCAGCAGCCCGGGGTGGCGCAGCATGAGGCCCACGGCCGCGTTCGCCCCGTTGGAGTACCCCACCGCGTAGAGCGGCCGGTCCTCCCACCCGTGCTCGGCGACCGCCGCGCGCACGAAGGCGGCGAGGTCGTCGATGCGCGGGGCGAAGTCGGGGAAGCGGAACGGGTCCTCCGGCGTCCGGCTGAAGAACCGGGCCATCCCGCCCTCCGACACCGGCCCGCGCGGGGCGAGGAGCGGCGCCCCGGGCGCCAGGGCGCGCCCGAGGCCGATCATGTCCCGCTCGTCCCCGCCCGTGCCGTGCAGCATCAGGAGGACGGGGCCCTCCCCGCCCTCCTCCGCGATGTGGGTCCAGCCCGCCGCGCTCATCGGGACATCGCCGGCCAGGTGGCCCGCGGGTCCGGCAGCGGCGTCAGGTTGGCGACCACCTGGTCGCGGTGCGGCTCGAGCCACGGCGGCAGGATGACCTTGCTCCCGAGCTCCTCGATCGGCAGGTCGCGGGTGAAGCCCGGCCCGTCGTCGGCGATCTCGTAGAGCACCCCGCTCGGCTCGCGGAAGTAGATCGAGTGGAAGTAGTGCCGGTCGATCACCTCCGTCGAGCGGACGCCCGCGTCCCGCAGGTGGACCGCCCACGCCGGGTGCTCCGCCTGCGTCGTGCCCCAGGCGACGTGGTGCACCGTGCCGGCGCCGTTCAGCGACCGCTCCGCGGGCGCCTCGTCGAACGTGATGAGGCCGCCGCGGCGCTCGCCGCGCAGCTCGTAGGAGTCGTCGCCGACCTTCTCGGCGCCCATCACCTGCTGCAGCAGCGCGCCGCTGTCCTCGGGGCGCCGGGCGTAGGCGCGCACCGCCACGAAGCCGCCGATCGCGTGCTCGGACGGGATCTCGGGATGCACCGCCTTCAGCGGCGGGTTGGCGTCGCTCACAACGAGCTCGTGGCCGAGCCCCTCGGGGTCGGCGAAGCGCAGGGCGCCGTCGACCCGCTCGACCGCGTGGCCCTCGTCGCCCAGGCGCGTGGCCCAGAAGTCGAGCGCGGCGTCGGAGTCGACCCGCCAGGCGATCCGGTGGACCATCCCCGACCCGGCCCGCCCGCGGGGGGCGCCGGGGTACTCGAAGAAGGTCATCTCGGACCCGGGCCGGCCGTCCTCGTCGGCGTAGAACAGGTGGTAGACGCTCGGGTCGTCCTGGTTGACGGTCTTGGCCGCCAGCCGCATCCCGAGCACCCGCGTGTAGAAGTCGAGGTTGCCGGGCGCGTCACCCGTGATGGCGCTGATGTGGTGGATCCCCTCGAGCCTCATGGCCCCTCCGACCGCTGTGGTGTGTTGTTGCGTGCGCAAGCATAGATCAAGGTCGTTGCGTGTGCAAGCACATTGCCCGGTGGGTGCTGCGGCCCGCTACCCTGTCCGGTCGTGGACAGGCAGAGGCTCTCATCGTTGCTCTCCGAGTGGGGGCAGCCCGCATACCGCGCGCGGCAGGCGCTGGAGGCCCAGCGGGCCGGCGCCGACGCGTGGGCGGACGTCGCGACGCTGCCGAAGGCGCTTCGCGAGCGGCTGGACGAGGCGCTCCCGTTCTGGGCGCTCCAGCCCGACGCGCGGGTGGTGTCGCGCGACGGCACCGTGAAGTGGGGTCTCCGGGCCGCCGATGGCGCGGTGGTGGAGGCGGTGCTCATCGCGCACGCGGAGGGGCGGCGCACGGTCTGCGTGTCGAGCCAGGCGGGCTGCGCGCTGGGCTGCCGGTTCTGCGCGACGGGGGCGATGGGGGCGGGGCGCGACCTCACCCCGGCGGAGATCGTGGACCAGGCCGTCCTGGCCGCCCGCGAGGCCGACGCGCAGGACGCGCGGCTCACGAACGTCGTGTTCATGGGCATGGGCGAACCGATGCAGAACATGGACGCCGTGCTGGACGCGGCGGGGACGATGAACGCGCCGGACGGCCTCGGCCTCTCGGCCCGGCGGATCGCGATCTCGACGGTGGGGTGGGTCCCGGGCATCCACCGGCTGGCCGACCACCCGCTTCCCCTGCGGCTTGCGGTCTCGCTGCACGCCGCGGACGACACGACGCGGTCGGAGCTCATGCCGATCAACGCCCGCTACCCGATCGCGAACCTCCTCGCCGCCTGCACCCGCTACTGCGACGTGACCGGCCGGCGGGTGTTCATCGAGTACCTGCTGCTGGACGGGGTGAACGACTCGGCCGCCGACGCGAAGCGCCTGGCCCGCCTGCTGCGCGACGGGCGCTTCCACGTGAACGTCATCGAGTACAACGCGACCGACGGGCCGTACCGGGGGTCCCCCCAGTCGCGGCGCGAGGTCTTCCTGCGCTCCCTGGCCGAGAACGGCCTGGAGGCGAGCGTCCGCCGCTCCCGCGGCGCCGACGTGGCCGCCGCCTGCGGCCAGCTCGCCCGGTCCCGCTGACGGAGGCGTAGGACCCGGCCCCACGGGCCGGGACGGAGGGGGAGGGGGTGGCGGCCGGAGCCACCGTCCCTCGCGGAACCACCTGCGCATGGTGACCACGGAGGGGGCCTTGGCCTCGCCCGCGGCGACCCGTCGGCGGAGACGGGAGATGACGGAGGCGGGCGACTCGCCCGCGGCCCAGGCGGCCTCGGCCTCCTGCCGCAGATCCGGCCACGTGTACGACCCACACCGCGGCCGGTCGGGGACGGGCGTGACGATCCGCTTGCGATGCAGATCCAGGGCCCTGTGGCGACGGGACGTCATGCACCCCGCCCCCTTCCACACATGTATCAGGGACACGATCAGATCCCGGCCGACCCGGGACGTCAGGAACGCCTGATCCCGATGCTCAGCGCAGAGCCAGACCTTCACCCCGCAGGGAAGATGCAACTCGGCACGTGGCCCGTGTCCCGGGCCGACGCAGATGACGCACGGAGGACGGTTCCCCAACCTGGCGCCCTTGTAGAGACTCCTCGCCACCACCCGAGCGTGCCCCAGGGACGTGTGACGGATCGACACCGAGGAGTGCCGCAACCGTGACCGGCGTGTGCCGGTCCATTCGCGATTGATCGCGGCCTCCGCGACCGAGTGAACAACGGAGGAAACGGACCGGACCGGGGGACGGGGGGACTGCACGCCCGCCGCGCGGGGCGTTAGGGTCGCTCCCGGTGTCCACGACCCCTCCGTCCAAGCCGCGCCGCTCCGCCCGTCCCCCCGAGTCGGGGTGGGAGCTCGGTGCCGGCGGCCTCGGCAAGGTCGCCTGGGGGGTCCTGACGGTCCTCCTCGCCGCCCTCGGGGTGCTCCTGCTCGCCAGCGGCTACCTCGGGTACGGGGGGATGATCCTCATCCTCGCGGCGGCGGCGGCGGTCAACCTCCTCTGAGCGCCGAGGACCTCGCCGCCCGGCTCCGGGAGGCGCTCCCGGACGCCGAGCCCTTCGATCTGGCACCGGACGATCTCGCCGAGGCGATCACCGCCCAGGGCGCGGATCCCGACGACGACGACCTCGTGGCGGCGGCGCTCGTCGCCTGGGAGGCCTTGTTGGCCTGATCGATGTGGGCCGCGGGTATGGGTCCTGGGACAAGGATTACGGGGTAAGGTGCCCCCTTCCTCGACGGGGAGGTCCCCAATTGCGCAGGCTCCTGACGATCCTCCTGATCGCCGCGCTGGCCATCGGCGTGGCGGCGTGCGGGGACGACGACGACGGCGGGGATGCGGCCTCGACAGCCGCCAGCACGCCCGCCGCCGCCGCCGACCTCGGACTCATCACCCCGGGCACGCTCACGGTCGCGAGCGACATCCCGTACGCGCCCTTCGAGTTCACCGAGCCCGGCTCGGACGAGGCGATCGGCTTCGACGTGGACCTGGTCAAGGCGATCGCCGGGCGCCTCGGCATCACCGACGTCCAGTTCGTCGACCAGTCCTTCGACTCGATCATCCTCTCGATCCGCCAGGGCCGCTTCGACATGTCGGCCTCCTCGTGGACGATCACGCCGGAGCGGGCCCAGGAGGTCGCCTTCGGTGACACGTACTTCAGCGCCAACCAGGCGATCCTCGTCCAGTCGGACTCCACGGTGACGAGCCTCGACGACCTCGCGGACGCCACCATCGGCGCCCAGCGCGGCACCGTCGGCGCCGACCTCGCCGCGACGGTGCCGGGCGCGAGCGTCCAGCGCTACGAGACGGCCGACGACGCCTTCAACGCCCTCGCCCAGGGCCGGGTGGACGCGGCCATCACGGACTTCCCCGTGGTCGCGTACGCCGCCGCCCAGAAGCCCGACCTCAAGGTCGCGGCCGAGGTGCCCGGCAACCTCGGGCTCGGGCTGATGTTCTCGCAGGACAACCCCGCCCTGCTCGAGGCCTTCAACACCGAGCTGGCCGCGATCCGCGCCGACGGGACCTACGACGAGATCTACTCGACGTGGTTCGGCGAGGCGCCGCAGCCGTAGGCCGCTGACCGACAGGAGGGCCGCGCCGTGGACGAGATCGTCCGTCAGTACTTCGACTGGGACGCGGCGCGGCCCTACCTGCCGGATCTGCTGCGCGGCTTCTGGGTCACGCTGCAGATCGCGTTCCTCGCCGAGGCGGTCTGCCTCGTGCTGGGGCTCGTGCTCGCGGTCGCGCGGCGGGCGGGGAAGGGCTCCCGCACGCTCGCCGGCCGCATCGGGGGCGGGGTGGTCCGCTGGCTCGCCATCGCCTACATCAACTTCTTCCGGGCCGTCCCGGCGCTCGTGGTGCTGTTGCTCATGGCCGGCTCCTTCCCGTACCTGCCGATCCCGGTGGTGCAGGACCTCACCACGTTCCAGATCGCGTTCATCGGCCTCGGCATCACCTACGCGGCCTACGTCGCGGAGGTCTACCGGGCCGGCATCGAGTCGGTGGACCCCGGCCAGACCGAGGCCGCCCGCTCCCTCGGCATGTCCGGCGGGCAGGCGATGCGCCTCGTCGTGCTGCCCCAGGCCGTCCGGCGCGTGCTGCCGCCGCTCATGAACGACTTCATCGCCCTCACCAAGGACGTCGCGCTCGTCAGCGTCCTGGCGGTCGGCGACGTCGTCAGCGTCGCCCGCGACGCCCAGTCCATCACGTTCAACTCCAGCACCCTCACGGTGGCGGCGCTCTTCTACCTGCTCTTCACGCTGCCGCTCATCTGGCTCCTGGACCGCATCATCGCCCGGGACCAGCGCCGGACCAGCCGCGGCGGGATCGTGTCGCCGTGAGCGCCATCCGGGCCGAGGGGATCGTCAAGCGGTTCGGCGACAACACGGTGCTCGCCGGCGTCGACCTGGACGTCGCGCCGGGCGAGGTGGTCTGCGTCATCGGCCCCTCGGGATCCGGCAAGTCCACCCTTCTGCGCTGCCTCAACCTGCTCGAGCGGCCCACGGAGGGCCGGGTCTTCCTGGGCGACGACGAGCTCACGGCGCCGGACGCGCCGGTCGACGCCCTCCGCCGCCGTCTCGGCATGGTGTTCCAGTCGTTCAACCTGTTCCCGCACCGCACCGTGCTCGACAACGTCACGATGGCGCCCACCACGGTCCTCGGGGTGGACAAGGAGACGGCCCGGAAACGCGCACTCGACCTGCTCGGCCGCGTGGGCCTGGAGGACAAGGCCACCGAGCACCCCGCCCGCCTCTCCGGCGGGCAGCAGCAGCGCGTCGCCATCGCCCGCGCCCTCGCCATGGAGCCGCAGGCGATGCTCTTCGACGAGGTCACGAGCGCCCTCGACCCCGAGCTCGTGAAGGACGTCCTCGCCGTCATGCGCTCCCTCGCCGAGGGCGGCATGACGATGGTGGTCGTCACCCACGAGATGGGCTTCGCCCGCGAGGTGGGCGACCGCGTCGTCTTCATGGACGGCGGGGTCATCGTGGAGGAGGGGACGCCCGAGGCCGTGCTCGGCGCGCCCACGCACGAGCGGACGAAGCGCTTCCTCTCCCGGGTGCTCTAGGCCGCGTCCGCCTCGGCCAGCAGGTCGTCGAGTCGGGCGGGCGCCAGGTCCAGGTCCAGCCGCTCCGCCAGCGAGGCCGCGAGGGCGTCCTCCACCCGGCCGCGGTCCGGGTCGCCGCCCTCGGCCGCGATTGAGGTGGCCTCCACGCCCGGGGCGCCGCACGCGGTCATCACCCGGAACCACTCCAGGTCCGGGTCGCGGTTGAGCGCCAGGCCGTGCGTCGTGACGCCCCCGCGCACGCGGATGCCCACGCTCCCCAGCTTGCGGCCCCCGGTGTAGAGGCCCATCGCGTCGTCGCCCGGCGAGGCCCCGGCCACGGCCGCCGCGTCGTCCATCGCGCCCACCAGCGCCTCCACGAACGCCCGCACCCGGCGACCCGGCCGCAGGTCGCAGATCGCGTAGCCCACCGTCTGCCCCGGGCCGTGCCAGGTGAGCTGGCCGCCGCGGTCGCTCTCCACGAACGACCCGCCCGCCCCGGCGAGGGCCTCGTCGGAGAGGAAGAGGTCCGTGCGCCTGCCGTGGCGGCCGGCCGTGAACACCGGCGGGTGCTCCAGCAGCCAGACCACGTCGGGGATCGCCCCCGCCGCCCGGGCGGCGGCGAGCCGCTCCTGGACGTCCCACGCCTCGCGGTAGCCGATCGACGGCGTCCGCACGAGCAGGCCCGGCCGCGTCACGACGCCATCTCCAGGTGCCGCTCGACGATCGTCACGTCGCGCCAGGCGCCCTCGCGGCGCGCGTGGGCGCGGTGGGTGCCCACCTCGTGGAATCCGGCGCCGCGCGCGAGCGCCAGCCCGGCGGCGTTGTCGGCCAGGATCATCCCCACCAGCTTCCAGTAGCCGAAGCCCGGCGCCTCGCGGGCCAGGTCGTCCAGCATCCGCCGGCCGATGCCCTCGCCGTGGTGGGCGGCGGCGACGTAGACGGTGTACTCGGCCACCCCGGCGTACCAGGAGCGGTGCGAGAACGGGGCCAGCGCGGACCACGCGACGACCTCGTCGTCGATGAGGCCGCACCAGACCGGTGCCCGCGTGTCTCGCCCTGCGAGCCAGGTGCGTCGTTCCGCCGCCGTGTGGGGCCCGGTGGCGAAGGTCGCGGAGCCCCCGGCGGCCGCCTCGTCGTAGATCGTCCCGATCGCCCCGGCGTCCGCATCGCGGGCGGGACGGATCAGGAGCGGCACGGGCACCTCTCCGAGGATAGCCTGCGGGTGGTCGACGCGCGGGCCAGTCCCGGGGCGCCCGGCTTTCCCCCCGGTGTGGTGACGTGGTGGTGTCGCTGTGGTACGAAGCAAGCGGATTCAATGAGCAGCCCACTCATCCACCGGGCGCGCATGGTGGTGGCCGTCCTGGCCGCCGTCGTCGCGGTCCTGGCCGTCGTCACCGCCGCCGGCGCCGAGCAGGCGTCGTCGGCGACCCGGAGCGTCCAGGGCGGGTACCTCGACGTGGGCGACGAGCACACCTGCGCGGTCCTCGGCGACCGCACCGTCCGGTGCTGGGGCCGAGGCCTCGCGGGACGGCTGGGATACGGCACCGAGGCCAACGTCCTGAGCGCCGCCGCGGCGGCGCCGGTGGACGTCGGGCCGGGCCGCACGGTGCGCGCCGTCACGGCCGGCGACTTCCACACCTGCGCGATCCTCGACGACGGCACCGTCCGCTGCTGGGGCTTCGGCGCCAACGGCCGCCTCGGGTACGGCGGCACGGGGGACGTGCGATCACCGGCCACCGCGCCGGCGGTGGACATCGGGCCCGGGAGGACGGCCGTGGCGATCACGGCGGGGGCCTCCCACACCTGCGCGATCCGTGACGACGGATCGGTCATCTGCTGGGGCAACGGCGTCTCCGGGCGCCTGGGCTACGGCAACCAGTCGTCGATCGGCGACAACGAGACCGCCGCCGCCGGCGGCCCGGTCGACATCGGCGCCGGCCACCGGGCCGTGGCGATCTCCGCCGGCGACTTCCACACCTGCGTCATCCGTGACGACGGCGCGCTCGTCTGCTGGGGCTTCGGCTCCGGCGGCCAGCTCGGCCGCGGCGGCACCGCCGACATCGGCGACAACGAGACCCCGGGCCAGGCCGGCCCGGTCGACCTCGCCGGGCGGCGCGCCCGCGCCGTGTCCGGCGGCAAGGGCCACACCTGCGCGATCCTCGACGACGGCTCCGCCCGCTGCTGGGGCTTCGGCGCCGACGGCCGCCTGGGCTACGGGTCGGAGTCGAACATCACGAGTGCGGCCTCCGCGCCGGCCATCGACCTCGGGCCCGGCCGCACGGCCGTGGCCATCGGGGCGGGCGAGGCGCACTCCTGCGCGATCCTCGACACCGGCGCGGTGCGCTGCTGGGGCTTCGGCGGCAACGGCCGCCTGGGCTACGGCGCAACCGACTCGATCGGCGACGACGCGGGCGAGCACCCCGGCGGCGCCGGTCCCGTCTCGCTCGGCCCGGGCCGCACCGCCCGCACCCTGAGCGTGGGCTACTCCCACACCTGCGCCTCGCTCGACGACGGCACCGTCCGCTGCTGGGGCTTCGGCGGCTCCGGCCGCCTCGGGTACGGCACCGAGGCGAGCGTCGGGGACGCGGCGGCCCGCAGCGTCGCCACCGCCGGCCCGGTCCCGGTGCCCGGCGCCGTGCCGCCGCTCGTCGCCGACCTCTCGGTCGCGATGGGCATCAGCGCCGGCCAGGTGCAGGTCGGCGCCTCCGCCACCGTCGGCGTCACGGTCGTGAACGGCGGCGTGGACTCCGCGTCCGGCGTCGTCCTCTCGGTCCCGGCCCCGGCCGGCGTCTCCTTCGGCGGCGTCTCGGCCACCCAGGGCTCGTACGTCGCCGGCGCGTGGCAGGTCGGCTCGCTCGCCCCGGGCGCGACCGCCTCGCTGCAGGTCGCCGTGACCCCCACGGTCGCGGCCACCCACACCATCAGCGCGGAGATCACCGGCTCGGGCGTCCACGACCCCGACTCGACGCCCGCCAACGGCGCGGCCGAGGACGACCGCGCCGCGGTCAGCCTCGTCGCCCCCGGCGTCGCGGCCGTGCCGCCGCCGGTCCAGCGGCTCATGCCGCGCGGGCTGGCCGTGAAGGTCGTCCGCAAGCCCAAGCGCGGTCGCGCGAAGACCCTCACGGTGTCCGGCACCCTCACGCTGCCGCGGGGCCTGCCCGCGACGCGCTGCGGCGGCCGGGTGCAGGTGATGGCGAAGGCCGGCAAGCGGACCGTCGCCCAGCGCACGGTCGCGCTCAAGCGCTCCCGCGGCGCCTGCCGCTACAGCACGATCCTGCGGCCCACCAAGACCCGCACGGCGAAGCAGGTCGTGGTGACCGCCCGCTTCCTCGGCACCCCGCAGATGCGCCCCCGGGCCTCGAAGGCCCTCAAGGTCCGCATCCGCTGAGCGTCAGGGCGCGGCGGGGGTGACCCCGACGTCGTCCGGCCGGTCCGCCAGCACGACCTCCACCTGACGGCGGTCGCCGTCGCGCTGCAGCGTGAGCTGCAGGCGGGCGCCGACGGCCTTCGAGGAGACGGCGAGGCTCACGTCGGCCATGTCCACCACGGGCCGCCCGTCGACCGCGACGATGAGGTCGCCCCCGCGCGGCACGTCGGCGTCCGCGTCGCGCGCGGCCGTCACCCCGGCCTCGCTGGCCGGCCCGCGCTCGTCCACCCCGACCACGGCGACGCCGCGGACGTCCGGGTCGCCCAGGCCCTCGGCCACCGCGGGCGTGATCTGGCGGCCGGTGACGCCCAGCCAGGCGTGCTCGGCCTCGCCCGTCGCCACGATGGCGTCGGCCACCGGGCGGATCGTGTCGATGGGGACCGCGAAACCGATGCCGTCGCTGCCGCCGCTCTCGCTCGCGATCTGGGAGTTGATCCCCAGCACGTGGCCGCGGGCGTCGAGAAGCGGCCCGCCCGAGTTCCCCTGGTTGATCGCCGCGTCGCTCTGGACGACGTTCTGGATCTCGAAGCCGTTCGGCGCCGTGATGCGGCGCTTCAGGGCCGAGATGATCCCGGTGGTCGCCGTGCGGTCCAGGCCGAAGGGGTTGCCGATCGCGATGACCGGGTCGCCCACCACGAGGCCCGTGGAGCGGCCCAGGGGCAGCGGGCGGACGCCCTGCGGGACCTCCTCCACCTGCAGCACCGCGAGGTCCGTGCTCGGGTCGGTGCCGAGCACCCGCGCCTCGGCCTCGGTGCCGTCCTCGAAGGTCACGTCCGCGGTCTTCGCGTCGTCGATGACGTGGGCGTTGGTGAGCACCCTGCCACGGCCGTCCACGAGGAACCCGGAGCCCAGGCGGCCGCCCGTGCCGGGGTCGCCGACGGTCACGGTCACGACGGCCGGGGACGACGCGGCCACGACCGACTGGACCGTGGGGGCGCCCCCGTCCCCGCCGCCCTCGGCCGCGGCGGCGGCCACCGGCGGGTCGACCGCGGCGGGCAGCGGGGTGGGGTCGGACCGGACGATCGTCGTGTCGCCGCCGAGGTTGCCCGTGACGGCCGCACCGCCCAGGGCCACGGCCCCGCCGATCACGGCCGGGAGCAGCCCGCCCACGAGCCAGCGCGGCGCACGGCGGCGCGGCGGCGGCGGGGGGCCGAAGGGGTTCGTGCGCGGCGGTCCGTACGGCGGCACCGGCGCAGGGTAGCGGCCGAGTCTTAAGGCTCCGAGAAGGACGGCCGTCCGCGACCGGGGCCCCGCTACCATCCGCTCCGTCAGCGGCACGCCCGGAGGAAGCCCCACATGTCCGACCGCATCCTCGTGGTCGAGGACGAGCAGTCCATCCGCACGATCATCGAGTACGCCCTGCGCGACGCGGGGTTCTCGGTGCTCTCGGCCGCGCGTGGCGACGAGGCCCTGGAGGTCGTGGAGCGCGAGGCCGTGGACCTCGTGGTGCTCGACATCATGCTGCCGGGCCTCGACGGCCTGGAGGTCTGCAAGCGCATCCGCGCCCATCGGACCATCCCGATCATCATGGTCTCCGCGCGCGGCGAGGAGCTCGACAAGGTGCTCGGCCTGGAGCTCGGCGCCGACGACTACGTCACGAAGCCGTTCTCCCCGCGGGAGCTCGTGTCGCGGGTGAAGGCCAACCTGCGCCGCGCCCGGCTCGAGCCGGACCGCTCGACCCCCCTGCAGGCCGGCGACCTGGAGATCGACTCCGTCGCGCGGACGGTCGTGCGGGACGGGGAGGAGATCCCGCTCACCTACTCCGAGTTCGAGATTCTCCACAAGCTCGCGAGCTCCCCCCGCCGCGTCTTCACGCGCGAGGAGCTGATGAACCACCTCTGGAAGGGCGACTTCTTCGGGGACCTGCGCTCCGTGGACGTCCACGTCCGCCACCTGCGCCAGAAGGTCGAGCACGACGCGTCGGCGCCGGTCCTCATCCGGACCGTGCGCGGCGTGGGGTACGCCTTCGGCGGGGAGGGCCCCTCGGGGTGAGCCGGCCGCGCGCCTTCGGCCTGCAGGTCTGGCTCGTCGCCGCCCTGCTCGCGGTGGGCGTGGCGGCCTCGCTGGCGGTGCTGCTCGTGGTGCTCCCGGCCCTGGAGTCCAACGTCCGCCAGGACCGGGCGAACCGCGACGCCCGGCTCCTCGAGGCGCAGGTCAGAAACGCCGCCAGCGCGGCGCTCCCGAACATCCTGGCGATCAACCCGTCCAACGGGATGCAGGGGATCGCCGAGGACCTGGCCGACCGGCTCGACGCCGACGTGCGCGTGATCTACCGCCCGGCGTTCGGCGGCGGTGAGATCGTGGCCTCGGACCCGAGCTCGGGCGGCCTCATCAACGACGTGGGCACGCTCCGCTACGACCGGGCGGAGCCGATCGACGACGGCCGCGCCGTCGCCGTCGTGACCCAGGTGCAGGACGCGAACTCGCAGCTCCTGGTGGTCGCGGCCCGGGCGGTGGACGGCCTCGACCCCGAGCTCGCCGTGGTCCGCCAGCGGGTCATCCTGGCCATGATCGTCGTGCTCGGGCTGGCGGCGCTGGCCGGCGTCGCGATCGCGCGCGTGCTGGGCGGCAGGATCCGCCGCCTGGCCTCCACGGCCTCGACGCTCGCCGCCGGCGACCTGTCGGCCCGGTACCCGCGCGGCCGGGTCGCGCCCGAGGAGATCGTGACGCTGGGGGAGAGCCTCAACGGCATGGCCGGGCGCCTGCAGTCCCTCGTCGACGAGATCACGAGCGAGCGCGACCGCGAGCGGGCGATGATCGGCTCCCTCGCCGAGGGCGTCCTCGCGGTGCTGCCCGACGGCACCGTGACCGTCGCCAACGACGCCGCCACCCGCCTGCTGGGGCTCGGCGACGCCCGCGGGCCGCTGCGCCTGGAGTCCCTGCCGCCGGCGCTCATCGACGCCGTCCTCGCCGCCCGCCGGTCCGGGGCCCCGCCCGAGCGGCGCATGGTGGTGCTGCAGGACGGCCTGGAGCTGGACCTCCACGTCGCCCGGCTGAGCGGCGACGACGCTGCGGGCACGGTCATCACCCTCCGCGACGTGACGGAGGAGCGCCGCCTGGAGCGCGCCCGCCGCGACCTCGTCGCCAACGTCTCCCACGAGCTCAAGACGCCGATCGCCGCACTCAAGGGCTTCCTGGAGCTGCTGGAGGAGGGGACGGTGGACGAGCGGCACCGCCGCGAGTTCCTCGCCGCGATGAGCCAGGAGACCGCCCGCCTCGAGCGCCTCGTGGAGGAGCAGCTCCAGCTCGCACGCCTCGACGCCGGCGCCCTGCCGCTGGAGCGCGAGCTCATCGACCTGGACGACCTGGCCGAGGTGGTGGTCGCGCCGCGCGTGCCGCTGGCGGCCCGGGAGGGCGTCACCCTGGCCGTCACCCCGGCGCCGGGCGACCCGGTGCTCGTGGAGGTCGACCCCGCCCGGGTCGAGCAGATCCTCCTCATCCTGCTGGACAACGCGCTGCGCCACACGCCGTCCGGCGGGCGGGTGGACGTCATCGTGGGCCGCGCGGGCCAGGACGGCACCGTCGCGGTGCGCGACACCGGCGAGGGGATCCCCCACGACCAGCAGCCCTTCGTCTTCGACCGCTTCTACCGCGGCGACGCGTCGCGCGAGGGCCGCAGCGCCGGTCTCGGCCTCCCCATCGCGCGCGGCCTCGCTGCCGCCCACCGGGGCGGCATCGACCTCGTGTCCGAGCCGGGCGAGGGCTCCACGTTCACCCTGCGCCTGCCCCTGCGGGACGCAGGCGCGGTGACCGAGGAGTCCCCGATCCCCGACCTGTCGGCCGTCCCGCCGCCGGGTTCGTAGGTAGCCTGGGGGCGATGAGCGCCCCCCGGACCGTCCTCGTCACCGGCGCCGGCCGCGGCATCGGCCGCTCGGCGGTGGAGCAGTTCGCGGACCGCGGCTGGCGCGCCGTCGCGGGCGTGCGCGACGTGGAGGCCGCCCGCGCCGACCACGCCGGCCGCGACGGGGTGCACGTCGTCGCCCTCGACGTGACCGATCCCGAGGCCGTGCGCGCCGGGGTCGCCGAGGCCGAGCGCCTGGCGGGCGGCGCCCTCGACGCCGTCGTCCTCAACGCGGGCTACGCCGTGCTCGGGGCGGTGGAGGACGTGGACATCGCCGAGGTGCGGGCGATGTTCGAGGTGAACTTCGTCGGCGCCGTCACGGTGCTGCAGGCCGCCCTGCCGGCGATGCGCGACGCCGGGTCGGGCCGGATCGTGGTGACCTCGTCGATCGGTGCCCGCCTCTCGAACCCGCTGCTCGGCATGTACCACGCGTCGAAGTACGCCCTGCTGGCGATGTGCGAGGCGCTCGCCGTGGAGATGCGCCCGTTCGGCATCCGGGTCTCGTCGATCGAGCCGGGCATGGTGGACACGGACTTCCCGAAGGCGACGCGGCCCACCGGGGCGCTCGCCGCCGGGGAGGGCCCCTACCTCCCCCTGCTCGGCGACCTGCGCCGGGGCTTCGCCGCCTGGCGCGAGCGCAACCCCACCCCCGCCGACGTCGTGGCGGCGGCCATCGTCGCGTCCGCCGAGGCCCCCGACCCGCCGTTCCGGGTCAACGTGGGCGACGACGCCGACGCGCTCGCCGCGGCCCGTGACGCCGCGCCGGACGACCACGCCTGGCACGACGAGATCGCGGCCTTCCTGACGCTCGACTGGCCGCGGCACCCGCCGCCGCCGTGACCGTCGTGGTGGTGGCGCCGGGGCCCTTCAAGGGGGCGCTCCCGGCGGCCGGCGCCGCCCGGGCGATCGGCGCGGGGGTCCGCCTGGCCGAGACCGGGGCCGAGATCCGCTCCGTCCCCGTCGCCGACGGGGGCGAGGGCACCCTCGACGCCCTCGTGGCCGCGGGCCGGGGCCGCCGCCGCGGTGCCACCGTGGCCGACCCGCTGGGCCGCCCGGTGGAGGCCGGCCTCGGCGAGCTGCCCGGCCACGTCGCCGTGGTGGAGCTGGCCCAGGCGTCCGGGTACGAGAGGCTCTCCCCCTCCGAGCGGGACCCCGAGCGCACCACGACCCGGGGGACCGGCGAGCTCATCCGGGCCGCCCTCGACATCGGCGCGCGCCGCATCGTGGTGGGCCTGGGCGGCAGCGCGACCACCGACGGCGGCCTCGGCCTCGCCGCCGCGCTCGGGATCGTGGCGCGCGACGCCGACGGGACCGTCCTCGAGGGCGTGGGGGCGGACATGGCCCGGGTGGCCTCGCTCGACCTCTCCGGCCGGGACCCGCGCCTGGACGACACCGTCATCCAGGTGGCCTGCGACGTGGACAACCCCTTCCACGGCCCGGACGGCGCCGCCCACGTCTACGGCCCCCAGAAGGGCGCCTCCCCGGCTGCGGTGGAGCGCCTCGACGCCGGGCTGGCGAACCTCGCCCGGGTCGTGCGCGAGGCCACCGGGACCGACCTGCAGTCCATCCCCGGGTCCGGCGCGGCCGGCGGGGCGGGCGGGGGCCTCGTGGCGCTGCTCGGCGCGGAGCTCGGGCCGGGGGCACCGCTCGTGCTGGACGCCGTGGGCTTCGGGGAGCGCCTGCGCGGCGCGGACCTCTGCATCACCGGCGAGGGGCGCATCGACGAGACGACCCTGGCCGGGAAGGCCCCCGCGGCCGTCGCGGCCGCGTGCGCGGAGGCCGGGGTGCCCTGCGTCGCGCTGTGCGGGGAGCTGGCCCTGGGGCCGGGCGCCGTCCGGCGCGCCGGCTTCGCCGCGGCCCTCGCGGTGGGGCGCGGCATCCGCTCCCTCGACGTGGCCCTGGCCGCCGCCGAGGCCGACCTGGCCGCCGCCGCCGCGGCCGTCATGGGCATCCGCGGGACGGTGGGCGACTCCTAGACCCGCGGGGGGGCGAAGCCTGGCCGCGTGCCCCGGGGATCCCGCGGCGTCCCGGGGCACCCTGGATCTCGTCACGGATCGACACCCCTCGGAGACGCACAGTGCGCATCGCCCTCATCACCGCCCTCGTCGCCCTCGCCGCCATCCTCCCGGCGTCGGCGCTCGCCGCCTCCCCGGCCCCCGCGCCGAAGGCCGGCACCGAGGCGGCCCTGGCGAAGGCGGGCGCCCTGCAGCAGCAGTGGGGCCGCTGCCCCACCGCGCGTCCCGCGCACGCCGTGCTCGCCCAGGCCCGCCGCACGACCGCCGCCGCGCCGCGCGCCAAGCGCGCCCGGGCCGCGCTGCGCTCCTGGACCGAGGTCTCCCGCGTCTGCGCGACGCCGGTGCCTCAGCCCGTCGTCATCCCCTGAGCCACTCCTCGACCGCCTCGAGGACGCCCTCGCCGTAGGCCCCGCGGGTCACCCAGTCGGCGGCGGCGGCGACGTCCGCGTCGGCGGAGGCCCCGTTCGCGACGATCGCGACCCGGCCCACGACCCGGCCGATGTCGAGGTCCTGGCGGCTGTCGCCGATCGCCAGGCACGCCGAGCCGTCAGCGCCGCGGGCCTCCAGGTCGCGCTCCACGGCGGCGGCCTTGCTCGCCGCCGCGGGGAGCAGGTGGTACACGTGGGCGCCGTCGTCGCGGATCTCGCCGTTGTCGGCCAGCCGCAGCGCGCCGCCGCTCAGGCGGGCGACGAGGTCGGCGGCACCGGGTCCGGCGCGGCCGATGAGGACGTGGCTGCCCTCCCGGCCCCATGCGGCGAGCGGGTGGGGCGCGAGGTCCGGCTCGCTCTCGGCGAGCGCCTGCGGGACGCCGCTCTCGGTGATCGCCTCGTGGACGGTCTGGCCGGGGCGGGTGGGGTAGCCGGCGTCGGTCGCGCCGAGCTCCGGCAGGACGCCGACGGCGCCGAGCATCCCGGCCACGGCCTCCAGGCGGGGGCGGCTGCGGCCGCTCACGAGCACCACGGGGACACCCGCGTCGTGCAGCAGCTCCAGGGCGCGCACCCCGGCCGTGCTGAACGCGCCGCCGGTGCCGCGCAGCAGCGAGCCCGCCGGTCCCAGCAGCGTCCCGTCCAGGTCGAGGTAGACGACCCCGGGCGGTGCCGTCCCGTTCCCCTCCGTGTCGACCTCCACGGCCGGGATGGTAGCGGCGTGCCCGCGGTCCGGATGTCCCCCGGGTGGCTGGTAATGTGCCCGCGTGGCCGGGGAACTCAAGGGGCTCGTGCTCTCCGGTGGCGCCGGCACCCGGCTGCGGCCGATCACCCACACGAGCGCGAAGCAGCTCGTCCCGGTCGCGAACAAGCCCGTCCTCTTCTACGGGCTCGAGGCGCTGCGCGACGCCGGCGTCACGGACATCGGGATCGTGGTGGGTGACACGCACGCCGAGATCGAGGCGGCCGTCGGCGACGGCTCGGCCCTCGGCATCCGCGCGACCTACATCCGGCAGTCCGCCCCGCTCGGCCTGGCCCACGCGGTCCTCACCGCCGAGGAGTTCCTGGCCGGCAGCCCGTTCGTGATGTACCTGGGCGACAACCTGCTGCGGGACGGCATCACGGACCTCGTGGACCGCTTCCGGGCCTCCGACGCCGCGGCGATGATCCTGCTCCAGAAGGTCCGCGACCCCGAGTCCTACGGCGTGGCCGAGCTGGAGGGCGACCGGGTCGTGCGCCTCGTCGAGAAGCCCCCGGAGCCGAAGAGCGACCTCGCCCTCGTCGGCGTCTACATGTTCAGCCCCACCATCATGGAGTCGGCCCACGCGATCAGCCCGTCGGCGCGCGGGGAGCTGGAGATCACGGACGCGATCCAGCACCTCATCGACCGCGGCCTCGTCGTGGAGCCCCACGAGGTCACGGGCTGGTGGAAGGACACGGGCCGCCTCGACGACATGCTCGAGGCCAACCGCCTCATCCTGGACGTGCTCGAGCCGCGGATCGACGGCGAGCTTGCCGATACCTCTCTCGAGGGACGGATCGTCATCGAGAAGGGGGCGCGGTTGACGCGGTCGTCGGTGCGGGGACCCGCGATCATCGGAGCGGGCGCGGTGGTGGAGGACGCCTACATCGGGCCGTACTCCGCGATCTCGTCCGGCGTGGTCGTGCGGCGCGCCGAGGTCGAGCACTCGATCCTGCTCGAGGACAGCCGCGTCGAGGACCTCGACGCGCGCGTGGAGAGCAGCCTCATCGGGCGCGGCGTCACCATCGCCCGCACCGAGGAGAAGCCCCGGGCCTACCGGTTCATGGTCGGCGACTCCTCGTCCATCGGACTCGTCTGAGCCTCCGCCGGTGAGGGTCCTCGTGACCGGCGCGGCCGGCATGCTCGGGCAGGACGTGGTGGCCCACCTCGACGGGCGTCACGCCGTGACGGCCGTCGACCTCGACGTGGACGTGACCGACCCGGCCGCCGTGCTCGCCTGCGCCCGCGAGGTGCGCCCCGAGGCAATCCTGCACCTGGCCGCGTGGACCGACGTGGACGGCGCCGAGGACCGCGAGGACGCGGCGCGCGCCGTCAACGAGGACGGCTGCGCCAACGTGGCCGCGGCCGCGAGGGACGTGGGCGCCGCGCTCGTGGTGCCCTCGACGGACTACGTCTTCGACGGGTCCCGCGGCGCCGCGTACTCCGAGCACGACGACCCCTCGCCGCTCGGCGCCTACGGGCGCACGAAGCTCGCCGGCGAGCGCGCCGCCCTGGCCGGCCACCCGGAGGGCACGCGCATCGCCCGCACGGCCTGGCTCTACGGCGCGAGCGGGAAGAACTTCGTGGACACGATGCGCCGCCTGGGCGGGGAGATGGACGAGGTGTCGGTCGTGGACGACCAGGTGGGCTCGCCGACCTGGACGCGCGACCTCGCCCCGGCCCTGGAGGACCTCGTCTCCCGGCCCCCGGGCGTGTACCACACGGCCGGCGGCGGGGCGGTCTCGTGGGCCGGCTTCGCAGAGGCGGTCTTCGAGGAGGGCGGCATCCCCTGCCGCGTCCGCAGGATCACCACGGCCGAGCTCGGGCGCCCCGCGCCCCGCCCGGCCTACTCGCCCCTCGCGGTCACCCGCGCGGAGGCCCCGCGCCTGCGCCCGTGGCGCGAGGCGCTGCACGACTACATGAAGGAGGCACGGTGAGGCTTCTCGTGACCGGCGGCTGCGGCTTCATCGGATCCGCGTTCGTGCGCCTGGCCCTGTCGAAGGGGGCCGAGGTCGTCAACCTCGACAAGCTCACCTACGCGGGCAACCCGGCCAACGTGGCGGACGTGTCCGACGACGAGGCGTACTCGTTCGTCCACGCCGACATCGCCGACGCGGCGGCCGTCGCGGAGGCCGTGAAGGGCTGCGAGGTCGTCGTGAACTTCGCGGCCGAGAGCCACGTGGACCGCTCCATCCTGGACCCGGCGGAGTTCATCGCCACCGACGTCGTCGGCACCGCGGTGCTCCTCGACGCCGCCCGCACCGCCGGGGTGCGGCGGTTCGTGCAGGTGTCCACGGACGAGGTCTACGGCTCGATCCCGGCCGGATCGTTCCGCGAGACCGACCCGATCAGCCCCTCCAGCCCCTACTCGGCCTCGAAGGCCGGCGGCGACCTGCAGGTGCTCGCCTGGCACCGCACCTTCGGGATGGACGCGATCATCACCCGGGGCTCCAACACCTTCGGGCCGCGCCAGTACCCGGAGAAGCTCATCCCGCTCTTCGTCACGAACGCCCTCGACGGCGAGAGCCTGCCGGTCTACGGCGACGGGATGCAGGTGCGCGACTGGATCTACGTCGACGACCACTGCTCCGGCATCTGGGCGGCGATGGAGGGCGGCGAGGCCGGCGAGGTCTACAACGTCGGCGGCGGCAACGAGGAGCCCAACATGGCGATCACCCGTCGTGTCCTGGAGCTCACCGGCCGCGACGAGTCGCTCATCCGCCACGTCCAGGACCGCCCCGGCCACGACCGGCGTTACTCGCTCGACACGGCCAAGCTGCGCTCCATGGGCTGGGCCCCGGCGCACTCCTTCGAGGACGCCCTCGCCGAGACCGTCGCCTGGTACACCGAGCGGCGCGACTGGTGGGAGCCCATCAAGAGCGGGGCCTACAAGGCGTACTACGAGGAGCAGTACGGGAACCGCTAGGGGCTGACCTCCACGCGCGCCTAGGATCGCGCGCGTGAGGGTCACCATCTCGCGCGCGCCGGGGGCCGGTCGCGGCGTCACGCCGCTCGAGCTGCTGTTCGACCTGGTGTACGTGTTCGCGGTGGGCGAGCTCGCCCACCACCTCGTCGCGCACCTCGACCTGCGCACCGGTCTCGAGATGGTCGTCCTGATCCTCGCGGTCGCGTACGGGTGGTTCATGACGGCCTGGGGCGTGAACTTCCTCGCGCCGGACACGGTCCCGGAGCGCCTGCTGCTCGCCGGTCTCGCGTTCGCGAGCCTGCTCATGTCGGTGTCGATCTCCGGGGCGTTCGACGACCGCGCGTGGCTCTTCGTGACCGGGTACGTCGCCCTCCAGGTCGGCCGGGCGGCGTTCCTGGCCGTCGCGCTGCGGGGCGGCCCGCTCGGCGCGCACTTCGTCAACGACCTCGTCTGGGAGGTGGCCACCGGCGCCCTCTGGATCGCGGGCGCGTTCGCCGGCGGGGACGCGCGGCTCGTGCTCTGGGCGCTCGCCGTCGCCGTCGCCCTCGCGGGTGTGGGGACGCTCCACCGGCTCCCCGGGCGGGGGCGGGCGGTGGACCGCGACGGCACCGGCGTCGCCCCCGCGCACCTCATCGAGCGCTTCCGCCTGTTCTTCATCATCGCCCTCGGCGAGACCGTGCTGATCGCGGGCGCGGCGTTCGTGTCCGGCCCGGTCGAGGCGGCGACGCTCGCGGCCCTCGCGGTCGCGTTCGCGGGGACGATCGCGCTGTGGTGGTGCTACTTCCAGCGCGCCGAGGGCCTCGCCGAGGAGGAGGCCGGGGCCGCCCGCGACGCCGGCCCGGTCGCCCTGCGCGGCACCTGGACGCTCACCCTCATCCTCCTCGCCCTCATCGCGGTCTCGGTCGCCGACGAGATGGCGATCGCCCATCCCGGCGACGACGCCACGCTCGGGTTCACGCTGCTGGCGTTCGGCGGCCCGGCGCTCTTCCTGCTCGCCCAGGTGCTCTTCATCGGCGACGCCGTGCAGGACCTCACCCGCTCACGGGTCGTCGCGCTCGCGGCGCTCGTCCTCCTCGGGTTCGCCACGGCGCCCCTGCCCCTGCTCGCCGCGACCGCGGCGGCAACCGCCGTCCTGGTCGCGGTGGCGGTCGCCGACACGCGCGCGCGGCGTTAGGTTCCCCCCATGCACGACGAGGACGGGACCCCGGAGGTCTGGCGCTCGGCCGCGGTGCGCGACTCGGCGGGCGTCGTCGGGTCGGCCGGGGTGGACGGCTCCCGCGCGGTGGTGGGGTCGGCGGGCGTGTCCGGATCCCTGGGCGTCATCGGCTCGGCCGGGGTGGTCGGCTCGGTCGCGGTCACCGCCAGCGCCGGCGTCCTCCGCTCGATCGCGACCGTCGGCAGCGCCGCCGTGGCCTTCAGCGCCGGGGTCGTGGGCTCGGCGGGGATCGTCGCGGGCCTGGTCAACGTCGGCTGCGCGGGCTGCGCCGGCTGCATCGGGTGCGTCAACTGCACCGGATGCGTGGGGTGCATCGGCTGCGTGAACTGCGTGGGCCTCGTGGGCGCCGTCGGCCGGGTCGGCGACGCCTGATCGCTACGCCGGGCGGCGGGCCTCCATGTTGAGCCGCACGTAGTCGACCTCGACGCGCCCGTCGTCGATCGCGCAGAGCGCCGCCACGTCCCGGGCGAACGGGGGTCCCAGGGCCGACGGCAGCCGCATGAGGTGGTGGCGCAGGACGACCGTCGCGAGGAACTCGGCGCCGGTCTCCACGTCCGGGAAGTAGGCGGGCGCGTCCTCGAGCCACGCCTGCACGTCGCCGAAGCCTGCGTCCTCCAGGCGCTCGGCCGTGACGTGGTGGTCCGGGAAGACCCAGGCGTCCTCCATGCCCTCCAGCGAGGCCGCGTAGGGCGCCCGCGCGGCCACCGTGGCCGCGGCCCGCAGCGTGCGCGCGATGTTCCCCGCTCCGCCGCACTGGGCCACGAGCCGCCCGCCGGGGCGCAGCGCCGCGTGGAGCCGCGCATAGAGGCGCGCCTGCTCCAGGATCCAGTGGAAGGTGGCCGTGGAGACGATGAGGTCCACCGGCTCCTCCACCTCCAGCGCGGTGAGGTCGGCGACCATCGTCCGCACCCGGGGCAGGTCGGAGAGCTGCCGGGCCGCCTCCTCCACCATGGAGGGCGAGGCGTCCACGGCGAGGACCGTCCCCCGCGGCAGCCGCTCGGCCAGCAGGCGCGTGACGCGCCCCGTGCCGCACCCGGCGTCGAGGGCGTCCTCGTCGCCCTCCAGGGCGATGCGGCCCACCACCTGGCGTCCCCAGGCGAGCTGGGGCTCGGACACCCGCTGGTAGGTCCCCGCGTCCCAGTCGGAGCGGTCGGAGGGCTCGGCCATCACGGACGGTCGGCGTCGAGCGCGTCCGCCAGGGCCACGAGGCCCGCGCGGATCGGCTCGACGGGGGTGCGCGCGATGCCGGCGCCGATCTGCCCGCCGCGGCGGCGGTGCAGGATGCCGGTGTTGATGAGGGGCGTCTCGCCCAGGTCCACGCACGCGCGCGCGTCGACCCCGAGGGGGGTGCCCTCGCCATCGAGGGTGGGGATGCGGAGCCGCTCGCTGCGGCCGACGCAGATGTCGCCCATGCGGCGGGTGCGCTCGATCGCGTCGGCGAGCCCGCCGCCCAGGAACGCGGCCACCCCGGGGCTCGCGGCGCTCGCGGCCGCGCCGAGGCCCGCGCACTCCACGAGGGCGGAGTCCCCGATGTCCGGGGCCGCGTCCTCGTCGCCGAAGCCCGGGCGGTAGAGCGGGTCGCCCACGAGCGGTGCCGGGTGGGAGAACCAGCGGTCCGGCAGGCCGGCGAGCTGCACCGCCGCGTCCACGCCGTTGCGGCTGATGAAGACGACGAGGCTGCATCCCGGGATGCCCCGGATGCCGGCCAGCGCGGCCCGGGCGGCGGCGATCGTCATCGTGAGGGCGAAGTGGCCGTTGTCCCGCAGCAGGCGCGCGGTGGGGGCGACGGCCGCGGGCGCGCCCTCCGCCATCGCGGGCAGCGTCTGCCGCAGCAGCAGCATCGTGGTCGCCTGGTGGCGCATGTGGCAGTCGTCGCCCATCGCGATGCCCTGCGCGCACAGGGCGAGGGCGTCGATGGGACCCTCGGCCCGCAGCGCGGCCGCGAACCCGGGCGCGATCTCCTCGGCCATGAGCCGCTGGCGGCGCACCGCCTCGGGCGAGCCCACGCCGAGCCAGAAGGCGTCGCCCGGCCCGTCGTTGAACGGCGAGTAGCCGACGCCCCCGTGCACCTCGTCCCGCGCGGCCCAGCAGGCCATCGAGGGGGAGATGACCCCGCACATGGCGCCCGCCGCGTCGAGCGAGTGGGCCGGGGCGAGGCGCACGCCGCCGCCCGCCACGAGCGCGGCGGCCTCCGCGGGGGTGGAGGCCCAGCCCTCCAGGAGGCACGCGCCCGCGACGGCGTTGCGCTGCGGCGCGCACATCCCCTCCCACTCCACCGGGGGACCGGCGTGAAGCACCGTGCGGCCCTCGAGGCCGGGGATGAGATCGCCCGCCCGCCCTGCGCCGACGATGGCCGGGCGCGCCTCCTGCAGCCGGGCGAGGGCCGTCGTGTTGGCCGCGTCGACCCGGGGGTCGCCGTAGGTCGTGGTGAGGGCCCGCACGAGCTCGGGCTCGCCCCCGGCGGGCGGGCGCCAGTCCACCGTCGTCACGGGGACGTCCTGCGCCCGGAGGGCGTCCGCCATCAGGTCGAGCCCGGCGGTCGCGATGCGTAGTGTCACGCGATGAACCTATCCCTTCTGGCCTCCCTCGTGCGACGTCACCCCGGCCTCACGGACAAGGGGGAGCTGGGGGCCGTGGCCGCGACGGTGGGCGGCGACGGGGACGACGCCGCGCTCGTGGCCGACGGGGACGGATTCCTGGCCCTCGCAGCGGAGGCGATCCGGCCCGAGCTCGTGGCCGCGCAGCCCCGCGTCGCGGGGGTCGCGGGGGTCGTGACGGTGCTCAACGACCTCGCGGCCACGGGCGCGCGGCCCCTCGCGCTGCTCGACTGCCTCGTCGCCGGCGATGCGGGGACCACCGCGGAGGTGCTGGAGGGCCTGCGGGCCGGCGCCACCCTCTACGGCGTCCCGGTCGTGGGCGGGCACACCACCGTGGAGGAGGGCCTCGCGCCGGCGCTCTGCACCTTCGGCGCGGGACGGGCCCGCGCCACCCTGCGCGCGGCGGACGCCCGCCCCGGGGACGCGGTCACCCTGCTCGTCTGCCTGGATGGCGAGCTCGTCGCCGGTCCCCAGGGCGACTCCTTCAGCCACCTTCGCGGGACGCGCCGCGACCGCGCGGCCGCCGACCTGGGGCTGCTGCCCGAGCTGGCCGAGGCCGGGGACGCCTGGGCCGCCCGCGACGTCTCGATGCCCGGCGTGGCCGGCTCGCTGCTGCAGTTCTGCGAGAGCGCCGGCGGCCTGGGGTGCGCCCTCGACCTCGACGCGCTGCCGGTGCCCCCCGGCGTGCCGCTCGAGCGCTGGCTCCTGGCCTTCCCGTCCTACGCGTTCCTCCTCGCGGGCGACCCGGCCGCCGTCGCGGCCCGGGCGGCCGCGCACGGGCTGTCGGCGGCCCGCGTGGGCACGCTCGACGACACCGGGGTGCTGCGGCTGGCGGCCGGTGGCGCCGAGGAGCCCGTGTGGGACCTCGGCGCGGAGCCGCTCACCGGGCTCGGCCCCGCGGCGGGGGGCTCACCCGGAGGGTGACCCAGGGCGTGGTGCGGGCCTTCGTGGTGGGGGTCTGCGGCAGCCGCGCCCGCACCTTCACGGTCAGCGCCCGCCCGCCCGTGAGCCGTCCCGCGACGCACCGGCGGTCGAACCCCCCGCGCGCGCCCACGACGCCGCGGCAGAGGGTCACGGCCCGGCGGCCGGCGCGGCGCTCCAGCACCACGGCGGTGCCCCCCAGCCAGCGCACGGTGCCCCCGCGCAGCCGCACCCACGCCGTGGTGCCCATGCGCCCGGCGCTCCACGACGCGCGCAGCGCCACGGTGCGGCGGGCGGAGGGCGCGCCGGAGGGCGGCAGGGCGAGGGCCTCGACCGGGCGGGCGGGGCCGACGTCCACGGTGCGCTCCGCCACGGCCACGCGGCCGCCGGAGTCGGCCTGGACGACGCGCACGGTGTAGGTGCCGCGGGCCGGGAAGGCGTGCTCCACCGAGGCGCCGATCGCCCCGGACTGGGCGGAGAAGGTCCAGGTGGGGCCGGGGGCCAGCGGGGACCAGACGTCGCGCGCGCGGACCGCGACGCGGACGGCGTCGCCGGCGTGGGCCGTGGCCGGCACCTCCAGGTCGAGCAGCGCGGGCGGCGCGTCATCGATCCCCGCCACCTGCACGACGTCGTCGGCGCCCGCCAGGCGCCGCCAGCTCACCGCGCCGTTGCCGGAGCCGTCCAGCGCGACGGCCGGCTCGGTCGCCACGGCCCCGCGGGGGGACAGGTCGAGCACCTCGCCGAAGGCGCCGCCCGCCGAGCGGACGACGGCCTGCACGCGGGGGTCGGTGGGGTCCGCGCGGCGCCAGGCCACGATCGCCCGGCCGGCGTCGTCGGCCGCGAGGCGGGGGTCGGCGGCCGCGGATCCGGCCGGGGAGACGTCGAGCGGCGCCCCGAAGGTGCCGCCGGCCGCCCGGGCGGCCACCTGCACCCGCGCGCCCGTGGGGTCGTCGCGGCGCCAGGCCACCAGGCCCGCCCCGTCCGCCTCCACGTCCACCTGCGGGGCCGCGGCGTCCGCGCCCGCGGCCGAGAGCGTGAGGGGCTGCGACGCCGGGCCGGCGGGCGGCAGCACGGCGGCCTGCACGCGGTCGTCCGCGCCGTCGGAGCGGACCCACGCCACCAGCACGCCGTCCGGCACGAGGGCGGGGCGGGGGTCGAAGGCGTCCTGCCCGGCGAGGGACAGGGGGCGCCCCGCCGCGAGGCCCCCGGCCAGGGTGCCCTCGGCGGCGGCGATGCGCATGTCCCCGTCGTCGTCCCCGGTCCAGGCGACGGCGGCGCGGCCGCCCGCGGCCACTACCGGCTGGGAGGCGAACGCGTCCCCGGGCCCCGAGACGACCACCGGCTCGCCGAAGTCGCCGCCCGCGGGGCGCATCGCGGCCTCGACCACGGTGGCCTGCCCGTCGAAGCGCAGCCAGGTGACGAGGGCGCCGCCGTCGGGGGCCAGGGCGACCTGCGGCGCCGACGCGCCGGGCTCGGAGAGGGTGCGCGGCGCCCCGAAGGCCCCGCCCGGGGCGCGCTCGGCCACCTGCAGAACCGTGCCCGCGTCCGTCGCGTGCCACCAGGCGGCGAGGGCGCGCCCGTCCGGCGCGACGGCCAGGGCCGGCGGGCCGGCGCCGTCCGGGGAGATGGGGACCGGGGTCGCCGCGGCGGCCGCGGGGGCGCGCGCGCCGGCCACGACGCGGGTGACGCCGCCGCGCCGCTCCTGCCACACCGTGACGAGGCCGCCCTCGGCGTCCATCCCGGTGCGCGGGCCGGTCGCGGTGGCGCCCGGCGCGGAGAGGTCGAGCGGCGCGACGGCCGCCGGGGCGCCCCAGCCCGCCGCGGGCAGCGCGAGGGCGGCGAGGGTCACGGCCGCGCACGCGGCGCGGGACGGCGGGCGCACGGACCCGGGACCCCTGGAAACCCCCATCACACCGTCTCCCCCCGCCGCGGTCGGGCGCGGCCCCGGGAACGGTAGGGCGCTTCGGCCCCGCGGTCGACTGACCGTGTGGGTGGTCCTACGCCCCCAGCGCCCAGGCGCGCGCGGCGGGGGCCGCCTCGGCCCGCGGGGCCTCCAGCGGGATCGTCATGTCCTGGTGGCTCCGGCCGTGGAAGTCGTGCACGTCGCCGACCGTCGTCCAGCCCAGATGGCCGAAGAAGGCGACGTTGCGGCGCTGGATGCGGGCGATCATCCGCGTGCCGCCCTGCTCCCCCGCCGTGGCCACCGCGAAGCGCACGAGCGGCGCGCCCACGCGCAGCCTCCGGGCGTCGTGGAGGACGGCCAGCCGGTCGCCCTTCCAGAGGCCGGGCTCGTCGAGCGGGTAGAGGCGCACGGCCCCCACCACGCGGTCGCCCGCGACGGCGACGACCTTCACGGCCGCGTCGTCCCAGGCGTCCCGGTCGTCCTCCTCGAAGATCCCCTGCTCGTGGACGAACACGGCCCGGCGCACGGCGTGGTGCGCCGCGACGTCCGCCGCGTCGCGGGCGACCCGGACATCGACCTCCGACGTCCACGCGCCCGCCCGCATCAGGCGGCCGCCTCGCTCGGGGCGGCCGGCAGGCCGTCGCGGCCACCGCCGAACGCGCGCTCGAACGTGGAGAGCGCGGAGCATGCCTGGCAGCGCACGCACCCGGCGCGCGCGTCCTGGCTCATCATCCCGGCCTCCGCGAGCAGCGGCGCCACGAGCTCGTAGACCTCCCGCACGTACTCGGCGGGCGGCGGCGTCTGCGTGGCGACGATCGAGCCCGGCGCGGGCCGCAGCGGCACCACGAACGGGTACACACCCCGGTCGATGGCGGCGCGGCAGCCCTCCATCACCGACTGCGGGCTCTCCCCCAGGCCGAGGATGAAGTAGGTCGAGACCTGGCCGCGCCCGAAGACGTCGACCGCGGCCTCCCAGGCGCGCAGGTAGTGGTCGCGGCCCTGGGCGTGCTTGCCGGGCGCGACCCGGGCGAGCACGTCCTCGTCCCAGACCTCCAGGTGGAGGCCGAGCGCCTCGACGCCGTGGTCCTTGAGCGTCGCGAACCAGGTGAAGTCCTCGGGCGGCTCCAGCTGCACCTGGACCGGGAGGCCGCTGCGGTCGCGGATCGCCTCCGCGCAGCGGGCCATGTACGAAGCCCCGCGGTCGTCCCGGTTCGGCGTGCCGGTGGTGAGCGTGACGTCCTTCGCGCCGTCCAGGCGCGCGGCCGCCTCGGCCACCTCGGCGAGCAGGGCGGGGGTCTTCACCGGGACGGTCCGGCCGTTCTGGAGGCTCGTGCCGATGGCGCAGAAGTGGCACTGCTCGGACGTCCCCCAGTAGACGCACCGCTGGAACACCGTGGACGCGAGCGAGTCCAGGTGCATCAGGGCGATCTTCCAGTACGGGACCCCGTCGGCCGTCTCGAGGTCGTAGATCTTCGGCCGCGGATGCAGGCGCACCCGGCCGATCTCCCGGCCCTCGCGGGTGAGGGTCCCCACCTGCCCGGACCCGTGCATCTCCAGCTCGTACGGGGACGAGGCCACGTAGTCGCCGTGCACCGGCACCGTCAGCGGGGCCCCGTCGATCCAGAGGAAGCCGGCGTCCGACGGGCCGGCGCCGCCGGCACGCGTCGCCCCGGGGCCCTCGGGCACCCGGGTGCGCACGCCGAGCGACTGGAGCTCGACGGCGAGCGTCTTCAGGTCGGGGAGTCCGGTGGCCGTGCTCACCAGTGCTTCTCGTGCAGCTTCACGGCGTTCTCGACGAGCACCATGCGCTTCAGCTCCTCGGAGACCGGGGCGCCCTCGATCTTCCAGTACTCGCTCATGAAGTCGGACCACGGCTCGTCCGAGCCGAAGAGCACCCGGTCGCCGCCGATGCCCTGCTTCTCGATCTCCACGAGCAGCCAGCGGGCGCCGAAGCCGATCGCCCACGAGGTGTCGGTGTAGACCTTGTAGCCGTCCTTCACCCACTGGAGGAACTTCGGCACGAGCTTGATGTGGCCGCTCACGCCGCCGCCGAAGTGGACGAGGTGGATCTTCACGCGCTTCCCGTAGGCCTCGACCATCGGGATGAAGTTGTTGATGTCGCTGTTGCCGCCGGCGGACGTGTGGAAGTGGAAGACGTAGTCGTGCTTCTCGGCCGCGTCGAAGCACATGTCGGCGATGGCCTTGGTCTCCTCGTCCCACTCCTCCGGGTTCGGGTTCCCGCCCAGGAGGAAGGTGGTCTTGAGGCCCACGATCCCGGCCTCGCCGCAGTGCTTGAGGGACTCGATCGTGTGCTCACGGTCCCGCGGCAGGAACGACACCCACAGCAGGCCGCGGATGCGGTCCGTGCTCGTGGCGGCCTCCATGACGATCGGGTTGAGCGAGAACGGCTGCTCGGGCTTCGGGATGCCGTAGTTCGACATCACGAGGCTCCGCTCGATGCCGTACCGGTCCATGTACTTCAGGAAGTCCTTGGTGCGGGGGAAGTCGTAGACGATCGGCTTCACCGGATGGTCGATGCCGTAGAACGGCCACGACTCGATCTCGCCGATGTGGCTGTGGCCGTCGATCACGTTGCGCTTGACGCCGTCCGGCAATGACACGTCCGCTCCCCTCGTCAGGTCGACAACAGCTCGAGGCGCAACGCGTCGGCCGCGGCGCGCCAGCCCTCGGGATCCGTGAACTCGCGGCGTGGCGCCAGGGGCTCCGCCTCCAGCGCCGCACCGGTCTCGGGGTCGAGGGCGAGCCCCTCGACCGACCAGCGCGCGGTCATCGTGTCCGGGTCGAGCTCCGTGGACACGGCCACGGCCCTCCCGGTCGCGACGGACATCTCCACGCGCCGGTAGGGCGGCCACTCCTCGCGCTCGCCCTCCGACCACACCACCGCGACGCGCTCCCCGGCGGCCCGTGCCCGCCGGATCACGGTCTCGGCCCGCTCCACCGCGGCCCGCACCTGCAGCTCGCGCACGCGCATCTGGTACGCCGCGTCGCGCACCAGGTCGCGGTCGATCTCCGGCGGCAGGCCGGCGACGTCGACGCCCGCCGCGGCGAGCTCCTCGTCGCGGTCCGACGCGCGGAAGGTGGTGACGAGCGCGTCGATGTCCGGGACGCGCCCGAGATGGTCGGCGAGCGCGCGCACGATGCCGACGACCGCCTGGTACAGGTCGGGTCGCACGGTGGCGACCGGGTAGAGGCGCTCCTCACCCGTCCGCCACCGCCGCATGGTGTCGTCGCGCCCGCCCACCGGGCGTCGCCCTCGATCCGCTCCCTCAGACCGTCCAGGTGTTGAGCTGGAAGGCCTTGTTCCGCCACGCCGTCAGCGCCGAGTCGAGCACGTCGAGCGGGTTGAACGGGGTCACGCCGGGGATGAGGTCGTCCTCGCGGAAGCCGTAGAGCGCCCCCATCGCGAAGCGACACGCGTAGATCGTCGCACCCTCGGCGAGAAGCGTCTTGAGCTGGTTGTTGATGGCCATGTGGCCGGGGAAGGCCTCCTGGCCGACGGCCGGGTAGCCGCGGGTGCCCGACGCCATCAGGACGCCCGGCCCGTACAGCACGAGGCTGACCTTGAAGCCCTTGCGGCCCAGGCGCGTGGCCGTGAGCAGGTTCACCAGGCCCACCGAGCCCTCATAGGGCACGGTGTGCATGAAGATCCACGCCTCCTCTCCAGGCTCGGCCTTGATGTCGGGGAACACCTTCTCCGCGACGTCGTACAGCTCTTGGCCGGCCTCGGGCTTCATCCCCTCGATCTTCGCCACGACGACACCTCCCGGATGGGCACGGCGGCGTCCGATCGGCTCCCGCGAGACGCCGCTCATGGTTTGAGGGGCGATTCTTTCCACCTATTGACCCTTGGCGCAACCTCCCGAAGGCCGTAGCGTCGGCATGGATCATCCACATGAGGGAGGAATCGGGTGGCGACCGTGGTGCTCGCGATCGGCGGCAACGCCCTCGCGCCTGCCGGCCTCGGGTCGTTCGCGGACCAGGAGGAGCGCGCCCGGTCGGTCGCGCGATCCGTCGCGCGCATCGTCTCCTCGGGCGACCGGCTCCTCATCGTCCACGGCAACGGGCCCCAGGTCGGGGCCCTCGCGATGGCACAGGAGGCCGTCGCGCGGGAGATCCCCCCGCAGCCCCTCTTCGCCCTCGGGGCCATGACCCAGGGGCAGCTCGGCTTCCTCCTCGCGCAGGCCGTCGGCGACGCGATGGCCGCCTCCGGCGTCGAGCGCGGGGTGGCCGCGGTGATGACGCAGGTCGTCGTCGACCGCGACGACCCGGCGTTCGCCTCCCCCACCAAGCCGATCGGCCCGTTCTTCCCCGAGGGCCGGGCCCGCCGGCTGGCGGAGTCGCGCGGCTGGACCGTGGCCGAGGACTCGGGGCGCGGCTGGCGCCGGGTCGTCGCCTCCCCCGCGCCCCTCGAGATCGTGGAGGCCACCGAGATCCGTCGCCTGCTCGACGCGGGCGAGGTCGTCGTGGCCTGCGGCGGCGGCGGTGTGCCCGTCACGCGGGAGGGCGACGCGCTCACCGGCGTGGACGCGGTCATCGACAAGGACGCGGCCGCCGCCCTCGTGGGCGAGCTCGTGGGCGCGGACCGGCTCGTGCTGCTGACCGGCGTCGACCGCGTGATGCTCGACTACGGCACCCCGGCCGAGCGCCCGGTGGACGCGATGACGGTGGACGAGGCGCGGGGCCACCTGCGCGACGGCCAGTTCCCGCCGGGCAGCATGGGCCCGAAGGTCGAGGCCGCGGCGCGCTTCGCCGCGTCGAGCGGGGGCGTCTCCCTCATCACCTCGCTCGAGCGGGCGGAGGAGGCGCTCGCCGGCCGCGCCGGCACCCGCGTGACGCCCTGATGGCGCGCCGCCGGTCGGTCCTCACCTGGCGCCCGCCCGCGCCGGAGGCGGTGCCCGCCGCCTCCCTCCGGGCGCGGGCCCTGCTCGAGGACCCCCAGGGCTTCGGGAACTACATGACCTACCGGGACGCCTACCGCATCCTGGGGTGGGACCCCGCCGAGGTCTACCGGGACGGCGCGATCGCCCTCGACCGCGACGAGTGGGCGGACCTCGGCTGGATGGCGAACCACATCGGCCCCTCGCCCCGGGCCCTCGACGCGATGAGGGACGCGGTCGACGCCGAGCACGTCGGCCCCTACTCGCCGGACCTCGACGAGGACCTGCGCGACCTCATGGCCACGGCCCTGCTCGGCCGCGCGCGCGACGAGGGCTTCGACGTCATCGGCACCGAGGGCGCCCAGGCCGGCGTCGGCTACGCGGCCCTGGCCTGCCTGGATCCCGGGGACGAGGTCATCGTCACCGACCCCGGCTACTTCCACTTCGTCCCCGCCCTGCGCCTGGCGGGCGGCGTCCCGGTGTGGCTGCGGCTGTCGGCCGCGTCGGGCTGGCGCCTGGACCCGGACGCCGTGCGGGCGGCGGTGACCCCGCGCACCCGGATGGTCGTGGTCTGCGACCCGGTCAACCCGTTCGGGACGGTCCAGTCGCGCGACGAGCTGGCCGCCCTGCTGCGGCTCTCGGAGGAGACCGGGATCGTGGTCCTGGCCGACACGACCCACTCGGCCCACCGCGTCGACCCGGCCGCCCGGCACCACCCGGTCGCCGAGGTGCAGCGCGACCACCCCGGGGCGACCTTGCTCGTCTCGAGCGGCCTCGCCCACGGGTACGGCATGGCCGGGGCCCGCGTCGGCGCGCTCGGCGGCGACCCGGCCCTCGTGCGCGCCTGCCTGCAGGTGAAGATCGCGGCCGTCCGGCTCAACACGAACCGGCTCGCCCAGGTCGGGGCGGCCGCGGCGCTGCGCGACGAGGCGTGGGTGCGGGCGGGCGAGGAGGTCATCCGCGGCAACCTGGCGCGGCTGCGCCGGATCGCCACGCCGGTCGTCGATCCGGCCTACGGCTTCTCGTGCGTCGTCGACGTGTCCGGCACCGGGGCCACGGCCCAGGAGCTCACGGTGTCGCTCTGCGCGCGGCGGGTGGCGGTCTACCCGGGCGACGGGCTCGGGGACGTCGGGGCGACGACCACGATCCGGCTCAACCTGAGCGACCCGGACCCCGCGGCCCTCGACCGCCTCGCCGCCGTGTGGGACGAGGCCGTCGAGGAGGCGGCCGCCGGCACCTGGCGGGAGGCCGTCCGCGATCTGTTCCTGTCGTACGGGACCGATCGCGGACGGCGCATCGCCGCCCTGGTGGAGGCCGGCCCGGGCGGCTAGGCCGCCCGGCGGCGGATCGCCACCGCCTCCAGGTACTCGAGGGGCACGGTCACGGCGCCGGACGGGCCGGGCCGGGTGTGCCGCCGCACGAGCCGGACCGCCTCGTCCCCGCCGCCGAGCTGGTCGGCGACGCCCTCGGCGGACAACGCGCGGAGGACGTGGGTGCGGGTGCGCGTACGGATCTCGTCGACCCCGTGGGCCAGCAGCGCGCGCAGGTGGTCCTGGGCGCCCCACAGCAGCGGCGCGATGCCCGATGCGCGGGACATGCCGCCCATGAGGCCGTCCGGGGTCCAGACGGCGAGCGCGATGGGCCCGCGCGGCCGGCAGACCCGCACCATCTCGGCCGCCATGGCGCGGTGGTCCGGCGCGTCGACCGTCCCGGACGCCGAGACGACCGCGTCGACGGACGCGTCCCCGAGGGGGATGAGCCAGTCGTCGGGGTCCCTCCCGAGGTCGAATGGGACGACGTCGCATCCGCACCGCGCGACCGCTCGTGCGGTCGTTCCATCATCGCCGGAGACGTCGAGCACGAGCATGCCGGGGTACAGGCCGGCCGCGGAGCAGAGGCGCTCGGCGACGACGGTGAGATCGAGGCCGGCCGTGGGGAGATCGGTGTGCGGACGGGTGGGGGAGAGCGTGGTCACCTCGGGGCTCCTGACATGAGATAGGACGACCGTTCGTGCGAAGTGGGTGACTTTACGAACGGTCGTGCTAAGTTGTCAAGCATGACCACCACCTCCACCCCCCGGCGCCGCCGCAGCGACGGCGAGCGCAGCCGCCGCGCGATCCTCCTCACGGCCGCCCGCCTCGCCACGGTCGAGGGGCTCGACGGCCTCACGATCGGGCGGCTCGCCACCGAGACCGGCATGAGCAAGAGCGGCCTCTTCGCCCACTTCGGGTCGAAGGAGGACCTCCAGCTCGCGGTCATCGACACGGCCGAGGAGATCTTCGAGGCCGACGTGCTCGCGCCCGCGATGGAGGTCACCGGGCTGCGCCGGGTCGAGGTGCTCTCCGAGCGGTTCCTGTCCCACGTCGGGCGGGACGTCTTCCCCGGCGGGTGCTTCTTCGCCTCCGCGATCGCCGAGCTCGACACGCGGCCCGGCCGCCTGCGCGACCGGCTCGTGGACGTGCAGAAGGGCTGGTGGGGCCTCATCGAGGGCGCCGTCCGCGACGCCCAGGCGTCCGGTGAGGCGGACCCCGGCGCCGACCCGGTCCAGGTGACCTTCGAGGTCAACGCCATGCTCGCCGAGGCCAACGGTCTCTACCTCGTGCTCGGCTCCGAGGCCCCTCTCGACATGGCGCGACGCGGCGTGGCGGACCGGCTGGCGAGGGTCCGGCTCACCGCCTGACGCGCGTCAGGGGTCGAAGAGCGTCCCCTGCGGGGACGGCCCGGCCCCGTCCACGTCGTCGTCCTCCTCGCCGGCCCGCGCGAACCGCGCGGTGACCGCCCGCCCGCCGTCGTCGAACACGGCGCGGGCCCCGTCCCAGCCCACCTCCACGGCCCCCGGGTGGATGCCGAGGACCAGGCGCAGCAGCTCCTCGCGCTCGCGGCCGGCCTCGGGCGCGGGCGTCACCTCGTAGACGTCGCGGCGGGTACCGCCGGCCGTCCCGTCCGGGCCCTCCAGGATCACCACCCAGGACACGCCCACCTCGCCGGTCGCCGGGGGGGAGCGTAGCGCCGGGCGCATCGTCCCAAACCTCAGCAATCTGATCATGTATAAGAACATCAGATGACGACCAGAAACCCTGCTGATCGGTTCGCTGCCGCCCCCCGGGCGCGGCGACCCTCGATCCCGCGTCCGGGCCGCACCGTCCGCGGCCTCGGCCGCGCCGCGGCCCTCGCGCTCTCGGCGGCCGTGCTGCTGGGGGCCTGGTGGCTCGTCACCGAGCTCGAGGTGTGGCCGGAGCTGTTCGTGCCGCGGCCCGCCGCCGTCTGGGACCGCTTCATCGACTCGGTCACCACGCACGACGGGGTGGAGGGCCTGTCCGGCCACTACCTCTGGGAGCACGTCTGGGCGAGTCTCTGGCGCCTCCTGCGCGGCGTGGGCCTCGCGATCGTGGCGGGTGTCGCCGTCGGCCTGCTCCTGGCGTCGATCCGCCCGGTGCGCCTGCTGCTGGAGCCGTGGGTGACCTTCGTGCGGTCCCTGCCGCCGCTCGCGTACTTCAGCCTGCTCATCATCTGGTTCGGCATCGAGGACGCCTCCAAGGTGTGGCTGCTCTTCCTCGCCGCCTTCCCGGCGATCGCCCTCTCCGTGCTCGGCGGCATCGAGGGGATCCGCCCGGACGCCATCCTCGGCGCACGTGCCCTCGGCGCCGGGCGGCTGCAGGTGGTGCGGCACGTCGTGCTGCCCTCCGCGCTCCCGTCGCTGTTCACCGGCATCCGCCTGGCCCTCGGGTTCGCCTGGACCACCATCGTCGCCGCCGAGACGGTCGACGGCATCCCGGGGATCGGCGGGCTCGCCTGGTCCACCAAGAAGTTCCAGCAGACCGACGTCGCGGTGCTCTGCATCATCGTCATCGGGCTGACCGCGATCGCCACCGACCTCGTCGTCGCCGCGATCGAACGCCGGACCGTGCCCTGGAAGGGCAGGTCCTGACCCCATCCCGTCCCGGAGGAGGCTCCGTGCCCGTGCCCGACCCCACACCCGCGCGCCGATGGCTGCGCGTCGCGCTCGTCGCGCTGCTCGCCCTCGCGGCCGCCGTGAGCCTGGCCGCCTGCGGCGATGACGACGACGCCTCGGCGGAGACGTCCGCCGCGTCGTCCGCGCCCGACACCCTCACCATCGGCTACCAGCTCATCCCGAACGGGGACCTCGTGGTGAAGAACCTCGGCTGGCTGGAGGACGCCCTGCCGGGCACGACCATCGAGTGGAAGCTGTTCGACTCGGGTGGCGCCGTGAACGAGGCCTTCGCGGCCGGCGGCATCGACATCGGCCTCGCCGGCTCCAGCCCGGTCTCCCGGGGCATCTCGCAGCGCATCGAGTACCGGGTCCCGTGGATCCACGACGTCATCGGCACCGCCGAGGCGCTCGTGGCGAAGGACGGCATCACGACCCTCGAGGACCTCGAGGGCAAGAAGGTCGCGGTCCCGCTCGCGTCCACGACCCACTACTCGCTCCTCGCCGCGCTGAAGGACGCCGGCGTGGACCCGGCCGACGTGGACATCATCGACGCCGAGCCGCCGGACATCGTCGCCGCCTGGACGCGCGGGGACATCGACGCCGCATACGTCTGGAACCCCTCGCTCGCCACCCTCGTCGCCGACGGCGGCACGATCATCACCGACAGCGCCGAGCAGGCCGCCGCCGGCCACACGACCTACGACCTGGCCGTCGTCTCGTTCTCGTTCGCCGACGAGCACCCGGACGTCGTGGAGACCTGGGTGAGCCAGCAGGACCGCGCGGTGCGGCTCTATCGCGAGGACCCGGACGCCTTCGGCGCGGCCCTCGCGGCCGAGCTCAACCTGGAGCCCGCCGAGGCCCTGCGGCAGGCGGGCGACCTCGTCTTCCTGGACGCCTCTGAGCAGGCGACCCCGGAGTACCTGCTCGGCGGTCTCGGGAGGGACCTGCTGGCCACGGCGACGTTCAACCGCGACGTCGGTGAGATCCCCGAGCTCGGACCGGACGAGGACTACACCGAGGCCGTCACGCCGGTGTTCGCCCAGGCGGCCGCCGCGGCGCCCGCGGAGTAGGGACCCCGTGACCACCGCGTCCACCATCGCCCCCGCGGCCGCCGGACGGCGCATCGTCGTCCGCGGCGCCACGAAGCGGTACACCGCCCGCGGCGGGACGGTGGTGGACGCCCTGGCCCCCCTCGACCTGGAGATCGCGGCGGGGTCGTTCGTCGCCGTGGCGGGGCCGTCCGGCTGCGGCAAGACCACCCTCCTGCGCCTCGTCGCCGGCCTCGAGCCCCCCACCGAGGGGGTCGTCCAGGTCGGCGGCGAGGTCGTGCGGGGCCCGTCCGCCTCGCGCGGGGTGGTGTTCCAGCAGCCCAACCTCTACCCCTGGCTCTCGGTGCGCGACAACGTGGCCTTCGGGCCCCGGATGCGCGGGGTGCGCCGTGCCGAGCGCCACCGCATCGCCGACGGCCTGCTCGACCTCGTCGGCCTGTCCGAGTTCGCGCGGGCGGCCCCCTACGAGCTGTCCGGCGGGATGCGCCAGCGCTGCCAGATCGCGGCGGTGCTCGCCAACGACCCGCCCGTGATGCTGCTCGACGAGCCCTTCGCGGCCCTCGACGCCGTCACCCGCGAGCGGCTGCAGGACGCGCTGCTGCGCATCCGCGGCGTCTCGGGCGCCACCACCGTCTTCATCACCCACAGCGCGGAGGAGGCGGTCTACCTCGCCAACCGCGTGGTCGTCATGAGCCCCCGCCCCGGGCGGATCGTGGACGACGTGACCATCCCCTACGCCCCGGGGGCCCGCGTGCCCCCGCTGCGCGCCGACCCCGGATTCGTGGCCCTGCGGGAGCGGGTCGCGGCCGCGGTCCGCGCCGACCATCCGGAGCGCTGATGCCGATCACCCTGCACTGGTTCCTGCCCACGGCGGGCGACTCGCACGTCAACGTGGGCCTCGGCGGCGCCACCGGCGTGACCGGCCTGCGCGCCGACGACGAGCGCGGCGAGCGCCCGCCGGACATCGGCTACCTGGGCCAGATCGCCCAGGCGGCCGAGCGGCACGGCTTCGCCGGGGCGCTCACGCCCGCCTCGTCGTGGTGCGAGGACGCCTGGGTGGTCGCGTCCGCCCTCGTCCCGGTCACCCGCACGTTCCGCTTCATGGTCGCGTTCCGGCCCGGGCTCATGTCGCCCACGCTCGCGGCCCAGATGGCGGCGACCTTCCAGCGCATCTCGGGCGGTCGGCTCATGCTCAACGTGGTCGTGGGCGGCGAGGACGCCGAGCAGGCGCGCTTCGGCGACTTCCTCGCCAAGGAGGCCCGCTACGACCGGGCGGACGAGTTCCTCACCGTGGTGCGCGCCGCCTGGGACGGCGAGCCGACCGACTTCGCCGGCGAGCACGTCCGCGTGGAGGGCGCCCAGGTGGTCCCGGCGCAGCCGTGGCCGCGCGTGTACCTGGGCGGCTCGTCGCCGGGCGCGATGCGCGTCGCCGCCCGGCACGCCGACGTCTACCTCACCTGGGGGGAGCCGCCCGGCGCGGTCGCCGACAAGGTCGTCCGCGCCTCCGAGGTCGCCGCCTCCGAGGGCGCGCGCCTGGCCTTCGGCATCCGCCTCCACGTCATCGCCCGGCCCACCTCGGAGGAGGCCTGGGCCGAGGCCGACCGCATGCTCGCGGGGCTCGACCCCCGGGTCGTGGAGGAGCGCCAGGCCGAGATGCGGGCCTCCCAGTCGGAGGGCCAGCGGCGAATGACGGCGCTCCACGACGGCGACCCGTCGCGCCTGCTCGTGGCGCCCAACCTGTGGGCCGGGATCGGCCTCGTGCGGGCCGGCGCGGGCACCGCTCTCGTCGGGTCCTTCGCCGAGGTGGCCGACCGGATCGCCGAGTACCACGAGCTCGGCATCGACGAGTTCATCCTCTCCGGCTACCCCCACCTGGAGGAGGTCTACCGGGCCGGCGAGGGCCTCGTGCCCGAGCTCGCGCGCCGGGGCCTGCTCGCACCCGCGGAGGAGCTCGCCCCGGCGCTCCCCTGATCCGGAGGGGTAAGGTTGCCCCTTGACCGCTCTCGGCTGGTACTGCCCGTCGGAGGGAGACGGGCGATGGCTGGGCACGCGGCGGGCCGAGCGCACGCCGGATGCCCGCTACCTGGCGCGCGTCGCGCGCGCCGCCGAACGCGCGGGCGCGACCGAGATCCTGGTGCCGACGGGGACGGTCAACGACTCCTTCGCCGGGGACGCCCCGTTCATGGAGAGCTGGACCACCGCCAGCGCGCTCGCCGCGCTCACGGGGTCCATCCGCGTCATCACGGCGGTCAACCCCGCCGGGCTGGCCGCGCCCCTCGTGGCGCACCAGGCCGAGACGCTGGAGCGGATCGCCCCGGGGCGCATCGCGATGAACCTCGTCGCCGGGGGCGGGCCGCAGGGGCTCTACGGCACGGAGGATCTCGACCACGCGGCCCGTTACGCCCGCCTTGAGGCGATGGCCGAGGCGGTGCGCGAGCGCTTCCGGGGGCCCTTCTACCTCGGCGGCGCGTCGGAGGCCGCCGTGGCGCTGGCCGTCGCCCGGGCGGACACCTACCTCATGTGGGGCGAGCCGCCGGAGCGCATCGCCGAGCGGGTGGCGGCGGTCTCCGCGCAGGCCCGCCGCCCGATGCGCTTCGGGCTCCGCATCCACATCATCGCCCGGGGCACGGAGCGCGCGGCCCGCGAGGCCGCGGCGGAGCTCCTCTCCCGCGCCGAGGTGGAGGGCGAGCGGGCCTCCGAGTACGCCGGCTTCGACTCGGTGGGCCAGGCCCGCATGAACGCGATCCCCGCCGACGGCGAGGGCTGGGTGGCGCCCGGGCTCTGGGCCGGCATCCGCGCGGTGCGCGGCGGTGCCGGGACCGCGCTCGTCGGGTCCTACGCCCAGGTGGCCCGACTGCTCGACGGCTACGCCGAGGCGGGCGTCGACCTCGTCATCGCCTCCGGCTACCCGCACCTGGAGGAGGTCGAGCGGGTGGGCCGTGAGGTCTGGCCCCGGCTCGCGGGCGCCGTCCCCGCCCCGCGCCGCCCGCGCCGCCCCGCGGCCCCGGCGCCCTCCAACGTCGTGCCCATCGACCACCGGCCGCCCGGCCGCGCCGAGGCCCTGGCCGAGCGCTTCGGCACCCCGCTCTACGCCTTCGACGGCGAGCGCCTCGCCGACGAGGCCCACGCGTTCCGGGAGGCCGCGGGCCCGGACGTCACCGTCGCGTACTCGCTCAAGTCCAACACCCTCATGGGCCTCGTCTCCCGCCTGCACCGGGCCGGGTGCTGGGCCGAGGTCGCCTCGGGCCACGAGTACCGGCTCGCCCGCCGCGCCGGCGTGCCCGGCGGGCGCATCGTCTTCAACGGCCCCCTCAAGACCGACGACGAGCTGCGCCGGGCGCTCTCCGAGGGCGCCACGGTCATCGCGGACGGGATCGAGCAGGTGCGGGCCATCGCCGCCCTCGCCCCCTGGGCCTCCGCGGGCGCCCGGGTGGGGCTGCGCCTCGTGCCCCCGGACCGGGTGGGCCGCGACCGCTTCGGCGTCCCGGCCCGCGCCGCCCCGGCCGTCGCCGCACTCCTCGCGCGCGCCGGGCTCCCGCTCACCGGCCTCCACATTCACCTCGGCGCCTACCAGCTCGGGCCGATGCCGCCCTCGGGCCCCCCGATCCACGGGGTCACGGTGCAGTACCCCGTGCCCGTCGAGCGCTTCGCCGCCGCCGCGGCGCACCTGCGCGCGACGGCCGACCGCGTCGGCGGCATCGAGTGGCTCGACCTCGGGGGCGGCTGGCCGGCGGCCTCCGCGCTCGCGGGGCACCTCGACGCCGCGCGCGCCGCGCTGGGGCCCGACCACCCGCCCCTCATCCTGGAGCCGGGACGCGCGCTCATCCGGGACGCGGGCTGGCTGCTCACCCGGGTCGTCGCCCGCCGCGGGCCCGGCCGCTACGTCGTCGACGTCGGCATCACCCAGGTCCCGTGTGTGCAGTGGAAGCGCTCGCCGGTGCACCCGGTCGCCCCGCGCCAGGGCCACGAGCGGCCGACGGACCTCTACGGCCCGCTCTGCCTGCAGCACGACGCCGTCGCGCGCGAGGTGCCGCTGCCGCCGCTCGCCGTGGGCGACCTCGTGTGGATCGGCCAGACCGGGGCGTACGCCATGGCGCAGGCGTCGCCGTTCATCCACCTGCGCCCCGCCGCGGTGCTGCTGGAGGGGGGCCGTGCCGCCCTCCTGCGCGCCCGCGAGACCGACGACGAGGCGCTCGGCGCGCAGGCCGAGCCCCTCCTGACAGGCCCGGAGGGTCGCATGGTGCCCGCACAGTGACGGCGGTCTCGGTGCGCGCCGGCCGATGGGCCGACAGCGCGAAGATGATGGCCGCGGCGCGGGCCGCCGAGGCGCTGGAGGGGGTCGAGAGGGCGTTCTGCTTCATGGGCACGCCGGCCAACCGCGAGGAGGCCGCGTCCCTCGGCATGGGCGGCCCCGAGGTGGAGGCCGCCGGCCCGGACGACCTCGTGATCGTCGTGAGCGGGGAGGAGGCGGAGGCCGGGCTCGCCGCCGCCGAGGACCTGCTCGACCGCGGCCCCGCCGCCTCCGGCGACGGCGCCGCCGCGACGGCCCGCGCGGCGCGCAGCCTGACCGGCATCGAGGCCGACCTGGCCGTGATCTCGGTTCCCGGTGAGTACGCGGCGCTCGAGGCCCACAAGGCCCTCGGCGCGGGCATGGACGTGCTGCTCTTCAGCGACGGCGTGACCCTGGAGGACGAGGTCGGCCTCAAGCGCCGCGCCCACGACCTGGGCCGCATCGTCATGGGCCCGGGCGCCGGCACCGCGATCGTGGACGGGGTCGCCCTGGGCTTCGCGAACGTGGTGCGCCCCGGCACGGTGGGCGTGGTCGCGGCGGCCGGCACGGGCGCCCAGGAGGTGACCGTGCTGCTCGACCGCGCGGGCGCGGGCGTCTCCCAGTGCTACGGCACCGGCGGGCGCGACCTGTACGACGACGTCGGCGCGATCACGGCCCTGGACGCGATCGCCCGGCTCGCCGCGGACCCCGGCACCGAGGTCATCGTCTGCGTCTCGAAGCCCCCGTCCCCCGTCGTGGCCGAGGGGGTGCTGCGCGCGCTCGCCGCCTGCGGGAAGCCCGCCGTCGCGTGCATGGTGGGCGGCGGTGCGCCGCCGGTCGAGGGCGTCACGGTCGCCGCCACCCTGGAGGAGGCGGCCCTGACCGCGGCCGCGCTCGCCGGGCACGCGGTCGCGCCGCCCGACCCGCCGCGGCCCGACTGGGTCTCCGGGCGCGCGGTGCGCGGCCTGTTCTCGGGCGGGACGCTCTGCTCCGAGGCCGCCGCGATCCTGGCGGAGCGGCTGGACAAGGTCTGGACCAACGTGCCCGCGGGCGCCGCGCGCAAGCTCGTCGGACCCCCCGGCGGCCACGTCTGCCTGGACATGGGCGAGGAGGAGTTCACCCGGGGCCGGCCCCACCCGATGATCGACCCGGCCGCGCGCGCCGAGCGGCTCGAGATCGACGCCGCCGACCCCGAGGTGGGCGTCATCCTCCTCGACGTCGTGCTGGGGTACGCGAGCCACCCGGACCCCGCGGGCGTGCTCGCGCCGGTCATCCGCGCCGCGCTCGAGGCCCGCCCGCAGCTCGTGGTCGTCGCCTACGTCCTCGGCACCGAGGACGACCCCCAGGTCCGCTCGGCCCAGCGCGACACCCTGCGCGCCGCCGGGGCCCGCCTCGCGCAGACGAACGCCGCCGCCGCGCGCCTGGCGGCCGCGCTCGCCGGGTGAGGATCCGGATCGTCACGTACTCGACGAAGCCGCGCGGGGGCGTCGTCCATGCGATGCACCTGGCGGAGGCCCTGGGCGACCGGGGCCACGACGCCGAGCTCTGGGCCCTCTCGCCCGACGGCGCGCGCTTCTTCCGCGAGCCCCGCGTCCCGGCGCACCTCGTGCCCGTGGACAAGCGTCCCGGGGAGGACGTGGAGCCCCGCATCCTGCGCTACGCGGCCACCCTGGCCGAGGGGCTGCGCGCGGCCGGCCCGGCCGACGTCCACCACGCCGAGGACTGCCTGTCCGCCCGCTCCCTGCTCGCCCTGCGCGCGGAGGGCCGTGTCCCGGCCATCGTGCGGACGGTCCACCACGTGGACGACTTCACCTCCCCGGTCCTGCAGGAGTGCCAGCGGGCGTCGATCGAGGACGTCGACCACCGCATCTGCGTGAGCGACTGGTGGGCGGACGTGCTGCGCCGCGACCACGGCGTGGAGTCGCGGGTCATCCCGAACGGGGTCGACGGGGCCCGCTTCGCCGACTGCCCCCTCGACCGCGCGGCCGCCGGCGCCGTCATGGGCTGGGGCGCCCGCCCCGCCGTGCTCGCCATCGGCGGCATCGAGCCGCGCAAGGGCAGCCGGGCGCTCCTCGCCGCGTTCGCCGCGGCGCGGGAGAGGCTCGGCCCCGGGGCGCTGCTGGTGATCGCCGGCGGCGAGACGCTGTTCGACTACGCGGACTACCGCGACGCATGGGACACCGACGCCGCGGCGCTCGGCCTCGCCGTCCACCGTGGCACCGAGCCCCCGCCGGACGCCGACGTCGCCGTGCTCGGCCCGGTGCCGGACGACCGGATGCCGGCGCTCATGCGCGCGGCGGAGGTCTTCGCCTTCCCCTCCGAGAAGGAGGGCTTCGGGCTCGTGGTGCTGGAGGCGCAGGCGGCCGGCCTGCCGTGCGTGGTGAGCGACCTGCCGGTCCTGCGCGGGTTCCTCCGCGACGGCCACGACTGCCGGATGGTGCCCGTGGGCGACGTGGGCGCCCTGGCGGACGCGCTGGCCGAGGTGGCCGGCGACGCGGGCCTGCGGGCGCGCCTGGCCGCGGGTGGCCGCGCGACGGCGGGCCGCTTCACCTGGGACGCGGCGGCCGCCGCCCACGAGGCCGTCTACGAGGGGGTGACCGCCGGTGGGTGACCGCGACGAGCCGTACGAGTACGCGTGGTGGACGGCCGAGTGGCAGGGCGGTATGGCCGCGGACGTCCGGGGCCGGGGGCACGCGCTGCGCGTGGACGAGCCCCCGGAGTACGGCGGCGAGGACAGCGGCCCCATGCCCACCGAGCTGCTCGTGGGGGCGCTGGCGTCGTGCTTCTGCATCGCCGTCGCCTGGGCGGCGCAGAAGAAGCGCATCCCGCTCGAGGACCTGCGGGTGTACGTGCGCCCGTCGCGCGCGCCGGGGGAGCCGCGGCACGGCCGCTACGAGATCTGGGTCGACTCCTCCACCGACCCGGAGACGCTCGCGCCGGCGGTCGAGCTGGGCAAGCGGTACTGCTGGGTGACCAACACAATCGCGACGCCTCCCGTTCTGGACTACCACACAGGGTCGCCCCTGGGGTAGCCTCGCGGCCTCGCCCCTCGTCCTGCCCGATCGGAGGAGTGCACGTGCCCCAGCGCATCTGCGTCATCGGCGGCGGCGCCGCGGGGATCAGCGCGGGCTCGATGGCCAAGCGCACGAACCCCGAGGCCACGGTCACGGTCTGCACCGAGTTCGAGGACGTCGCCTACTCCCCGTGCGGCATCCCCTACGTGCTCGGCCGCGAGATCCCGGACTTCCAGCGCCTGTTCCTCGCCGGTCCCGAGAACTACGCGGAGGCGGGCATCGACCTGCGCCGCGAGACGACGGTCACGGCGGTCGACGCCGGCGCCCGCACCATCACGGCGAACGGCGACGTGGTCCCCTGGGACACGCTCATCGTCTGCTCCGGCTGGAACTACACGCTGCCGGACGTCCCCGGCAACGACCTCGCCGGGCTCACCTTCGTGAAGAACATCCGCCGCGGCATCGAGCTCGACAAGACGCTCGACGGCGTGAAGAAGGCGGTCGTGCTGGAGGCCGGGCCGCTCGGCGTGGAGATGCTCACGGCGCTCGCGCACCGCGGCATCGAGACCCACCTCGTGGACGAGAACGCGTGGCTCCTCGCCCAGGTGGCCGACCCCGAGATCGCCGAGCCGGTGCAGAAGAGCCTGGAGGAGCTGGGTTGCCACCTCCATTTCGGCGTCGGCCTCACGGGCTTCGCCGGCTCCGGCGGCCAGCTGACCGGCGTGGAGACGAGCGAGGGCGTCATCGACGCCGACATCTGCGTCATCTCCACCCACAAGGAGCCCGAGACCACCCTCGGCCGCTCCATCGGCCTCAAGACCGGCTCGACCGGCGCCTTCGTGGTGGACGAGCGGATGCGCACCTCGATGGAGGGCGTGTACGCGGCCGGCGACTGCGT
>VFQR01000539.1_pt1 | contig 48973 bp, 43 predicted proteins | sample 3512321 | NCBI WGS metagenome assembly VFQR01 (sample SAMN10412374, study PRJNA504923) | tailings metagenome | isolation source: Relicate 3 Philex TSF1 revegetated site | place: Philippines: Tuba, Benguet | collected 2017-08-29 | reverse complement strand
CCCAGTCTGGACTGGCTTCAGGATTTTCTCGCGGTCGAGCGCACCGGAAGTTTCACGAAGGCAGCAAACCTCAGGAATTCTTCGCAGCCTTCCTTGAGCCGGCGCATACAGATGCTCGAGCGATGGGCGGGGCACGAACTGTTCGACCGCAACGCCGTGCCTGTGGTGATGACCGACGCGGGCCGGGTTGCGAAGATAAAGTTCGAGGCGATCCTCGCGCTCAGCGATCAAGCCAGGCTGGAAATTCGCGATGCCGCGAGCCAGCCGCTGGAAGGCGTCTTCGTTGGCGTCGCGCCGGGCCTCGAATGGATCGTCAACGACGTGATTGCCATGATGAATGCGGGCAACCCGGGCTTCAGCTACCGCGCGAGCACGATCGAACCCGGCAACGTCGCAGCGGCATTCAATAACGGCGAACTGCATTTCTATCTTTCGCCGACCGTCGCACCGGCCGACGAGCCGATCCTCGAATCCGGGCGCAGCGTCTGCGTCGGATCCGACACGCTCGTTCCGATGAGCGTCCGGAACCAGCGCGGCAAACCGCTGCATCGCATCGATGCCCGCAGCGACGCACGCGTGCCTTACTTCGGCTTCGCCCAGGCGACCTATTTCGGACGCGAGATGGCGGCCTTCATCAAGGCCCGCCCCGAACTCGGCAATCTCAACAAGCTGATCTGCACGCACAATCCCGGCGTGATCGGCGAAAGCATCGTGAACGAAAACGGCGTCGGCTGGCTGCCCGAGTCGTTCGCGAAACGCAGCATGCTGAACCGGCGCATGGCACGCGCCGGCGACCGCGAATACGAACTGCCGGTGCGCTATATGCTGTCGCGCACACCCGGCCGCCTGCCCGAGGCCGCCGAAAAGTCGTGGCACAGTCTCGTCGCTAGGATGCCCGCCACGCGTTGACGATCGGAAGCCAGGCTTCGATAAGCGGCTGCTGGTGAAAGCCGTTCGGCACGAACGCGTTTTGCGTCACCGCCCAGCCGCCGCCGAGCATGAACAGCGCAATGCGGGTTGCAACCGTGTCGTGGCCCATCGGCATCAGGATAAAGGGCACGTCGAACTGCTTTCGCATCACGAGCGAAGCCCGCACGAGTTCGTCCTGATCATCGCGCGAATTCGTGCTGACCACGATTTTCACGAAGTCCGCACCGCGTTCGATCGCGCTTTGCGTAATCAGGCAGGCTTCGAACACATTGATCGGACGGCGCGTGTGGGACGACAGCAGCGCGAAACCGCCGCGCTCCTTCACCGCTGCTACGGTCCTCTTCTGCGCCGAGACCACGGCGGGATCGAAGGAAATATCGCCGATCGGCCCGAGCTTCCTCGCGCGATCCGGATCGACACCCGCCTTGATCTCGGCCTCCACCGACGGCTGATCCTCGTCGAGCGAGTCGAGTTCGAGGTCGATGCCCGCAGCGCCGAGCTCGACGCAGCGCAGTTGCACGGCGATACGCTCTTCTTCGGTACGATAGAGCCGCGAAGGTTCGCCGCCGCCATAGAGCGCGAGAAAGCTTGCGCGCCGCGTTGCCGTCAGCACGGGCAGGCGAATGCCCGCAAAAGCGGGCGCGACCTCATCCACGCTTCCGCAATCGAGCCGCGACACATTCAGGTTGAAGACGTCAGCGCCCTTGAACGCAGCCTGCCGCATCGTCGCGATGGCGGACGCCACCGTGGTGTCGGTGACGTCGCACATCGTTTTTGCGGCAAGCGGATTCTTCGGATCGAACACGGGCTTCGTAAAATGTTTCCGCCGTTCGATCGCGAGCGCAGTCTCCACGTTACTGCTGCTTGCTGTACGAGAAAAATTCATAGCTCGCCTCGGAAACGCGGAACCATTGCTGCAGGCGATTGCGGTATTCGAGCCACGGCTTGTAGATCGCCGCGAAATCCTCGTTCGCCTTCACTTCCTCGTCGTACATCTTGAAGGTTTCCGCGTAGGCGGCCTCCATGAAGTCCTTCGGGAACTGCCGCAACTGGACGCCCTTGGCGATCAGGCGGCGGATCGCAAGCATGTTGTTCACGTCGTAGGCGGCGAGCATCGTCGTGTACGATTCATGGCTCGCAAGCTCGACGGCGGTCTTGTAGCGCTGCGGCAGCGCCTGCCACACGTCCTTGTTGACGTAGAGCGAGTTCTGCGCGGCGCAGTCCCAGAAGCCGGGGAAGTAGTAGAACTTCGCGACCTTGTCGAAACCGAGCACTTCGTCGTCGTAAGGACCAACCCACTCCACGGAGTCGATCGAACCGCGCTCCAGCGCGGTAAAGATGTCGCCCGCGGGGATGTTTTGCGGCACCACGCCGAGACGGCTCAGCACGAAGGAGCCGAGGCCCGGAATGCGCATCCGCATTCCCTTGAAGTCCTGCAGCGACTTGATTTCCTTGCGGAACCAGCCGCCCATCTGCGCGCCCGTATTGCCGAACGGGAAATTCACAATGTTGAACTTGGAGAGCAGCTTGCGCGTCAGGTCGAGGCCGTCACCGGACCACAACCATGCCCTGTGCTGCCGCGCCGTCATGCCGAATGGCACGCCGGACTCGAAGGCGAGCGCCTTGTTCTTGCCCGTGTAATAGAGCGAAAGCGTATGTCCGCATTCGACGGTGTTGTTTCCCACGGCATCGAATACGCCGAGCGCCGGAACGATCTCGCCGGCAGCAAAAGGCTGCACCTGCATCTCGCCGTCGGTCAGTTCGTGAATGCGGCGTGCAAACAGTTCGCACGAGTTGAATAGAAGCTTCAGCGATTTGGGAAAGCTCGAGGCGAGACGCCAGCGCACTTTCGGGGTTTGCGCACGCGCAATACCAGGCATCGCCAGACCGGCGGCGGTGCCTCCTATAAGAAGATCTCTACGGCGCATTGTTTCCTCCGGAAGTCAGATGGCTGGTTTTTGTTTTTTGCTACGCCAAAAGAGACGTTCCATGCCGCGCAAGTCAAATGTTCGAATTGCATGAGTCTATTTGCGGCGAGCATGAGCACGGCGCCCTCCTATGCGGTGGCGCCCTTGTCTTCCTTGCGCCCGATCCGCATAGTCCGCCGCACACAAGAACTGGGGAGCGCCTATGAAACTCGTCCGTTACGGCCCTGCCGGAAAAGAGAAGCCGGGCATCATCGACAAGAACGGCAAGCTGCGAAGCCTTGCCAAGATCGTCCCGGATATCACGCCGGAGACGATCGCCGCCGGCGCGATCGCGAAGATCAAGAAGGCGAAGATCGAAAAGCTCCCCGTCGTTCCCGGCAAGCCGCGGCTCGGCTCGCCGGTCGGCAAGGTTCGCAACTTTCCGGCGATCGGCCTGAACTACGCCGACCACGCCGCCGAAGCCGGCATGCCGATCCCGAAGGAGCCGATCATCTTCTCGAAGGCGCCGAACTGCATCGTCGGTCCGAACGACAACGTGATGGTGCCGAAGGGTTCGACCAAGCTCGACTGGGAAGTCGAAATCGCGATCGTGATCGGCAAGCGCGCACGCTACATCGAAGAAAAAGACGCGGTGAAGCACATCGCAGGCTACGCGGTCTGCAACGACGTCTCCGAACGCGCGTTCCAGCTCGAAGGCACCGGCCAGTGGCTGAAGGGCAAATGCGCCGAAACCTTCGGGCCCCTCGGCCCCTGGCTCGTCACCACCGACGAGATCAAGGACCCGCAGAAGCTCGCCATGTACCTCGACGTGAACGGCAAGCGCATGCAGACCGGCACGACGAAGACCATGATCTTCTCCTGCGCCTTTATCGTCGCCTATGTTTCGAAGTTCATGGTACTGGAACCGGGCGACGTGATCACCACCGGCACGCCGCCGGGCGTCGGCATGGGCATGAAGCCGCCGGTCTTCCTGAAAGCCGGCGACGTCATGACGCTCGGCATCGAAGGCCTCGGCGACCAGAAGCAGAAAGTCGTCGCGTTCAAGAAGTAAGCAATTCCCGGCTGCCCAAGACAAAGAAAGACGAAAACTTGGGCAGCCGGTTTCTTGAGCGCAGGTTGCCGAGCGAATAGGCTGGTCCGACTCCAATGAAGGGCCCCTGCCGATGAAGACCGCGCTCCGTCCGATCCTTACATCCCTCGCCACGCTGCTGCCGGGCGCAGCCTTCGCGCATACCGGCGCGGGACATACCCATGGCTTCGTGCACGGCTTCCTCCATCCGGTCGGCGGCCTCGATCACCTGCTTGCGATGATCGCGGTCGGCCTGTTTGCGGCATACCTCGGCGGCCGCGCGCTCTGGCTCGTGCCCGCAACCTTCGTCGGCGTAATGGCGCTCGGCGGCCTGCTCGGGGTCAGCGGCGTTGCACTTCCTTATGTCGAGGTGGGGATCGCGCTTTCGGTAATCGTATTGGGGGCGCTGGTCGCGCTTCGCCTGCAGTTTCCGGTCGCCCTCGCCATGACGATCGTCGGCGTGTTCGCGGTTTTCCATGGCTACGCGCATGGAGCGGAATTGCCCGAAGCGGCTTCGGGCCTTGCTTATGGCATCGGCTTCATGATCGCGACTGCACTTCTGCACCTCGCCGGCATCGCTGTCGGCCTCGGCTTCACGGAGTCGCGGACCGGCACCTTCGGACGGCGGATCGTGCAAGCCGGTGGCGGCGCCATCGCGCTCGCCGGCGTCGTCATCGCCATGCAGGCGATTACTTCTTTTTGAGGAACGCGTGCTCGAATGAGAGGTAGAGGATCGCGCCGTAGCTCGTGCGCTGTCCTTCGGTGAACACAATCGGCGCGCCTACGCCCATCACGAGCTGTCCCGCGTCGAGGTTGAAGGCATAGCGCAGGCCCGGAGAAACCGTGAGCGACCGCTCGCGCACGATCGCGCCGGTATCGACCGACTCGTTCCACTCGTGCAGCACCTCGAACATGAAGTTCAGATCGCGGCTTGCGGCATAGATGGCGCTGCCGCCGAAATGATAGCTGTCGGTCTTCAACCCTTCCACGTCGAACAGATGCGTGAAGCCGGCATTGCCGTGAAGCGTGACGCGGTCGCTGACGATCTTGCTGACTGGAAGATTGAACTGGAAACCTCTCGAACCGTCGCCCAGTCCGCGCGTTTCGTCGCCGGAAGGCACGATGAGCGAAAAGCGGGGCGCGATGGCCGGCGTGGACATCGTCTCGTCGAGCAACTGGTAGCGGTAGTTGAACATGACGTCGCCGATGCCGCTCGCACGCTGCCCGTCGGAGCGCAGGCGTGCCCACGGGATCGAATAGGAGAACTGGTGTTGCTGGCTGAACACCGGCCACTCCTGCGTGAACATGAGATCCCAGTCGCGGCCCTGCCGGCGTAAACCGAGAATGTGCTGAACGACGCCGGGCTCCTGATTGTAGGCTTCTTCGATCAGGAAGGAATTGTCCTGCAGCCCTTTCGCGGTGCGCTTGTCTTCGTCATCCGCGAAAGCGGCGAGCGGAAACATAATCACGGCCGCGCATACCCTGAGCGCGACGCGCATCCTGAACCCGAACCCAACCACCATGACCGCCCCCTTCACAAAATGCAGGCTAGACTACTTGCAAACGGTTCGCAACTAGCCGGAGCGACTTATAGACGGATTCAGGCTTTCCCGAGCTTTGCCCACAGCGCGTGAAAGTGATGCACGGGTCCACGACCGGTACCGATGCCCAGGTTCTCGCCGGCTTTCAACGCACCGGTGATGTAATGCTTCGCGGACGCAATCGCGTCATGCAGAACGAGCCCGGTCGCAAGCCCGGCCGCGATCGCGGAAGACAGCGTACAGCCGGTGCCGTGTGTGTGCGGCGTATCGATGCGCTCGGCGGTGAAACGATGGATACCGGAAGGCTCCACCAGAATGTCGACCGCGTGCTTCGATTCCGAATGGCCGCCCTTCACGAGGACGGCCCGCGCGCCGAGCGCGAGCAGCGCCTCGCCCTGCGCAGCCATTTCGTTCTCGTGCTTCGCGACCGGCTGATCGAGCAGTGCCGCGGCTTCGGCGAGATTGGGCGTGATGATGTCGGCGAGCGGGAACAGGAGCCGCTTGATCGTCTCCACGGCTTCCGGCACCAGCAACCGGTCTCCCGAGGCCGCGACCATCACCGGATCGAGCACGACATTTCTTGCGTTGTATTTCTTCAGGCCCGCCGCGACCGCTTCGATGGTCGCAGGCCGCGAAAGCATCCCGATCTTGGTGGCGCGCACCTTGAGATCGGAATAGACCGCGTCGAGCTGGGCAGTCACGAATTCCGGAGGCACGTCGTGAATGCCGGTGACGCCTTTCGTGTTCTGCGCGGTCAGGGCCGCAATCACCGACGCGCCATAGACACCGAGCGCCGAGAATGTCTTGAGATCGGCCTGTATGCCGGCGCCGCCGCCCGAATCCGAACCGGCGATCGTCACCGCAATGGGAATCATCTTTTCCTGCCCGCCCTTCTTTTCTGCCAAACTATGGGAGGGAACCAGCCGCTTCAAGACCCGCAGCCGCGCAGACGAAGGCTTGCAACTCCGCGCGCTTTTTGCTCCCCTCGCGGCAAGAAATCCTGCCGGAGGCGCACAGCCCATGATTCCGTTCTTCGTCCAGATCAAGTGCCAGCTTGGCAAATCCTACGATGTCGCCAATGCGCTTGCGGACGCGGAAATCGCCTCCGAAGTGTACTCGACCGCAGGCGAGTTCGACCTGCTCGCGAAGTTCTATGTCGATGACGGCATCGACATCGGCCACTTCGTGAACGAAAAGGTGCAGTGCATTCCCGGCATCCAGGACACGCGCACCATCATCACCTTCAAGGCGTTCGGCTGATCATTCGACCGGCGGCCCCGCGGGCGGCGTAGCCGCCTCTTTCTCCTTCTGCCGGTCGATGCCGAGCGCACGCTCGCGGAAGATCACGAACAATCCGGCCGCGACGACGATTGCCGCACCCACCAGCACGATCGCATCCGGCAATTCCCGGAACATGAAATAGCCGAGCACCGTCGCCCAGATCATCGCGGTGTAGGAGAACGGTGCTACGACCGATGCCGGTGCGTGCCGGTACGAGTCGGTAAGCAGAATCTGCGCAACCCCGCCGAAGATTCCGATGCCGAACAACGCCAGCGCATCGCCCGGCGACGGCCACACCCAGGTCCACGGAAACATCAGAAGCGCGACAACCGCCGCAATGAGCTGGAATGAGAACACCAGCGACGCGGTCGACTCCGTACTCGTCATGGAGCGGACCTGCGTCATGGCCGCCGACGTAAAGAAAGCGCCGAACAACGTCATCAGCGCGCCCGCTGCCGCGGCCGATGTCATCGCAGCCGCGCCGAGATGCGGCGAGAGCATGATGATGACGCCGATAAAGCCGGCAGCAACCGCACCCCAGCGGTAGATGCGCACGGTCTCGCGCAGGAAAATCGCGGCAAGCGCGACGTTAAAAAGCGGCGTGATGAAACTAATGGCGGTCGCGTCGGCAAGCGGCAACCGCGCGAGCCCGAGAAACAGAAGCACCATCGCCGTGATGCCGGTGAAGGCGCGGGTGAAATGCCGTGCCGGGCTTTTCATCCGGAACGCGGTCGCAAGCTCACGCCGCCATGCGAGCATCAGCAGAAGCGGGATCAGCGCGAGAAAGCTGCGCGCAAAAATCTGCTCGCCGATGGGAATGCGGTCGCCCACATAGCGGATCAGCGCGCCCATCAGCGTGAAGAGAAAGGTCGCGCCGAGTTGAAGCGCGATGCCGAGAAGAATGTTCATGCGAAACCGGGCCGGTGCATTCCATCTATGCCCGCTGGTCCGGCGAATTTGAAGGCCGGCCGGCGCATAGCTCCCTGCGCCGGCGCGGCGAAATCTACCGCTGCGCGGACTGGATCGTCTGCCAGACCTTCTGCGGGGTCGTCGGCATGTCGATGTGCTTGATCCCGTAGCCGCGATGCAGGGCATTCACGACCGCGTTGACGATGGCGGGGCATGAACCGATCGCGCCCGCCTCGCCAGCACCCTTCACGCCGAGCGGATTGGTCGTGCAGGGAACGTTCTTGGTCTCGAACGCGTAATTCGGCGTATCGGCCGCACGCGGCAGTGCATAGTCCATCAAGGACGCCGAGATGAGCTGTCCGCTCGCGTCATAGACCGTGTCTTCCATGATCGCCTGACCGATGCCCTGCCCGATGCCGCCGTGCACCTGCCCTTCGAGCAGGAGCGGGTTCAGCGTGACGCCGAAATCGTCGACCACCGTGTAGTTCTTGAACGCGATGTGGCCGGTCTCCGGATCGATCTCGACTTCGCAGACATGCGTGCCGTTCGGATAGGTCGGCGCGGGCGGAATGAAGTTCTTTTCGATGCCGGAAAGCTGATCGGCGGAAACGCCGGGCTTCGCCGCAAGCTCGGCAAACGAAAGCGCGCGGTTGGTGCCTTTCACGCGCGCGAGCGCATCGGCGATTTCCACGTCATCCGGCTTCGCATCGAGGTGTTGCGCGGCAAGCGCCTTGAGATTGTCGGCGAGCTTCGCGGTGGCTTTCGTGACGGCGGAGCCGCCGGTCGGCATGGAGCGCGAACCGACCGTGCCGCCGCCGGTCGGGATGAGGTCGGTGTCGCCGGTGATCACGTTGATCTTCTCGAGCGGAAGCCCGAGCTGGTCGTGCACGAGCTGGCGGAACGTCGTCGCGTGGCCCTGCCCATTGGTCTGCGTGCCGATCAGCACGGTCGCCGTACCGTCTTTCTCGATACGCACGGTCGAGGTTTCCGGCGCGGTCTGTCCGCAGGCTTCGATGTAGCTCGCGATGCCGATGCCGCGCAGCTTGCCGTTTTTCTTCGACTCGGCGGCACGCGAAGCGAAAGCGCCGTAAGCCGACGCTTCCAGCGCGCGGGTCAGATGCTGGTTGAAGTCGCCGCTGTCATAGACACGGCCGGTCGATGTCTTGAAGGGCATCGCGTCCTTCGCGATGAAATTCCGGCGGCGCACTTCTTCCGGCGCGATGCCGGTTTCGAGCGCCACGGCATCGACCAGACGTTCGATGAGATAGGCGGCTTCCGGACGGCCCGCGCCGCGATAGGCGTCGACCGGCACCGTATGCGTCCACACCGCACGCACGCGACCATAGATCACCGGAATGTCGTAAACGCCGGTCATCATTGTCGCGCCGAGATACGGAATGTACGGCGCGACTTCCGAATAATAGGCGCCCATGTTCGCGATGCAGTCGAGCCGCATCGCGAGAAACTTCGCGTCCTTGTCGATCGCCATTTCGGCGACCGTGACGTGATCCCGGCCCTGGTTGTCGCCGATGAAGTGTTCGCTGCGATCCGCGATCCAGGTGACCGTCGCCTTGAGCTTTTCGGCGGCGAGTGCGGCGAGTGCGTATTCGCGATAGGCCGGCGCTTTCGTGCCGAAGCCGCCGCCGACGTCGTGCGTCAGCACGCGCAGACGCTTCGGATCGAGCTTCATGATCCCGCACACGCTGTTGTGGATCATGTTCGCGCCCTGGCTGGACACGGTGATCGTATAGCGGCTGTCGTCGCCGTAACCCGCGACGACGCCGCGTGTCTCCATGAAGTTCGTGACCAGACGCTGGTTCACGATCTGGATTTTGACGACCTTCGCAGCGGCATCGAAGACCTTCTTCGCGTCGGCGGCATCGCCGACATCCGCGATATAGGCTTTGTTGTTTTCGCGGCCAGGCCAGACCTGCGGCGCGCCGGGCTTCAGCGCTTCCGCCGTACCGGCGATCGCGGGCAGCGGCTCCCAATCCACTTCGATGGCTTCCGCCGCGTTGCGCGCGGCCTGCACGGTGTCAGCGACCACGAAGGCGATGGCGTCACCGACATGACGCACTTCCTCGCTGCACAGGACCTCATAAGGAGGAACGTAAAGGTTCTTCTCGTCCACCGGCTTGATGAAGGCTGCGGCACGGCACGCGAGATGCGCGAAGTGCCCGACATCCTTTGCGGTGAGGATGAGTTTCACGCCGGGAATTTTCTCCGCGGCTGCCGTGCTTACGATCCTGAACTTCGCATGCGCGTGCGGAGAACGGAGCACCGCCGCGCGCAGGCTGCCTTCCGGCATGCAATCGGCGACGAACTTGCCCTGCCCCATGACCAGCGGCGGGTCCTCGAGACGAACATGCGGTTGCCCTGAGCCGAACTTCAGCGGACGCATGCAATCACTCCATCAGGACTTGGCGCGGGCCGGGCGCGAGGGTTTCGCAGGCGGCGGAGCCGCCCTGCGCAGGCCGATGCGCCGCGAAACGACATAGAACACCGGCGTGAAGATCAGGCCGAAGATCGTAACGCCGATCATGCCGAACACGACCGGCGTGCCGAGCGCCTGCCGCAACTCGGCGCCCGCGCCCACCGCGAGCATCATCGGCAGCACGCCGAGGATGAACGCGAGCGACGTCATGATGATCGGGCGCAAACGAAGCCGTGCGGCTTCGACCGCCGCCGTGACAACATCCTCGCCGCGATCCTCGATCTGCTTCGCAAACTCGACGATCAGGATCGCGTTTTTCGAGGCCATCGCGATCAGCACGATGAACCCGACCTGCGTCAGGATGTTGTTGTCCTGCCCCCAGATCACGACGCCGAGGATGGCTGCGATCAGACACATCGGCACGATCAGGATGACCGCAAGCGGCAGCCGCAGGCTCTCGAACTGTGCCGCGAGCACGAGGAACACGAACACCGTCGCAAGGATGAAGACGAAGATCGCGGTATTGCCGGCACGGATCTGCTGGAACGCGAGCGTCGTCCACTCATAGGAGTAGCCCTGCGGCAGCACTTCGGCGGCGAGCTTCTGCATGATCTCGATCGCCTGCCCCTGGCTGTAGCCGGGAGCGGCGGCGCCATCGAGTTCGGCCGCCGGATAGAGGTTGTAGCGCGGAATCCGGTACGGCCCGGATTCATTGCGTACGGTCGTGAACGAGCCGAGCGGCACGGTCTGCCCTTGCGCGTTGCGCACGCGGATCTTCAAGACGTCCGACGGATCGAGACGGTCGCCCGCCTCCGATTGCGCGATCACGCGGAAGGTCCGGCCGAACAGGTTGAAGTCGTTCACATAGGCCGAACCGATATAGGTTTGCAGCGATGAAAAGACGTCCGTGATGTTGATGCCGAGCAGCTGCGCCTTCTGCCGGTCGATATCCAGATAGAGTTGCGGCGTCTGCGTCTCGAATAGCGAGAACACCTGCTGCAGGCCCTGCGTCTGCGCCGCGCGGCCCATCATCTGGTAGATCACGCCCTGCAGCGCCGCCGGGCCCTGCCCGGAGCGGTCCTGCACCATCATGCGGAAGCCACCCGCGTTGCCGATGCCCTGTACCGGCGGCGGCTGCACGACGATGGTGAGCGCTTCCTGAATGGGCGCGAGCTTCGCAAACAGCGCACGCTGAATTCCCGACGCCGACAGAGCGGCATCGCCCGCACGCTCGCGGAATGGCGACAACACCACAAAGATCGCGCCTGCGTTCGGTGCCACCGTGAAGGTCGCGCCGGAGAAGCCGACGATGTTGATCGCGTGACGCACGCCGGGCACTTCGAGCGCGAGCTTGGTTGCCCGCTTCATTACTTCGTCCGTCCGGCCGAGAGCCGCGCCGGAAGGCAACTGCACCGCGATGATCAGATAGCCGCGGTCCTGTTGCGGGATGAACCCCTGCGGCGTCCGCATGAACTGGAACAGGCCGAAGGCAACCGTCGCACCATACACGATAAGCATGATCGCGATGATGCGCACGCTGCGCGCGGCGACCTGATTGTAGCGGTTCGCGAACCAGTCGAAGCCGAAATTGAACCAGCCGAAGAACTTCTTGAAGTAGACGGCAATGCCCTTCGGCTCCTCGTGGCTGTGCGGCTTCAGGAGCAGCGCGCACATGGCCGGCGAGAGCGTGAGCGAGACCAGGAGCGAAATTCCGGTCGCAGCGATGATGGTCAACGCAAACTGCCGGTAGAACTGGCCGGTGATGCCGGTGATGAACGCCGCCGGCACGAACACCGCGGTCAGCACGAGCGCGATCGCAACCAGCGCACCGCCGACTTCGTCCATCGACTTATGGGTGGCTTTCTTCGGCGCCATACCGGCTTCGATGTTACGCTCGACGTTTTCCACGACGACGATCGCATCGTCGACCACGATGCCGATCGCGAGCACGAGCCCGAACAGCGTCAGGTTGTTGATCGTGAACCCGAACACCGTCATCAGGAAGAACGTGCCGACCAGAGAAATCGGAATCGCCAGAATCGGAATCACCGCCGCGCGCCAGGTCTGCAGGAATAGGATCACGACGAAGATGACGAGCAGGATTGCCTCGAACATCGTCTCGACGACCGCGTTCACCGATTCCGAGATGAACTGCGTGGGGTCGTAGATGATGTCGTACTTCACGCCCGGCGGCAGCCGTTCGCCGAGCTGTTTCATGGTTTCGCGGATCGCAGTCGCAGTCGAAAGCGCGTTGGAGCCGGGACGCTGGAAGATCGCGAGCGCCACGGCCTCGAATTCGTTGAGATAGGAATTCGAGCCGTAATCCTGCGCTGCAAGCTCGATGCGTGCGACGTCTTTCAAGAGCACTACGGCATTCGCGGTCGTTTTCACGACGATCTTGGCGAACTCGTCGGGATTGGCGAGACGGCCCTGCGTCGTGACCGCGATCTGGAATTCGCGGCCCGCGTTCACCGGCGGCGCGTTGAGCACGCCCGAAGCCACCTGCACGTTCTGCCGCTGCATAGCTCCGACCACGTCGTTCGCGGTGAGGCCGAGCGTCTGCAGGCGCCCCGGATCGAGCCATACGCGCATCGCGTAATCGCGGCTGCCGAACACCGTGATCGAGCCGACGCCGTCCACGCGCGTCAGCACGTCCTTGATCTCGAGGTTCGCGTAGTTCGAGATGAACAACCCGTCGCGCGACTTGTCCGGCGAATAAAGGTGCACGATCAGCATGAGGTCCGGCGAGGACTTCGTGACCGTGACGCCGATGTTGCGGACTTCCTGCGGCAGGCGCGGATTGGCGATGGCGACGCGGTTCTGCACCTGCACCTGCGCCTGATCGAGGTTGGTGCCGATGTCGAACGTGACCTGGATCGTGAAGCGGCCGTCGGCGGTCGAGTTCGACGACATGTAGAGCATGCCTTCGACGCCGTTGATCTGTTCCTCGATCGGCGCAACCACGGTCGTGGCAACGGTGCCCGCATTCGCGCCGGGATACTGGCCGGAAACGTTGATGACCGGCGGCGCGATTTCCGGGTACTGCGCGACCGGCAGGCGCACGAAGCTCACCGCGCCGAGGATCACGATCACGATCGAGACGACGGACGCGAAGATCGGCCGGTTGATGAAGAAGTGCGAAATCGTCACGAGCTGCGCACCTTACTTTTTCTGTTGCTGCTGCTTCTGCTGCGCAGCCTTCATCTGTTCTTCCGTCATCGGCGTGACTTTCGCGCCGGGTCTTGCGCGCATCAGTCCATTCACGATGACGCGGTCCTCCGCACCGAGGCCGCTTCTGACGACGCGAAGCTTGCCGCGCAGTTCGCCGGGCTCGATATATTTCTGCCGCACCGTATTTTCGGCATCGACGACATAGACGAACTTGCGGATCTGTTCGGAACCGATCGCCGCATCGGGCACGAGCAAGGCTTCATATTCCAGCGACCCGGGCACGAGAATGCGCCCGAACATGCCGGGTGTGAAAAGACTATCCGGATTACCGAACACCGCGCGGCCCCGGATCGTGCCGGTGCCCGTGTCGATGGCATTATCGACGAAATCGATGCTGCCCTTGTGCACGAAGTTCTGCTCGTCGAGGAGCCGCAATTCGACCGGCAGTTTCGCGCCGCGCTCTTCGCTGCGGCCCGCTTCCTTCGCAATGCGCTGGTAGCGGAGATACGAAGCTTCGTCGAAGGTGAATTCGAAGCGGATCGGATCGGAGGAAACCACGGTTGCAAGCAGCGTCGTGGAGCCGGTCGTGGTGCCGGTGACGAGGTTGCCCGGCGAAACGCGGCGGTCGCCGATGCGGCCGGAGACCGGTGCACGTAATTCGGTGAATTCCAGATTGAGCTCGGCGGTCTTCAGCGCGGCTTCCGCAGCTTGCAGCGCCGCGTCTGCCGCGCGCTTCGCCTGCAGGCGCTGGTCGTAGAGCGATTCCGCAATCGTCTTCTGCTTGATGAGGGTTTCGGCGCGGGTCAGGTCGGCCGCCGACAGATCGGCGAGCGACTTCGCGCGGGCAAGGTCGGCTTTGGCCTGATCGAGGGAAGCGCGGAACGGGCGCTGGTCCAGCGTGAACAGAAGATCGCCTGCCTTCACCAACTGCCCGTCGGTGAAGTGAACCTTCTCGAGATAGCCGGAGACACGCGCACGGATTTCGACGGCATCCACCGCGACGAAGCGGCCGACATACTCGTCGCGATCGGTGAGCTTCTCACGCACCGGATTGGCGACGGTCACTTGCGGCGCAGGCGGCGCGGGCGGCGTGCCCTGGCCGCAACCGGCGAGCAGAAGGGCCAAAGCGATTGCGGCGCCGAGGGCCGCGGTCGGGCGATGCATGGATTGTCTCTGGCAATGACGGGTCTCGGAGTTTCTTACACCCCCGAGACCGGTTAGTCACATGCGCCCCGCGCATGAGCCCGGTCAGGGCTTTGACGGCGGCTCCGCACTGCGCACGAGGCCGCGCACCCACGTGCGGCCGAGCAGAACCGCGATCGCGCCAAAATACACCGCAGCCCCGATTGCCGCGAGCGCCAGCAGCAGTGATTCGTCGCGGAAGCTTGTCATCGTTGCGAAATGCGGCGCGAGCCACCGCAAGGCGAAGAACAGCACGACCGCCATGAGAACTCCGGCGGCGATGAGTCGCAAGGAATTTCCAGAGGTATTTTCGCCCGGACGCGCAAACCCGCGCCGCCGCGCGAACCCGATCAGCAGAAGAAGATTGAGCCATGCGCCCGCAGCGGTAGCGAGCGCGAGGCCGACCTGCGCGAGCGGCCCCATGAGCGCGACCTTCAGCGCGATGTTGAGCGCAACGCCGGTGAGCGCTGCGATCACCGGCGTCGTCGTGTCGCCGCGCGCATGAAACGGAGCGACGAAGCTGCGCATCAGCACGAACGGAATGAGTCCGGTCGCATAGGCGGCAAGCGTCTGGCCTGCCGCAGCAGCATCGGCCGCAGTGAATGCGCCGCGCGCGAACAAGGCGCGCATGATCAACTCGGGAATGACGAGCGAAGCCACCGCGGCGGGAACCGCAAGCAGCAGGGCAAATTCGATCGCCTTGCCCTGCGAGGCGGCGGCGCCCTTCTCGTCGCCCGCAGCCAGACGCCGCGCCATCTCCGGCAACAAAACGACGCCGACCGCGATACCGACGACGCCGATCGGTAGCTGGTGAATACGATCCGCGTAATAAAGCGCAGAGAGAGCGCCTGCCGGCAGGAAGGTTGCAATGATGGTGTCGGCGAAGAGTGCGAGTTGCACACCACCAGCGCCGATGATTGCGGGTCCGAGCGCTTTCAGAAATTTCTTCGTCGGCTCGTCGAACTTCGGCATCTTGAGGCGAAGTCCGAAGCCATGCTTCTCCGCGTCGCCCGCGACCAGCGCGAGTTGCAGAATGCCAGCGATCAGCACGCCCCACGCTGCGGCGTGACCCGCGGTCGGAAACAGCGCCGCGAAGGTGAGCGTGCCGATCATCGCGAGATTCAGGAGCACCGGCGCACCGGCAGCCGAAGCAAAGCGGTTGTTCGCGTTCAGCGTGCCCGCGATGAGGCTCTCGATCGAAATCAGTGCGAGGTAAGGAAACGTGATCCGCGTCAGCGCGACCGCAAGATCGAAACGCGAAGCATCGAGCCCCGGCGCAAGCAGAAGCACGACTTCCGGCGTGTAGACGAGTGCCACGATCAGCAACACGACCTGCAGCATGATCATCGCGAGCGCAAGACGATCCGCGAACGAGCGCGCCGCAAGTTTGCCGTCCTGCTCGAGCGTGCGCGCGTAAGCCGGCACGAAAGCCGCGGCGAAGGCACCTTCGGCAAAGATCGCCCGGAAATGGTTCGGCAACCGGAAGGCGACGAAGAAGGCGTCGGCAATCGGCCCCGCACCGAGCACGGCCGCCATCACGACGTCGCGGAAGAATCCGGTGATGCGCGAAAGCAGCGTGAAGCCGCCGACCGTGAAGAAGCGCCGGATCATGCCGCGCGCCTCCCGGATGTCAGCCGAGCGCCTCGCGCACCGCGGCGATCACGCGATCCTGCGTCGGCTCGTCGAGGTAGGGATGCATCGGCAGCGAGATCACTTCGGCCGCAAGCTTGTCCGTGACCGGCAGGCCGTTGCCGGCAACCGGATAGCGCTTGTAGGGCTCCTGCCGGTGCAAGGGCTTCGGGTAATAGATCGCGGTCGGCACGCCGCGCGTAGACAGCACCGCGGCGAGCGCATCGCGTTTTGCGACTCGGATCGTGTATTGGGCCCATACCGAACCATAGCCTGACTGGACTTCCGGGACGATGGCAACGCCCTTCAACCCTTCGGCATAGCGGGCGGCGATCCGGTTGCGGGCCTCGATCTCGTCCTGGAAAATCTTGAGCTTCTCGATCAGCACCGCGGCCTGAATGGTGTCGAGGCGGCCGGTCATGCCGATACGGACGTTGTCGTACTTGTCCGCGCCCTGCCCGTGCACGCGGATCGAGCGCAGCGCTTCAGCGACCTTGTCGTCGTCGGTGAACACCGCGCCGCCGTCGCCGTAGCAACCGAGCGGCTTCGCCGGAAAGAAACTGGTGGTGGTGACGAGCGCCTGCGTGCCGACGCGCTTGCCCTTGTACGTCGCGCCGAACGACTGCGCGGCGTCGGAAATCACGAACATGCCCTCGCGCTTGGCGATGGCCGCGATCGCATCGAGATCGGCCGGCTGGCCGAACAGATCGACCGGAATAATCGCCTTGAGCTTCAAACCCGCGCGCTTCGCGTCGGCAATCGCGCGCTCGAGGCTCGCGAGATCGATGTTGAAGGTCTTTTCATCGACATCGACGAACACCGGCGATGCGCCGACGCAAACGATCGACTCTGCGGTCGCGCAGAAGGTGAACGACGGACAGAACACGGCATCGCCCGGACCGATCCCGGTCGCCATCTGCGCCATGATCAGCGCGTCGGTGCCGTTCGAGCAGGAGATCGTGTGCCGCGCGCCGCAGAACGCCGAGAGATCGGCCTCGAACTGGCGCACTTCCGGACCCATGATGAACTGGCAATGCGTCAGCACCTTCGCGACCGCATCGTCGATGCTCTTGCCGAGACGCTTGCGCTGCGCGGCGATGTCGATGAAGGGAACGGGAGCCTGATCGGCGCGCATGTGCTGGTTCACAAAATTTTCCTGAAACTTAGCCGGCGACTTTGCGCGGACCGCGGCGGAACGCGGGGTGCGGATCGGCGAGGCAGCGGATTGCGATTTCGAGCGAGGCGACGCCTTCTTCGCCGGTGACGGCGGGCTTCTTCACGCCGCGCACGGCATCACAGAACGCGGTCAGTTCCGCGCGCAGCGGCTCGGTGTGACCGACCGAAAGATGGCGCATGCCGTAAGAGCCGTCCTTCTGGAAGCCGAAGCATTCCGTGACGGTGCGCGTGAGCAGATCCGCCATGATGTATTTGTCGCGGGTCGCGACCTGCACGGTGCGCGCCTTGAACGGCGTGAGCCAGTTCGTGTTGATGTGTGCGAGCACGCCGTTCGCGGTCCGGAACTGCAGCAGCGCGATGTCTTCGCGTTCCGCGATAACGGACGAAATCTGCGGCTGCACTTCCGCGATCTCGGACTCGGTGAACCAGCGGATGAGATCGATGTCGTGCACGGCGAGATCGATGACGACGCCGACATCCGACATGCGCGGCGGGAACGGACCGACGCGCGTGATGCCAATGGAAAGAATTTCCTCGCCGGCAAGCGCCTGCTTCACCGCCTGCACCGCGGGATTGAAGCGCTCGACATGGCCGACAGCGAGCGTGACGCCGTTGCGTGCCGCAGCGGTAACGATCTCGCGGCCCTGCTCCACCGTGGTCGCGATCGGCTTCTCCACGAGAAGGGCGACACCGGCGTCGATGAGTTCGAGCGAAATCTGGTGATGCAGCGGCGTGGGAGCGGCGACGACGACCGCATCGACCTTGCGCGCAATCAGTTCCTTGTGGTCGGACAGGACTTCGGCGCCTTCGGCCTGCCCTGCGGCCTGCGCGGCGCGCCCGGCATCGGGGTCGGCGACGCCCACGAGTTCGACGCCAGGAAGCTCGGACAGCACACGCGCATGGTTGCGGCCCATGACGCCGGCACCGATGACGCCGACACGAAGATTGCGCTCAGTTGCGCTCGAAGCCTTGCTGGACGCCACCGTAAACCCCTCGAAGTCCCCTGACCGTGGGGGCACGGATACTCCGGTCCTCCGGGGGCCGGAACCCCTGGAGCCTCACAATTCGTGTCCTAGGATTACAGCGCCCTATTCGGCGGCAGTCCGGCGGGTTTTTGCTGTGGGCAGATCGAGGCCGGCGGAAAGCGTGTCGTCCCGGAACGCCTTCACGCCGTCGAGCGCGAGATCGGCCGCGGTCTTGGTGCCGAGCGCCTTCAACTTTTTGAGGATATCGGCGGGCGCGGTGATGATGTGCGTACCCATATCGTCCGCTTCGATCACGTTCCAGACCTCGCGGGTCGAGGCCCAGATCACTTCGACGTTCTTCGCCTGATTCGCGAGTTTCACCGCGAGCGACACCGCGGGTTTGTAGTCGATGCCGAGATCGGCGAGCCGGCCCGCGAAAACCGAAGTGCAGCCCGGCGCGTTGCCCGCGAGCGCTTGCGTGGCACGTTCGACCTGCTCCTCGGTGCAGAGCACGGTGACGTTGATCTTCACGCCGTCTTTGGAGAGCGAATTAATCGCTTCATAAAGCGTCTCGCCGCGCGTGTTGATGACCGGCAGCTTCACATAGACGTTCTTGCCCCAGGTCGTGATCAGCCGCGCCTGCGCGATCATTTCCGGGATGTCGTCGGAGAGCACTTCAAACGAGATGTGCCGGTCGGGCACGGCGGCGACGAGGTCGCGCGCATAGGCTTCGTAATCCGTTACCCCCGCCTTCTTCAAAAGCGACGGGTTCGTGGTGAAGCCTGCGATGTGCTTCTGCTTCGCCATTTCCACGATCTGCGCCTTTTCGGCGCCGTCCGTGAACAGCTTGATCTTCAGCGACTCCAGCGTGCGGGCGGTCATCGGCAAATCCTTGCGCTTCGTCCGAATTCAGGGCAATCGAACCTCTCCTTAATTGTCATACCAAATCCCGGCATGCTTTCCACCGACGATCTGAAGGCCCTCGAGGTCCTGCACCCCTGCCTGCACAAGCGCTATTCGGGGGTTACGACCACGATTCTGGCGGTCGCACCGCAGATGGCGAAACTGGCGAAGACCGCGCTCGTGGGCCTGCGCTGGACCGCGCCGGGCGTGCCGACGATCGCGCTAAAAGATGTGCGCAGCCTGGGGCGCTCGGTGCCGCCGACCAAACCGTTCCGCATCTGGCACGCGCGCAGAAACGACGAAATGATCGTCGGACTTCTGCTCAAGAAACTTCTCGGATTGAAGCTCGGCATGGTCTTCACGTCGGCGGCGCAGCGCAAGCACAAGCGCTTCTCGCGCTGGCTGATGAGCAAGATGGACGCAATCATCTGCCCTTCGCCGGACGCGGCGAGCTATCTCACCTTTCCTTCGAGCGTCGTGTTCCACGGTGTCGATGCCGAGCGCTATCGCCCCTCCGAAAACCGCGACGCCGAATGGGCCGCGACCGGCCTGCCCGGCAAATACGGCATCGGCGTTTTCGGCCGCATCCGCGCGCAGAAGGGCACCGATCTCTTTATCGAATCGGTATGCCGTCTTTTGCCGCGCTATCCCGATTTCACCGCGGTCGTGATCGGTCTCGCGACCCCGCAGGAAAAAGAGTGGGAAGCGGCGCTGAAGAAGAAAGTCGAAGACGCGGGCCTCGCAAAGCGCGTGGTCTTCCTGGGCGAATTGCCGGAGAACGATGTGCCCGGCTGGTTCAGGAAGCTCACCGTCTTCGTCGGTCCGCAGCGCAACGAAGGCTTCGGCCTCACCACGCTGGAGGCCATGGCGAGCGAGCTTGCCGTGGTCGCGACCAAGGCAGGTGCCGCGCGCCATCTCGTCGAGGAAAACGTTACCGGCCATCTCGTCGAGATCGAGGACGTCGATACGTTGACGGCGCGGATCGAAAACCTGATGAAAGATCCGAAGCGCGCGGTCGAATTCGGCAAGGCCGGACGCGCGCGGGTGCTGGAGAAATTCGCGATCCAGCGCGAGGCCGAGGGCATATATAAAGTCTACGAGCGCGTCTGGAACACGAAGAAAATCTGATGCCTGAAATTCTTTTCATCAAGACGTCTTCCCTCGGCGATGTGATCCATCACATGCCTGCCGTCACCGACGCGCGGAAGCAGTTCCCCGACGCGAAGATTTCCTGGATGGTCGAAGAGGCCTATGTGCCGCTCGCCAAGCTGCATCCGGGCGTCAACGACGTGATCCCGGTCGCCGTGCGCCGCTGGCGCAAAGCGATCCTGAAGCCGTCGACGTTCTCGAAGACGTGGACCGAAGTGAGCCGCCTGCGCGCGAAGCTCAAACTCAAGCGCTTCGACAAGATCATCGACACGCAGGGCCTCGTGAAAACCGTGATGCTCTCCAAGTGGGCACGCGGCGAGCGCCACGGCTATGACGCAAAATCCATTCGCGAGCCGTTCGCATCCCGCTTCTATCATGTGAAGCATACGGTGAGCCGCGAACTGCACGCGGTCGACCGCAACCGCGCACTGACTGCGGCGGCGCTCGGTTATGCCGTCGAAGGCGGTCCCGACTACGGCATCGACCGCAAGCGCATCGCGCCGGTTTCGGACGCGCCCTACGCACTTCTCTTCCACGCCACCGCGCAGGAACGAAAAGAGTGGCCGGAAGAACGCTGGATCGAAGTCGGCAAGGCACTCGAAGCCAAGGGCATCACGCCGGTTCTTCCATGGGGCAACGACCGCGAACACGCGCGCAGCTACCGCATCAAGAATGCGCTGAAGAATGCGCGCGTTCCGGACAAAGCGCCGCTCGGCGATGTCGCCGGCTTGATCGCGGGCGCAACGCTGGTGGTCGGGGTCGATACCGGATTGCTGCATCTTGCGGCCGCACTCGAAGTGCCGCTGGTCGCGATCTTCATCGCGACCAAGCCCGGCCTCTCGGGTCCGGTGAGCCGCGGCCCGATGACGACACTCGGCACTGCCGGCGAGATGCCGACCGCCGCGGAAGTGATCGCCGCAGTCGAAGCGCTGCCGCGCTAGGCCCTCACAAACCCCGGCATCGTCATCGCGCGCTTGACCGACTCCACCACACGCGGCGGCAAGACTTCCCGCATGCAGTTGTGATGCTGGAGCGGACAGACATATTGCATGCAGTACTGGCAATCCAGGAGCGGTGCGTGCGTGATGATATCCGCGACGGGATTGATCGGCGCCCACTTCGCTGGATCGGTCGGTCCAAACATCCCGATCGCCGGAACGCCGAGTGCCGCGGATACATGAAGCAGCCCTGAATCGTTTGCGACCACCGCGCTCGCCAGCGAAAGCGCGATCACGCCATCGGAGAGTTTGCCGCCGGTAAAGTCGCGCACGCCGCTGCCGGCATGTTCGAGAATTTCTTTCGCGAAAGGCTTCTCGTCCGGACCGCCGATGATCCAGACTTCGACACCGCCTTGCGCGAGTTGCTTCGCGGTTTCCGCGTAATACGCGACCGGCCAGCGCTTCGCCTCGCCGACCGAACCGGGCGCGAGCGCGACGGCGCGCGTTCCCTTCGCGACATTCATCCGCCCGCGCCATTCGTCGGCCTGCGCTTCGGAGACGGCAAGCTGAGGCAGCGGCCATTCGGTCGGCAGCGGCGCGTTCTTCGGCAAAGCCAGCGCGCAAGACTGATCGATCATGCGCTTGTGCTGTTTCTCGTCCCAGCGGATGTCGTTGACCAGTAGTACGCGCGCTTCGCCCAGAACGCCGGTGCGTTCCGGAATGCCCGCAAGCCACGGCGCGAACGCCGCCTTCCATTTGCGCGACATGATCAGCGCGGAGCCGTAGTTCTCCGCGCGCAGCAATTTGGCGAGCGCGAAGTTCTCGGAGAACGCCGCCTTCTTCCGCGGAATCTCGAAGGTAATCGCCTTACGCACCCCGGGCATGAAGGAGGTCAGCGGCGCGGTGAGCTTCGAAGCCACCATATCGACCGGGCGCCCCGGAAAGCGCTCGTTCAACACGCGCACCACCGAGTGACAGCGGACGAAATCGCCGATCCACATATAGGGCACGATCAGGATCGGCCGCTCATCGCTCTCATTCTTCATGACACTTCTTTGAAAAAACTCCGGGCACTGCGCAAGTCCTATGGTGAATCCTTCGTAAACCTTCCGGGATTCGTGGAAAATCAACCCTATCGCTTCACGGGCCTTCAACCCCCGCCTGTTATTCGTCTGTCGCACAAAAGGGGCAAAGCGGACGGCGAATGGCAATTCTAGTCACAGGCGGCGCCGGCTACATCGGCAGCCATATGGTGCTCGCGCTCTGCGATGCGGGCGAGCCGGTCGTCGTACTCGACGATCTTTCGACCGGCGTCCGCGAGAACGTGGACCCGCGTGCGCGCTTCGTGCAGGGCGACGTGGCCGACCCGTTGATGGTCATGCGCCTGATTGCCGAGCACCGCATTCGCGCGGTCGTCCACTTCGCGGCAAAGATCGTGGTGCCCGACTCGGTCGCCGACCCGCTCGACTATTATCTCGCGAACACCGTGAAGACCCGCGCGCTGCTCGCTGCGGTCACGGCAGCGCATGTTCCGCATTTCGTGTTCTCCTCGACTGCGGCCGTATACGGCAACGTGGGCCAGGAGCCCGTGAGCGAGGAAACGCCGGCCCTACCCGTTTCGCCCTACGGCGCGTCGAAGCTGATGTCCGAATGGATGCTGCGCGACAGCGCCGCGGCGTACGGCCTGAAATATGTGGCGCTGCGTTACTTCAACGTCGCGGGCGCCGATCCGAAAGGCCGCTCCGGTCAATCGACGCCGCGCGCCACGCACCTCATCAAGGTTGCCTGCGAAACCGCAACCGCCAAACGCAAGGGCATGCAGGTCTTCGGCACCGATTACCCGACCCGCGACGGCACCTGCATCCGCGATTACATCCATGTCAGCGATCTCGTCGCTGCGCACATGGACGCGCTGCATTACCTCAGGAACGGCGGCGAAAATCAGGTGATGAACTGCGGTTACGGCAACGGATACTCGGTGCTGGAAGTGGTCGAGACCGTGAAGCGCGCCTCTGGCGTGAACTTTCCGGTCGAACTCGCACCGGCCCGCGCCGGCGACCCGGCCGCGATCGTCGCGAGCGCGGACAAGATCCGCCGCGTGCTCGGCTGGCAGCCGAAATACGACGACCTCGACACCATCGTTCGCCACGCGCTCGCCTGGGAACGCAAGCTGCCCGCGAAGTCCGCAGCGGCGTAACCCGGAATCCGGCGCGGCTTGCCGCCGGTGAGCCCCCCGTGGCACAAGCCTCCCGCCGCTGGCGAGGAAGCATTGCATGCATATTACGATGATCGGCGCGGGATACGTGGGCCTCGTTTCGGGCGCCTGCTTCGCCGATTTCGGACATAACGTCTGCTGCGTGGATACCGACGCCGCGAAGGTCGATGCGCTGCGCGCCGGCAAGATTCCGATTTTCGAACCGGGCCTCGACGAGATCGTCGTGCGCAACGTGAATGCCCGCCGCCTCACCTTCACGACGAAGATCACCGAAGGTCTCGCGAATGCCGAGGTCGTTTTCATCGCGGTCGGCACGCCGTCACGCCGCGGCGACGGTCACGCGGACATTTCCTATGTGCTCGCGGCGGCGAAAGAGATCGCCCAGGCGGCAACTAAGCCGCTTGTCGTCGTCACGAAGTCGACCGTGCCGGTCGGTACCGGCGATGAGATCGAAAAGGTGATCGCCGAAGTAAAGCCGAAAGCGAAAATCTCGGTCGTCTCCAACCCCGAATTCCTGCGCGAGGGCGCGGCGATCGAGGATTTCAAGCGGCCCGACCGCATCGTGATCGGCGCGGAGGACGAAGACGCGCGCAAGGTCATGGCCGCGGTCTATCGTCCGCTCAATCTCAACCAGGCGCCGATCCTGTTCACCGGCCGCCGCACGGCCGAACTCACGAAATACGCGGCGAATGCGTTCCTCGCGACCAAGATCACCTTCATCAACGAGATGGCGGATCTTGCGGAAAAGGTCGGCGCCAACGTGCAGGAGATCGCACGCGGCATCGGTCTCGACAATCGCATCGGCTCGAAGTTCCTGCACGCGGGTCCCGGCTATGGCGGATCGTGCTTCCCGAAAGACACGCTCGCGCTGATCAAGACCGCGCGGGATTTCGAGGCGCCGTCGAAGATCGTCGAAACCGTCGTTGCCGTGAACGACGCGCGCAAAACCTCCATGGCCGAACGCGTGATTGCCGCGGCAGGCGGTTCGCTCAAAGGCAAGACCGTCGCGGTGCTGGGCCTCACCTTCAAACCGAATACCGACGACATGCGCGACGCGCCGTCGCTCGACATCGTGCCCGCCCTGCAGGAGGCGGGCGCAAAAATTCAGGCGCACGACCCCGAAGGCATGGACGCCGCCGCGAAACTCCTGACCGATGTCGCCTTTTGCAACGGGCCTTACGAGGCCGCGAAGGACGCATCCGTGCTCGTGCTCATCACGGAGTGGGATGTCTATCGCGCACTCGATCTCGACCGGTTGAAGTCCTCGCTGCTCGCGCCGGTCGTCGTCGATCTGCGCAATGTCTATGTGCCTTCGGAAATGGCGGCCAAGGGCTTCCGTTACGTGAGCATCGGCCGCCCGCCGGTCTGACGTTGCCCCCAAGGCGCGATTTGCCATTCCCGCCCGGACGCGGCAAAAGGCGGGGAATCCAGCGAATTTTGATGGTTTAAGCCCGAAAATGCAGCGCATTCGCAAGGCCGTGTTTCCTGTTGCTGGCCTCGGTACCCGCTTTTTGCCAGCGACCAAGGCCATGCCGAAAGAGATGCTCACCGTGGTCGACCGCCCGGTGATCCAGCACGTGGTCGACGAAGCCCGCGCGGCGGGCATCGAACACCTCATCTTCGTGACCGGACGCGGCAAAGCCGTGATCGAGGATCACTTCGACCGCGCCTATGAACTCGAAGCGACGTTGCAGGCGCGCGGCAAGAAAGCCGAACTCGACATCCTGAACGCGGCGCAGCCCGGCGCGGGCGAAACCAGCTTCACGCGCCAGCAGTCGCCGCTCGGCCTCGGCCACGCGGTCTGGTGCGCACGCGATCTGGTCGGCAACGAACCCTTCGCCGTGCTTTTGCCGGACGTACTCGTGCTCGCGCAGAAAAGCTGCCTCGCGCAGATGATCGACGCGCACAAGCAGACCGGCGAGAAAACCAACCTGATCGCGGTCGAGGAAGTCGCACCCGATCAGACGCATCAATATGGCGTGGTCGGCATGGGCGCGAAAAAAGGCCCGGCTTTCGAAATCACGCAGATGGTGGAGAAACCCGCCAAAGGCACCGCGCCCTCCAACAACATCGTCACCGGCCGCTACATCCTGCAGCCGGAAATTTTCGACGTGCTCGAGAAGCAGGAACGCGGCGCGGGCGGCGAAATCCAGCTCACCGACGCGATGATCGCACTCTCGAGAACGCAGAAGTTCTACGGTTTCAACTTCGAAGGCACGACTTACGACTGCGGTTCGAAGCTCGGCTTTCTTGCCGCCAACGTCGCCTTCGGGCTCGCACGGGAAGACATTGCCGAAAGCTTCCGCACCGAGTTGAAGCGCATTACGGCGGGCAGCAAGTGAAAGAAAACGTGGAAGGCGGATTCGTCGATAAGCTGAAATTCCGACTGTCCGGAATACTCGGTGAGGACGCCCGCGCGATCATTCCGCGGCTAATCAAGACCGACGGCCGCCGGCACGCGAAGAAATACGCGCTCGCGATCCTGATGATGTTTCTGGTCGCCGCATCGACCGGCCTCACCGCCTACCTGATGCGGGACGTGATCAACCGCATCTTCGTCGACCGCAATCATCTCGCGGTCTGGGCACTCGGCGGCGCACTGATCGCGCTCTACCTGATCAAGGGCATGGCGGGATATTTCCAGTCGGTGACCCTCGCGAAGATCGGGCACCGGATCATCGCCGACTACCAGAAGCGGCTGTTCGACACGACACTCCTGCAGGGCATCCCGTTCTTCTCGAAGCAGCACTCGACCGACTTCCTGAACCGGATGAACAACGGCGCGAACGGCGCGCGGATGGTGCTCGATCTGGTCGTGACCAGCCTCGGACGCGACGTGCTGACGCTCGTGTTCCTCGTGACCGTGATGGTCGTGCAGGAACCGGTGATGGCGTTCTTCTGCCTCGTCATCCTGCCGATCGTCGTGGTCGTGGTGCGGCAGCTGATCCGCCGCGCGCGGCAGATCGTGCAGCGCAATTTCATCGGCTCCGGCCGCGTGATGCAGACCATGCAGGAAACCGTGCAGGGCATCCGCGTGGTAAAATCGTACAACCTCGAGGATCGCGTGCGCGAGCGCATGGCGGACAGCATCCGCGATCTCGAGGAAAGCATGAACAAGCAGGCGCGCGTCGGCGCACGCACCGGCCCGCTCATGGAAACGCTGGGTGGCGCGGCGGTCGGCCTGTTCGTGATTTATGCCGGGTACAGCGTGCTGAACGGCTCGAAGATGCCGGGCGAGTTCTTCTCCGCGATCACGGCGCTGCTGCTTGCCTACGAACCGGCCAAGCGTCTCGCCCGTCTCAATCTCGATCTCGCGGCGAACCTCACGATGTCGCGCTACCTCTTCGACGCGCTCGACTCGAAGCCGAGCGAAGTGGAGCCGGCCACGCTTCCCGCGCTCAACGTCACGAAGGGCGAAATCGAATTCCGGAACGTCTCGTTCGAATACCGTCCGGGCGAACCCGTACTGAAGGGCGTCTCCTTCGTTGCGGAAGCCAAGCGCACGACCGCGCTGGTCGGCAGTTCCGGCGGCGGCAAGTCGACCATCATGGGCCTGCTTGAGCGCTTCTATGAACCGGCTTCCGGACTGATCCTGATCGACGGGCAGGAGATCGCCGCCTGTTCGCGCCGTTCGCTCCGCGACCAGATCGCGTATGTCAGCCAGGACCTCTTCCTGTTCTCGGGCACGATCCGCGAGAACATCCGGCTCGGCCGGCCCGGAGCGACCGACGCGGAATTCATCGCAGCGGCGAAAGCCGCACACGCACACGACTTCATCGAAGGCTTCGAGAAGGGCTACGACACCGAAGTCGGCGAGCACGGCACGCAGCTTTCCGGCGGGCAGCGCGCACGCATCTCCATCGCCCGCGCGTTCCTGAAGAATGCGCCGATCCTGCTGCTCGACGAACCGACGGCCGCGCTCGATGCCGAATCGGAAAAGGAAGTGCAGCGCGCACTCGACGACCTGCGCAAGTCGCGCACCACGCTCCTCATCGCGCATCGCCTGCAAACCGTGATGTCGGCGGACAAGATTTGCGTGGTCGACGACGGCAGCATCGTCGAAACCGGCACGCATCAGGAATTGCTCGCGCGCCGCGGCCGCTATCACGCCTTCTATCGTCTGCAATTCGACGACCGCAACGTCGCCAACGGCTGAAAAAAATGTCCGATCTGATCCGGCCAGTAATCCTGAGCGGCGGCGCCGGCACCCGGCTCTGGCCCGCTTCGCGCGAAAGCCTGCCGAAGCAGTTTCTGAAGCTGCTCGGCGAACGCTCCACCTTGCAGGAGACGCTGCTGCGCGTAGCCGACGGAAAAACGTTCGGCAAACCGGTGATCGTCGCGAACCACGCCTACCGCTTTCTCATTCGCGAACAGCTCGCCGAGATCGGCATGGATGCCGACATCATTCTGGAGCCGATGCGCCGCGACAGCGGTCCTGCGATTGCGGCGGCCACGCAATGGGTCGCGAAAACGCGCAAGGATGCGCTGGTGCTCGTGCTGGCAGCCGATCACGTAGTGACGAAGCCCAAGCAGTTCGTCGCCATCTGCCGCAAGGCGCGGGCTGCGGCGAAGAAAGGCAGCATCGTCACCTTCGGTATCAAGCCCGACCATCCGGCGACCGGTTATGGCTACATCCGCCCGGGCAAGGCGATCGCGGGCGCAGCGCCGGCGCAGGCCCTCGAAGCCTTCGTCGAGAAACCCAACGCGAAGACCGCCGCGACGTATCTCAAGAAGAAGTACCTCTGGAATTCCGGAAACTTCATGTTCCGCGCCGACGTGCTGCTGGAAGAATATGCGAAGCACGACGCCGCGACGGTTTCCGCGGCGAAAGATGCGATCGAGAAGGCCGGCACGGATCTCGGCTTCCTCCTGCTCGATGAAAGCGCCTTCAAGCGTACGACGAAAAAATCCATCGACTACGCCGTCATGGAAAAGACGAAACGCGCAGCCGTGATCCCCGCCGAATACGGCTGGTCGGATTTCGGCGGCTGGAGCGCGGCGTGGTCGCTCTCCAAGCGCGACAAGCACGGCAACGCGGCACGCGGACCAGTTGCCGTGATCGACGCAAAGAACAATTTCATTTCCTCGGACGGAAAGCTCACGACTCTCGTCGGCGCCGAAAATCTCGTCGTGGTCGTGACCGACGACGCGGTGCTGGTTGCCGACCGCGCACGCGCCGAAGACCTGAAAAAACTCGTCGAGAAACTTCGTGCCGAAAAGCGCGAGGAAGCCGACACGCACGCGAAGGTTCATCGTCCCTGGGGCAATTACCAATCGCTGGACCGCGGCGAGCGCTATCAGGTGAAGCGCATCGTCGTGAACCCGGGCGGACGGCTTTCGCTGCAGAAGCACGCGCATCGCGCCGAGCACTGGGTCGTGGTGCGCGGCACGGCGCTCGTCACCATCGGCGACGAGAAGAAGATGCTGAAGGAAAACGAGTCCGTTTACGTGCCGCTTGGCGCCGTGCACCGGCTCGAGAACCCGGGCAAAACGCCGGTCGAGATGATCGAAGTGCAATCCGGCAGCTATCTCGGCGAGGACGACATCGTCCGCATCGAAGACGTGTACCAGCGCACGGCGAAGGACTGACGCGGACGAACACTCCGTTTGTCGGCCGTACGCCGCCGCCGTTAACGCTGTTCCCGCGAACTCCCACTCCGCATTGACCGGCCGGACCGCGCAATTCTATCCTTCCAGCGCGGCGTCCGGCGGTTTTCTGGAAGAATTCGGCCAGTGGAAGTGCGCTTCTTCAGGAAGCGCGAAGGCGAGTGGAAGTTCATGCGTTTGTGCCGCTACGACGACAACCGGCTCGGGCTGGTCGAAGGCTACACGCTGCGCGACGTGACGCGCGCGACCGAGAAACTCCCGCAGTTGCGCTGGCCCTTCCCGCACGGCGACCAGCTCATCGCATCCCTCGACACGATGCGGCACGCGATCCGGGACGCAGCCGAAGCGTCTCCGCGCAGACTCGTAAGCGACGTCAAACTCCTGAGCCCCGTCGCCAATCCGCCGCGCATCATCGGCGCACCGCTGAACTACAAGCTGCACGTGGACGAAACCGCCGATCCTGCGATCAACCACGGCGTGCCGCTCGCCAATTTCGACGGCTTCGCAACGCCCATCGACAAGCACGGCCTGTTCCTGAAATCGCAAACCGGCGCAGCCGGGCCGAGCGAAGGGATCGAGATCAAGTTTCCGGGGCGGCGCAACGACCATGAAATCGAACTCGCGGTCGTCATCGGCCGCGGCGGCAAGGACATCCCCCGCGACTACGCGATGGATCACATCGCGGCCTACACCATCGGTCTCGACATGACCGTGCGCGGCACGGAAGACCGCAGCTTCCGCAAATCCGCGGACAGCTATTCGGTGCTGGGCCCCTGGCTCGTAACCGCGGATGAAATCGCAAGCCCGGGCAACCTGAACATGCATATCGCGGTCAACGGCGAAGTGCGGCAGAGCGCAAACACACGCGACATGCTCGTTCCCATTCCCGACCTTATCGCGCGCCTTTCGCGCGTCTACGCACTCCACCCCGGCGACGTCATCATGACGGGCACACCGGAAGGCGTCAGCGAAATCGTGCCGGGTGACACCATCATTGCGACGATCGAGGGCATCGGCTCGATGGAAGTGAAGGTTCGATAAATGCGCGACGACGTTTCCGACCGCCGTATCATCCGCGAACTCGTCGAGAACTGGGCGGTCTGGCGCGACGCGCGACTCTGGGATCGCTTCCGCACGGTATGGCATGCCGACGGACGCATGATGGCGACCTGGTTTCAGGGCAGCTTCGAGGAATTCATCGCGATGAACGACGCCGGATGGGCGAAGGGCGTGCGCATCCTGCACTTCCTCGGCGGCAGTTCGATCGACGTGAAGGGCGACCGCGCCATCGCGCAAACCAAGATGACCATCTCGCAACGCGCGCCGGTCGAAGGCGTGATCTGCGATGTCGTCTGCACGGGGCGCTTCTACGATTTCTTCGCCTGGCGCGAAGGCCGCTGGGGCCTCGTGCTGCGCCAGCCGATCTACGAGAAGGACCGGCTCGACCCGGTCGATCCTTCGGCGAAACTCGCGCTCGACAAGGACCTGCTCGCGCGCTTTCCGGAAGGCTACCGCCACCTCGCCTATTTGCAGACGCGCATCGGCTACACGGTAAAGCCGGACATGCCCGGCATCGAAGGCGAAGAGCTGGAAAAGCTCTACACGCGCGGCGCAAGCTGGCTTGCAGGCGCGCCGCTATAGCTCCGCAATTCGTGGGCATACAAACAATTAAGGCCGCCTTAACGATACCGCTTTAGTGCTTCGGGCTGCGACGCCATCGAAGCAGCCAGAAACAATGTCCATTCCCAGCGCCTACAAGGTCGGAATCGGCCTCTTCCGCATCGACGACGAAACGCTCGCGGCACGGCGCGAGATCTGGGCGCTGATGAGCCCGCACATCAGCCGATGGATCGACGAACACTATACGGAACTCGAACAGCACTCGCCGTTCTACATCGAGATGATCCGCAGGCATGGCGACGCGTACAAAGAACTGATTATCAAATACACGGAGCGGATGTTCTGCAATCCGCTCGACGAGAACTGGGTCCGCGACACGCAAAGCCGCGCGAAGGAAGAAGTCGAACTCGGTCACGATGTGCGCAGCCGGCCCGGCATTTCAGCCTATCTCCAGCGGCGCTTTATCGAGCTTCTGCGCGGGCAACGCCTGATGTCCCGCGGCAAGGCCTGCGCGCTCGCCGATGCCTGCACGCGGATGTTCAATCTCGACGTCGCGACTGCAATCTCGATCCACTACAATTTCCAGTTCAAGAACAGCCGCGCCGACGGCGACCGCATCGGCGGCGCCGTGAAGAGCTTCGGCGAGACCATTCAGACCGTGCGGCGATCGGTTTCGAGCGCCGTCGATCTCCTGAACCAGACCTCCGGCGGCCTGAAGGAACTGGCAGAGTCCGCTTCCACGCAGTCGAACACCGCCGTCGAAGCCGCGTCCAGCACGGCGCATAATGTCAGCACGATCGCGGCGGCCACCGAGGAACTCAACGCCTCGATTGCGAGCATCCACGGCCAGGCGACGAGCAGTTCCAATCTGGCGCGCGAAGCTGTCGCTCATGCCGAACGGACCAACGGAACGATCCGCTCCCTGAAGGAAGCGGTCGACAAGATCGGCTCGGTCGCGAGCCTGATTTCCGAGATCGCGAGCCAGACCAACCTGCTCGCGCTGAACGCCACCATCGAAGCGGCCCGCGCCGGCGAAGCCGGCCGCGGCTTCGCGGTGGTCGCCTCCGAAGTGAAGTCGCTCGCGACGCAGACCTCGAAGGCCACGACCGAAATCGGACAGCAGATCGCGATGATCGAAGAAGCGACACGCCGCTCGGTGGACGAGATCGCGAACACTGGCGAAACCATCCTGAGCATCGCGCGCACCTCCGAAATGATCGCCAGCGCGCTGAACGAGCAGGCTGCCGCCACCGGCAACATCGCGGAAAGCGCCGTCGCCGCCGCGAACAACGCGAGCACCGTCACGAACGCCATGAAAACGGTGGGAGACACGATCGCGAAAACCAAGGCTGCCGCGGAAACCGTGCTGGCCTCCTCGCGCGACCTCACCGGCTCTACCGGCGAAGTCGCAAATGCGATGGACTCGCTGTTCGAAGCGGCCTCGAAATACGAAGGCACGCAGAAGTTCCACGACCTTTCGGTCGCCAGGAAAGCCTGACGCCCTAGCGGAGCCGACGCTCCGCCTACGCCATCACCGAAGCCGCGCGGATCGATTCCATGCCCGTCCACGGGCGATGATTGATCGATACGACGCGCCAGAGCGAACCCGTACCCGACCCGAGCTGATCGAGCCGCGTGATCGAACAATTATCGATCGCGAAGGCCAGCGCGGCGTCGGTCGAAAGCCGGAGCGCATGCGCAATCGCCGCCTTGATGGTGCCGCCATGCGTGACCGCGACGATATCGCGGCCGATATGCGCGCCGCTCAGCCGCTCGATTGCGGGCGCCACACGTGCGTAGAGGTCGTCGAAACTCTCGCCACCCGGTGCCCGTTCGGAAGCCGGACCGAACCAGAACGGATGCGAGAGATGCGCCCGCGCGGCAAAAAACTCCGCGCGGTTCAGCCCCTGCCATTCGCCGAGATGCTGCTCCGCGAATTCGTTGACCGGAAGGCGTTTCGCGCTTGCGGGATCGCGATCCGGCATCGCCCCGATAATGGCTTCGGCGGTCTGGTGCGTGCGCTTCAGGTTGCTCGTGAACCACGCCGCGCCGCGCGGCAGTTCGCGCGCAAGCGCTTCGAAGACGTTGCGGTCGCTGGTGTCGGAGTCGACGTCATTCTGCCCGTAGATGTTGACGGTGTCGGGAACGGGCGCGTGGCGCACCCACCACCAGCGGGTGACGTGAGGGGAATCCTGATTCATGCCGCAGCTTCTAGCCTCAAAGCGAGCGGCCGATCAATTCCTTCATGATCTCGTTGGTTCCGCCGTAGATCTTCTGCACGCGCGAGTCGGTCCAGATCCGCGAAATCGGATATTCCTTCATGTAGCCGTAACCGCCGAACAGTTGCAGGCACTCGTCGGCAATCTCGCACTGCTTCTGCGTGGTCCACCACTTCGCCATGGCCGCCGTCTGCACGTCGAGCTTGCCCTGCATCAGGAGATCCGTGCAGTGCTCGACGAAGCTGCGGGCGACCGTCGCTTCGGTCTTGCACTCGGCGAGCTTGAAGCGCGTATTCTGGAAATCCACGAGCCGCCGGCCGAAGGCTTTGCGGTCTTTCGTGTAGGCAACGGTGATCTCGACCGCGCGCTCCATCGCCGCGACCGCCTGAATGGCGATCACCAGCCGCTCCTGCGGAAGCTGCTGCATCAACTGGATGAAGCCGAGCCCTTCGCGGTCGCCGAGCAGGTTTGCGGTCGGCACGCGCACGTCGCCGAAGAAAAGCTCGGACGTATCCTGCGCGTGCTGGCCGATCTTCTCGAGATTGCGGCCGCGCCGGAAGCCCTCGACTTCGTCCACTTCGACCATGATGAGCGAGACGCCCTTCGCTCCTTCTTTCGGATCGGTCTTCGCGACCACGCAGACGAGGCCCGCGTGCTGGCCGTTCGTGATGAACGTCTTCTGGCCGTTGATGATGTAGTGGTTACCATCGAGCTTCGCCGTCGTTGTCACGCTCTGCAGATCGGAGCCGGTGCCGGGCTCGGTCATGGCGATCGCCGCCACGAGTTCGCCGGAAGCGAGTTTCGGCAGCCATTTTTTCTTCTGCTCTTCCGAACCGTAATGCAGCAGATAGGGCGCGACGATGCCGCTGTGCACGGCGTTGCCCCAGCCGGTGACACCCGCACGGATCATTTCCTCGATCAGGATTTTCTCGTGCGCGAATGTGCCGCCCGCTCCGCCATAGGCTTCCGGGATCATCGCGCACAGCAAGCCCGCCGCACCGGCCTTGTTCCAGATTTCGCGGTCGACGATGCCTTCGCGCTCCCAGCGCTCGACATGCGGCACGCATTCGCGTTCGAAAAAACGTTTCGCGCTATCGCGGAAAATCTTCAGGTCTTCGGATTCGGCTGCTTGGTACATGGCGCTACTCCCAGCACCGATGATGCCCGATCAGGCCGCGCCTAGCCAATGCCTCGGGTCATGCAGCCGGGAAGCCCGCGTTTCCGTAAGGGCATCGCAGAGCGATGCAAGGCTCGAAAGATCGTGCACCGGACGCAATTCGTCGACATGCGGAAGCATCGTGCGGATGCCCGCGGCCTTCGCCTCGAAACCTTCGAAGCGCAGCAACGGATTGAGCCAGATCAGCTTGCGGCACGAACGATGGAGCCGGGCGATCTCGCGGGCGAGTTCGCCGCCGCTGTCCCGCTCCAGCCCGTCGGTGACCAGCAGCACGGTAGCGCCCTGCGAAAGCACACGCCGCGCCCAGCGTTTGTTGAATTCCGAAAGCGCATCCGCAATCCGCGTACCGCCCGACCAGTCCGCAACGCCAGCCGTGCAGAGCGCAAGCGCGTCATCGGGATCGCGCGTCTTCAGGGCGCGCGTGACATTCGTGAGCCGCGTGCCGAACAGGAAGGTCGAGACGTTCCTGCGCTTCATCGCAAGCGTATGGAAGAACTGCAGCAACGGCCGGGTGTAATCGCTCATCGAGCCGGAGATATCGACCAGCGCCACGAGCGGCGGCTTCTTCTCGCGTTGCGCGCGGAAACGAAGCTCGATCAGGTCGCCGCCCGAGCGTACGCTGGCACGCAGCGTTCGCGCGAGATCGATCCTGCCGCGCGGCGAAGGCGCGAAGCGGCGGGTCGTGATTTCGTCGTCGGGCATCTTCATCGCGGAGATGCGCCGCCGCGCTTCTTCGAGTTCGGCGGCCGACATCTGCGCAAAGTCCTTGCGCTTCAGAATCTCGGCGTCGGAAATTGTGCCCCGCATGTCGAACACGGTTTCCTGCTGCTTCGGCGGCTTCGGCATCCGTTTCTGCATGCCGAGCGCTTCCTCGACGCGCCGTTGCGCGACACGGCTTTTCACGCCTTCGGTGCGAGTAACCGGAAGCATCTCGCGCAATACGCGGTCCACCTGATCGCGATGCCAGAAGCGATGAAACGCTTCCTGAAAAAGCGGGTCGTGCTCGTGCCGCTTGATCAGCACCGCGTGCAGCGTCCAGTAAAAGTCGGCGCGTGTGCCCATGCCTGCGATCATGACGGCTTCAAGCGCGTCGATCACGGAACCGGGACCGATGGGAATGCCCGCACGGCGCAAAAGACGCGCAAATGCGATCAACCGCTCGAGAAGCTGGCCTTCGGCCTTCATCCCGCGGCCTTCAAGGCCTCGCGCGAGGCAGAAAGCACGCTGTCGATCTTCGCCGGGTTCAGCCGCTCGACGTCGTCCTGATATTTCAGCACCACGCCAAGCGTATCGCCGACCAGCACGGGATCGAGTGCCTTGGCATCGAGCTCGACAAGCGCCGAAGCCCAGTCGAGCGTTTCCGCGGTACCGGGATTCTTGAAAAGGTCTTCCTTGCGCAGCGCCTGCACGAAAGCCACGACCTCCCGCGACAGCCGTTCGGAAGCGCGCGGCACCTTCGTTTTCACGATCGCAAGTTCGCGGGCGAGATCGGGATAGTCGATCCAGTGATAGAGGCAGCGGCGCTTCAGCGCGTCATGAATTTCGCGCGTGCGGTTCGAGGTCACGATCACGATCGGCGGCGTGTCGGCCTTGATCGTCCCGAACTCGGGGATCGTAACCTGAAAATCCGCGAGCACTTCGAGCAGAAACGCCTCGAAGGCTTCGTCGGCGCGGTCCAGTTCGTCGATCAGCAATACCGGCGCACCGGCAGGATCGGGCGTCAGCGCCTCAAGCAGCGGACGGCGGATCAGATAACGCTCCGAAAAAACGTCCTCGGTCAGCTTTTCGCGGTTCGCGGCACCTTCCGCCTCGGCGACGCGGATTGCGATCATCTGTGCCGCGTGATTCCACTCATAGAGTGCGGATGCCGAGTCGAGACCCTCGTAGCATTGCAGCCGCACGAGACGCCGGCCGAGTGCGCTTGCGAGGACTTTCGCGACTTCCGTTTTGCCAACGCCCGCCTCGCCTTCGAGAAACAGCGGACGGCCCATTTTGAGCGAGAGATAGACCACCGTCGCAAGCGCGCGATCGGCGACATAGCTGCCGCTCGAGAGCAGCTTGATGGTTTCGTCGATGGATGCGGGGAGTGTGCTCGTCATTCAAATATCCTAACGCCACACGGAATCCCGACAAACCCCCACCCGCTCGATCATGCTCGCTTCCCTCCCCCGCTTGCGGGGGAGGGATTAAGGGTGGGGGTGTGTGCCCCCCGGAATAACAGCCGAGCTTTTTACTTCGCCGCGGCAACCGCGCGGCGCGCCATCACGCCGATCAGGTGCGCGCGATATTCGGCGGTGCCGTGGATGTCCGCGATCATGCCTTTCGCCGGCACCTTGATGCCTTCGATGGCCTTGGCGGAGAAATCCTTGGCGAGCGCCGCTTCCATTTCCTTCACGCGGAACACGCCGCCTTCTCCCGCGCCGGTGACGGCAACACGCACGCCATCTTTCGACTTCGAGACGAAAACGCCGACCAGCGCGAAGCGCGACGCCGGGTTCGGAAACTTCTCGTAGCCGGCCTTTTCGGGCACCGGGAAGCTGACGGCTTCGATGATTTCGTCGGCTGCGAGCGCGGTTTCAAACAGGCCCTTGAAGAACTTGTCCGCCTCGATCTCGCGCTTGTTGGTCTTGATCGTGGCACCGAGACCGAGCGCCGCCGCCGGATAGTCCGCGGACGGGTCGTTGTTCGCGAGCGAGCCGCCGATGGTGCCGCGGTTACGCACCGCCGGATCGCCGATCAGCGAGGCGAGATGCGCGAGCGCGGGGATCGACTTCTGCACGTCAGCGGAGTTGAGCACTTCGACATGCTTCGTCAGCGCGCCGATGGTCACAGCCTTGCTGTTCGCCTTGATGCCCGAAAGTCCCTTCACGCGGGAAAGGTCGACGATCGTGGTCGGGGACGCGAGGCGCAGCTTCATTGCGGGAAGCAGCGTCTGGCCACCGGCGAGGATTTTCCCGTCGTCGGCCTTTTTCAGAAGCTTCACGGCTTCTTCGACGTTCTTCGGCCGCTCGTAGGTAAATGCGTACATGATGGCTCTCCCTTATTCCGCAGCGCGCTTCATGGCGGCAGCCTGCGCGGCCTTCCAGACCGTGCTTGGCGTTGCCGGCATCGGCACATTCTCGTGCCCGACCGCATTCGTGATGGCGTTGATCAACGCAGCCGGCGAAGCGATCGCGCCAGCCTCGCCGCAGCCTTTGATGCCGAGCGGGTTGGACGGGCACTTCGTGACGGTCGTATCGACCTTGAAGGACGGCAGATCGTCGGCGCGTGGCATGGCGTAATCCATGAACGAGCCGGTGACGAGCTGACCATCGGAATTGTACGACGCGCCTTCGAGCAGCGCCTGGCCGACGCCCTGCGCGATGCCGCCGTGCACTTGGCCTTCGACGATCATCGGATTGATGATGACGCCGAAGTCGTCGACCGCAACCCAGTTCGCGATCGTGGTCTTGCCGGTTTCCGGATCGATTTCGACTTCCGCGATGTGGCAGCCCGCCGGGAAGGTGAAGTTGGTCGGATCGTAGAACGCACCTTCCTTCAGACCCGGTTCGAGCTGTCCGCCGGTGAACTTGTGCGCGATGTAGGCGTTCAACGTGACATCGCCCCAGCCCACCGACTTGTCGGTGCCCTTGACGGTGAACTTGCCGTCCTTGAACTCGATGTCGTCCGCGGAGGCTTCCATCATGTAGCCCGCGACCTTCTTGGCTTTGTCCTCGATCTTGTCGAGCGCCTTCGAGATCGCGGACATGCCGACCGCGCCGGAGCGCGAGCCGTAGGTGCCCATGCCGAACTGCACCTTGTCGGTGTCGCCGTGCACGACGCTGACGGTGTCGATCGGCACGCCGAGCCGCTCGGAGACGAGCTGCGCGAACGTGGTTTCGTGGCCCTGTCCATGGCTGTGCGAGCCCGTGAGAATTTCCACGGAGCCGGTCGGGTTCACGCGCACTTCGGCGGATTCCCAGAGGCCGACGCCGGCACCGAGCGAACCCACGGCCTGCGACGGCGCGATGCCGCAGGCTTCGATGTAGGTGGAAAAGCCGATGCCGCGCAGCTTTCCTTTGCGCTCCGACTCCGCCTTGCGCTTGCCGAAGTTCTTGTAGTCGACCATCTCCATCGCCTTCGTGAGCGATGCGTCGTAGTCGCCGGCATCATAGGCCATGATGACCGGCGTCTGGTGCGGGAAGCTCGTCACGAAGTTCTTGCGGCGCAGTTCGGCGGGATCGACGCCGAGCTGGCGCGCAGCCACTTCGACCAGTCGCTCGACGACGAAGGTTGCTTCAGGCCGGCCCGCGCCGCGATAGGCGTCGACCGGCGCGGTGTTGGTGTAGACCGCCTCGACCTCGGCGTAGATGTTCGGGATCGCATACTGGCCGGACAAAAGCGTCGCGTAGAGATAGGTCGGCACCGAAGACGAGAACGTCGACATATAAGCGCCAAGGTTGGCGATGGTCTTCGCGCGAAGGCCGGTGATCTTGCCGTTCGCATCGAGTGCAAGTTCGGCATGCGTGACGTGATCGCGGCCGTGTGCGTCGGTGAGGAACGCCTCAGAGCGGTCCGAAACCCACTTCACCGGACGTTTCACGCGGCGCGCGGCCCAGAGCGCCACGACCTCTTCCGGATAGATGAAAATCTTCGATCCGAAACCGCCGCCGACATCCGGCGCGATCACGCGAAGCTTGTGCTCCGGCGCCATGCCGATGAAGGCCGAAATCACGAGACGCGCGACATGCGGGTTCTGGCTCGTGTTCCAGAGCGTGAGCGCGTCGTTGCCCTGATCGTACTCGGCAATCGCCGCACGCGGCTCCATCGCGTTCGGAACGAGCCGGTTGTTGACGATCTCGAGCTTGGTCACATGCTTCGCCGACGCGAACGCGGCGTCCGTCGCGTTCTTGTCGCCGATGTGCCAGTCGTAGATCTGGTTGTTCGGCGCGACATCGTGAATCTGCGGCGCACCCTTGGCCGTGGCCTTGGCCGGATCGACGACCGAAGGCAGCACGCCGTAATCGACTTTCACCTTCTCGGCGGCGTCGCGCGCCTGATTGAGCGTCTCGGCGAGCACGACCGCGACCTGATCGCCGACGCAGCGAACCTTATCCGCCGCAATCGCCGGATGCGCGCCCATCTTCATCGGCGAGCCGTCCTTCGACGTGATCGCCCAGCCGCAGATGAGACCGCCGATCTTGTCGTTCGCGAGATCGGCGCCCGTCAGCACCGCCACCACGCCCGGCATCTTCTCCGCGGCCTTGGTATCGATCTTCTTGATCGTCGCATGCGCGTGCGGCGAACGCACGAAGTAGGCACGCACCTCGCCCGGCCGCGAAATATCGCTGGTGTAGTTGCCCGTGCCGGTGATGAAACGCTGGTCTTCCTTGCGGCGTACTGCTGCGCCAATTCCTGTCGCGCTCATGACGTCCTCCAGATCCCTGCTTGTGTGTCGTTATTCGGCGGCGCGGGCGGAGTTTCCTCCGCCTTTCATCGCCTTTGCGCCGGCCGCCACCGCTTTCACGATGTTGTGGTAGCCCGTGCAGCGGCAGATGTTGCCTTCGAGTTCTTCCCGGATGGTCTGCTCGTCGAGGTTCGAACCCTTGCGGTTCACGATATCGACCGCCGACATGATCATGCCCGGCGTGCAGAAGCCGCACTGCAGTCCGTGGTGTTCGCGGAAGGCTTCCTGCATCGGATGCAGCGCGCCGCCGTTTGCGAGACCCTCGATGGTCGTGACGCTCGCGCCGTCGGCACTCATCGCCAGCATGGTGCAGGATTTGATTGCAGCACCGTCGACATGCACGACGCAGGCGCCGCATTGCGAAGTGTCGCAGCCGACATGCGTGCCGGTCAGCCGCAGCTTTTCGCGGAGCAGTTCGACGAGAAGGGTTTCAGGGGCTACGTCAACGGTATGCGATTTCCCGTTGACCGTGATGGTCACGTTCGGCATGGCGCTCTCCCGGCTTGGAAGAAACGGGGGCCATGCGGTCAATTCGGCTGACCGTCGTTTTCGTCCGGCCGCGTTTCTTCTCTTTATTACTAATCTAAGTTTGGTCCGGTTCCGGACTCCGGGTCAAGCGCGCTCTGGCATTACAGACGAGGCGTCAATTACTTGTAATCTTGCAGCGCCTCGACAAAGTTCTCGAAGAAGCTGTCTGCCGTCTTTTTCGCCGAACCTGCGATGAGCCGCTGCCCAAGTTGCGCGATTTTACCGCCGGTCGCCGCTTCTGCCTTGTACGTGAGCTTCGTGCCGTCTCCGGTTTCCGCCAATGCAACCGTGGCATGTCCTTTTGCAAAGCCGGCGACGCCGCCCTCGCCTTCGCCTGTGATCTTATAGCCGTTGGGCGCGTCGATCTCTTCCAGGTTCACGCGACCCTTGAAGCGCGCACTCACGGGACCGATTTTCAGCTTCACCGTCGCCTGAAATTCGGTGTCGGAAAGCTTTTCCAGCGTCTCGCAGCCGGGAATGCATTTTTCCAGCACGGCGGGATCGTTCAGCGCCTTCCAGACGACCGCGCGCTTCTGCGGAAGATCGTACTCGCCCGTCATCTCCAGAGCCATGTTTCCCTCCTGGTCAGACGAATTGAATCGCAAGCCCGCCGAGCGGGCCGAAATCCGCGTGGATCGTATCCCCCTTTGCGGCATGCACGGGGCGCGTGAACGAGCCCGACAACAGAATGTGTCCGGGCTTCAGCGTGATGCCGCGCGGACCGAGCTTGTTCGCGAGCCAGGCGATGCCGAGCGCGGGGTGGCCGAGCACGCCCGCGGCGAGTCCGGTCTCCTCGATCTCCGAGTTCTTGTAGAGGATTGCGCCGGCCCAGCGCAGATCGAAATCGTCCGGCCGCATCACCTGTCCGCCGATCACGATGCCGGCCGCCGCACCGTTGTCCGCGACCGTGTCGAAGATCTTGCGCGGATTGATGAGACGCGCATCGATGATTTCGAGCGACGGCACGACATACTCCGTCGCGCGCAGCACATCGAACAGGCCGACGCCGGGGCCTTTCAGCGGCTGGCCCAGCACGAATGCGAGTTCGACCTCGATCCGCGGGACACAGTAATTCTCGAACCGCAATTTTGCTCCGTCCGCGACCAGCATGTCGTCGAAGAGGTGCCCGTAATCCGGCTCGTTGATGCCGAGCGACTGCTGCATGGCCTTGGAGGTGAGGCCGATCTTGTGCCCGATCACCTTGCGGCCGGTCTTCAATTTCCGTTTCGTGACCTCCTGCTGGATTGCGTAGGCGTCATCGATATCGATTTTCGGAAACGTGACCGAAAGCTGCTTGCCTTGCTTCTTGGTGCGCTCGGCCTCGATCAGAATGGCCGCCGCCTTGGCGCGTTCCGCTTTCGACAACATAATCTGCACTCTTGCCTTGGGCCGGATGCATCCATCCGGCATCTTTCGGGGTTACGATAGACCGAATTGCAAACCCGCGTCATCTTCGAGGACGGCATGACCCGCTACATCCTTGCGTATATCTCGACCCTGATCGTGTTCCTCGCCATCGACTTCGTATGGCTCTCGTCCACCGCGAACACGCTCTACAAGCCCATTCTCAAGGAGATTCTCGCGCCCGATTTCCGGCTGGCGCCGGCGCTGGTGTTTTACTTTCTGTTTCCACTGGCGCTCGTCATCTTCGGTGTGGCCGCAGGCATCCGCACCGGCAACTGGACCGACGCACTGCTTTACGGCGCGCTGTTCGGATTCTTTGCTTACGCGACCTATGACCTCACGAACCAGGCAACGCTGAAAGTCTGGGACACGAAGCTCACCGTGATCGACATGCTGTGGGGCACGTTCCTCGGCGGCGTGGCCTCGACCGCAGGGTTCTTTCTCTCCGGCTGGATCGAGCGCCTGATCCGCTAGTCACCCCGGCGTACGCCGCCAAGCGAGAAACAGATAAAGATACAGATGGCTGCGGCGCTGACTGCATGCAGCGTGAGCATCGTGCCGTATTCCGCCGCGGAGTAGTTTTCCAGCGGTGCCCCGTAGTGGCTGCGGAGCAGAAGAAACAGGGCAATCGGCACGATTGCCGAAGTCCAGCGCGCGACACTTTCGTTGCTGGCGAAGAGCAACGCGCCAAGCACCACGCAAGGAAAGAAGAACAGCTCCAGCCCGCTCGCCTGCCCGAGCGCCCTGGTCGCGACGATCGTATTGCCGATGCTCGCGAGTACCAGCATTCCTTTTCCCGCCGTCACGTTCCGGCGCATCAACCATGGCACCGCGGCGTAGAACGGCGAAGAAAGTAGCGTGAGCAGCGCCGGCCAGAAGCGGCCACCGAGTAGCAAGTACAAGTAAAGCGGATAGAACGGCTGATTGCTGAGGATGAACATCGCAATCACGTTCCCTGCCCGCGCATGCGGATCGCGATGTTCAACGTAGTCGTAATAGTGCTTGAGCACGTTCAGGCGGCGCGAAGCAGATAGTGACTGACGCCCCACTCGCTGCCGTTAGCATGACCGAACAATCCCGAGGTCGCGAGGAAGAACAACCGCCAGCGGTTGATCCACAGTTCGGTCTGGCCGCCATAGACGGGTTGGAACACCTTGCGAACCTCGGCCTCGTTGCGATCCATATTCTCGAGCCAGTGGTCGGCGGTCTTCTGGTAATGCATGCCGCTCCACTTCCACTCCTTCTCGACATGAAACAGATCCGGGAATTGCCGGATCAGTCCGTGGCTCGGCATGATACCGCCCGTGAAGAAGTGCTGCGCGATCCAGTCGGACTTGTCGTTCCTGTCGAAGCGATAGGGTTGCGACTTGTGCGTGAAGATGTGGATGAAAACCCTGCCTTCCGGCTTCAGCCAGCCGCGCATGCGCGTGAACAGCGGACGCCAGTTCGCCATATGCTCGAACATCTCGACGGAAACGATGCGATCGAATTTCTCCTCGATCTGAAACACGTTCATGTCTGCGGTAACGATGCGAAGATTGACGAGCCCCCTCTTCTTCGCCTCGCCTTCGATATAGGCGCGCTGCGACGCCGAATTCGAAACCGAAGTGATCTTCGCGCTAGGGAAACGCTCGGCCATGAACAGCGATAACGAACCCCAACCGCAACCCAGTTCGAGAATGTTCTGGCCGTCTTCGAGCGCAGCGTGTTTCACAGTCTCGTCGAGCGCATCGATTTCGGCGCCTTCGAGGGTCTGGTTCTCTTCCAGATAAAGGCAGGACGAGTATTTCCGTCGCGGACCGAGCGCGAGCGCGAAGAATGCAGCGGGCACTTCGTAATGCTGCTCGTTCGCGGCGTCCGTATGTTCCGCGATCGGAAACCGTTCCATTTCCCGCGCGAACGCTTCCTCGTACGAGCCCGGAAGCGATGCGAGCACGCGCCGTGTACGCCCTACCAGCGCAAAAACACCAGTGCGCAGCATGAAGTCCGGCAGCGGCGCATTTTCTGCAAAACGGATTGTGCGTTCGACGAAACTCATGGCTTGCGCCTCCTCGCGGTTTTGCGTTTCACGATGGGTTGCCTGCGCGGCCCCGGAAAGAAAGCGTTCACGCGCGCCTGATAGTCGCGGAATTTTTCGCCGCGCGAGCGCAGCATGTGTTCTTCGAGCGGCGGAATTCCGGAAGCGTGTACCAGCAGCCAGTACATCATCACGGGAGCGAGCAGCGCGATCGGCCACCACCCGTAGGCACCACTCACGTTGAGCGCGATGAGCGCGTAGGCGAACCAGCCGAGCCATTCGAAGAAATAATTCGGATGCCGCGAGTACGCCCAGAGCCCGGTCTCGGCGACTTTGCCCTTGTTCTTCTTGTCGGCGACGAAAGACTTGAGCTGCCGGTCGGCGATAGCTTCACCCCCGATCGAAAGCACGAGGATTGCGGCGCCGAGTCCGTCGAACAAATTTAGCCCCGGCGCGGGATTCTGCGCAGCGACAAAAACCGCTACCGAAAGCACGAACGCGCACAGCGCCTGCACCTGCAGGAACCAGAACATCCTGCGCTGCGCGTGCTTTCCCCACTCTTTCTTGAATCGCGCGTAACGTGGGTCGTCCCCGCCGGAAAGCGTACGAAACAGGATGTGCGTTCCGAGCCGGACGGACCACAATGCGCAGAGACCGGCGGCAAGCCACTGCCGCGGTGTAATCGAATCTCCCGCGGCGAGCGGCACGAGCAAGGCGAGTGCGATACCGGCGATGCCGACGCCATACGACCACAGCGTATCGATCCAGCCCGACTTGCCGGTTTGCTTCTGCAGCCACCAGGCCAGCATCATCCATGCGGAAAGGAACAGCGTGGCCAAGAGCAGCGCGCAGGCGATCATCGCGACACCGCCACGCCAGATGATCTCTCTCGCACGAACTTCACGAGATCGTCACGCGCCGGCGCAAGGAACGACAGCAACGGCGAGAACGTGCCGACGATCGAGAGATGACCGACCCGCGAGTAGGTCACGACCGCTGCCTTTCCACCAGCCTCCTTCACGCGCTTGGCAAGACGCGAAGAATTGCCGGGATCGACCACGTCGTCGCGTTCCGGACGGAGCAGAAGCAGCGGCGGCTCGTCGCCGCCCACGTAATGGATGGGTTGGGTCTTCGGCCTTTCGGCTTCCGGCCCGAAAATGATCTTCAGGTATTCGTCGGTGAGCGGCAGGAAATCATAGGGACCGGCGATCCCGATGACACCGGCGAGATCGGCTTTCGGATCAAGTTTCACTTCGCCGAGCCAACGCCGGTCGGTTGCGAGCGACACCGCGTTGTAGGCGCCCGCCGAATGCCCCGCGAGGAATACCTTGGCCGCGTCGCCGCCGAAGCGCGCCGCATTGTCCTTGGTCCAGCGCACCGCGCGGGCGGAGTCGCGGAGAAAGTCCGGGTAGAGTACCGGCGGATACAGCCGGTAGTTGGGAATGACGGCGACAATGCCGGCGCGGGCAAGCGCGCTGCCGACGAAGCGGTACATCGACTTGTCGCCCCGCTGCCACGAGCCGCCATAGAAGAACACCACCACCGGGGCATTTCCGCCGGCGAGTGCGGGCTTGTAGACATCGAGCTTCAGCCGGTCCCCGTTGCCGAAGGCGATGTCGCGCTCGACGACAACATCGCTACCCCGCGCCGCAAGATTGAGCAGAAACGCGGGCGCCAAGACCACGACAGCGGCGATGGCCGCAATTCCAACCAGACCTGCAATCCACACGCGCATTACGGCTCAGATGATGATCCCGGGACCCTCATAACCCGCTTCCGCCTGCGATGGATGCATCCAAGCAAGGGGGTGCCGGGGTTTCCTCCTTGCATGCTAGTCCCTGTTTCCTCACCCCACCGCCCTCTGGAAATCGCCGTGATCGGTTCCGGCATTTCCGGCATGAGCGCCGCCTGGCTTCTGTCCGCGCGGCATCGAGTCACAGTCTACGAACGCGAGACCCGGATCGGAGGGCACTCGAATACGGTCGAAGCGCCTTCGCCGTTTGGGCCCCTGCCCGTCGATACCGGGTTCATCGTCTTTAACGAGACGAACTATCCGAACCTGACCGCCCTCTTCCGCCACCTCGGCGTACCCACCAAAGCCTCGAACATGTCGTTTGCGGCGTCCTTCGATGGCGGCGCCTTCGAATACTCGGGCACCGACCTGCGCGGCCTGTTCGCGCAGAAGAGCAACCTGTTCCGCCCGCGTTTCTGGTCGATGCTGAAGGACCTCCTGCGCTTCTATCGGGAGGCTCCGGCGCACGCGAAATCCGCGGCACTGATGCCGATCGGCGAGTATCTCGCGCGCAACCGCTATGGCCGCCCCTTCTGCGAAGATCATCTGATGCCGATGGCGGCGGCGATCTGGTCGTCCTCGCCCGCGCAGCTTTCCGCTTATCCCACCGCAGCCTTCGTCCGCTTCTGCGAGAACCACGGACTGATGAAGATCGCGAACCGTCCCATCTGGCGTACCGTTGAAGGCGGCAGCCGCGAATATGTGAAAAGGCTAACGGCCGCCTATGCCGATCGCGTGCAGCTCAATTGCGCCGCCACGCGCGTCGTGCGCAGGCCCGATGGCGTGCAGGTCGACGACATTCGCGGCGAAGCGCGGCGCTTCGATCACGTCGTGATCGCAACGCATGCCAACGAAGCGCTACGGCTGCTCGCCGACCCGAACGATGCCGAGTGGAGCGCGCTTTCGAAATTCCGCTACCAGCCGAACACCGCGATTCTTCACAGCGATGTCTCGCTTATGCCGAAACGCCGCGCCGCCTGGTCGAGCTGGAATTACATTGGCACGCGCGGTAGCGAAGGCATGCAACAGTTGTGCGTCACGTACTGGATGAACCGCCTGCAAGGCATCCGCGACGACGTTCCACTCTTCGTAACCCTGAACCCGCCGCGCCTGCCGCGTGAAGAACTCATCGTCCGCACTGAGCACTACGATCATCCGCTCTTCGATGCCCCCGCGTTGCGTGCACAAGAAAAGCTCTGGTCGTTGCAGGGCGTGCGCAACACCTGGTTCTGCGGTGCCTATTTCGGCTCGGGCTTCCATGAGGACGGTCTGCAATCGGGCCTTGCGGTTGCCGAAGCGCTCGGCGGCGTGCGACGCCCGTGGCAGGTGCCGGACGAAAACGGCCGCATCCGCGCCGGTGCTTCGCCGTTCGCGCCGCTGCAGGAAGCAACCGCATGAGGACGCTGGTCTCCGCCCTCTACGACGGCGCGGTAGTCCATCGGCGGCTACGGCCGAAGGTGCACCGGCTGCGCTACGGCGTGTTCAACATTCTGTTCGACCTCGAAGAGCTTCCGGAGCTAGACCGCCGGCTGCGTCTGTTCTCCCGCAACCGATTCAATATGTTTGCCTTCTACGACCGCGATCACGGCGACGGCAGCACGCCGCTGCGCGCATATGTCGAAGACATGCTGAAAGCGCGCGGCATCGACCTCGCGGGTGGACCGATCCGGCTCTTGTGCATGCCCCGCGTGCTCGGCTTCGTCTTCAACCCGCTCAGCATCTATTTCTGTTACCGACCGTGCGGTAACATCGCTGCGATCCTCTACGAAGTGAGCAACACCTTCGGCGAGCGGCATTACTACCTGGTACCCTCGCAGGGAAACCCGCATTTCACGGGAGTTTTTCTGCAAACGGCGGAAAAGCGCTTCCACGTTTCGCCGTTCCTGCCCCGCGAAATGGAATATCACTTCCGCGTCGCACCTCCCGCCGACCGCATCGCCGTTTCCGTTCACGTGCACGACGCGCAGGGATTGCTGGTTGCCGCATCATTGTCAGGGGTAAAATCTGCACTGACGGACGGCGCGCTGGCACGAAACTTCGTAGCGTACCCGCTGCTCACCGTGAAAGTGCTCGCGGGAATCCACTGGGAAGCGCTCAAGCTCTGGCTGAAAGGCGTGAAGGTCTGGACGAAGCCTGAACAGCTACCGGAACGGGTTACGGTCGGAAGGCAGGAGCTCACGGAAACGGAAGGCAGGCGCGCGGCGGAAGTGTCCGAGCGTGCGGCGTGAGCGCAACGTATCCAGCGAAAACCGCGCGGGAAAATCCGTGCCCATCAGGCTCCCGCAACGCTGCGCCGCAGCACATCAGAGAGTAAATTTCCCGTAATTTCCTCAATTGACTACCGGCGCTTCTTTTACGACCTTTGTCTAAGAGAAAAAGGCAGTACACGCGGATTTGGGGAAGAAAGTATGCCGTGGTCTTCGCAGGCGCCGCAGTATCAGCGTCATGACGTTCGCGCACAGATCGAGGAGGTACTCGATCACTCGCGCTTTGCCGAGCGCTGGATCGCAAGGGTTCTCCGATCGTTGAAGGTCGGCAATCTCGTCATCGAGACGCCATCCGGTGCACGGGTGGAAGGCAAGGGCGAAATCGACGGCCCGCGTGCAACGCTTATTCTGCATCGCTGGCGCACCATGCGCCGCCTGATGTTCGGCGGCGACGTCGGCTTTTCCGAAGCCTATATGGACGGCGACTGGTCGACGCCCGATCTCGCAACGCTGATTGAACTTGCCGCGCTGAACGAGCAGGCGCTGAGCGAAGTCACCGCCGGCCGGTGGTTCAAGCGTTTCCTGCATCGCGTGAAGCATCTGCTGCGCGCGAACACGAGGAGCGGCAGCCGCCGCAACATCGCGGCGCACTACGACCTCGGCAACGATTTCTACAAGCTCTGGCTCGACCCGAGCATGACCTACTCATCCGCGCTCTACGCAACCCCGAAGCAATCGCTGGAGGATGCGCAGGACAACAAACTGGCGCGGATCATGGATCTGCTTGCGCTCAAGGGCGGGGAAAGCGTTCTCGAAATCGGTTGTGGCTGGGGTCGGCTTGCCGAACGCCTCACCACCGAGCGCAACGCGCATGTCACCGGGCTTACGCTTTCGCCTTCGCAGCTTGCCGGCGCGAAGGAACGCATCGCGAAAGCCGGTGCGCGCGACAAAGCGGATCTTCGCCTGCAGGATTACCGAGACGTTACGGAGAAGTTCGACCGCGTCGTCTCGATCGAGATGATCGAGGCAGTCGGCGAAAAATACTGGCCCACGTATTTCGGAAAGATTGCCGAAGTCCTGAACCCCGGCGGACGTGCGGTGCTTCAGGTCATCACCATCGCCGACGAGCGTTTCGATCTCTATCGCCGGAATGCCGATTTCATCCAGCGCTACATCTTCCCGGGCGGCATGCTGCCTTCAGATGCCGTGATGCGCGACCAGATCGCACAGGCAGGCATGAAGTTCGTTTCGCTGGAGAACTTCGGGATCAGCTACGCCCATACGCTGAACGAGTGGAACCGCCGCTTCCAGCGCGCGTGGCCCGAGATCGAAGCCATGGGCTATTCGAAGAAGTTCAAGCGGACGTGGGAATATTACCTCGCCTATTGCGAAGGCGGCTTCCGTTCGAAGGCCATCGACGTCGGCCTCTACGTGATGGAAAAACCCGCGCATTGACCGCGGCGAGCCGCTTCGCAACACTCCGCGGATGAAATCGCGCGCTTTCGGGCCGGGCCAATCCGGCGTTTCCGTCATCGG
>VFQR01000538.1_pt1 | contig 49012 bp, 60 predicted proteins | sample 3512321 | NCBI WGS metagenome assembly VFQR01 (sample SAMN10412374, study PRJNA504923) | tailings metagenome | isolation source: Relicate 3 Philex TSF1 revegetated site | place: Philippines: Tuba, Benguet | collected 2017-08-29 | reverse complement strand
GCGCATGGGCCGACCCGCGCGACGCAGGTGGTCTGGCCCGGGCCGAACCGGATGACCAATGTCCGCCTGGTCTTCGACCCGCCCCCCTCCTCCGGCGCCGGCGTGCTCCAGGCCAACGGCCCCTGGGCGCTGCTGCGCCTGTTCCAACAGGGCCGCATCCAGGGCGGCGGCGCCGCCGAACGCTTCACCCTCAGCTTCCAGTCGGGGGAGCGCAGCATCGTCTACGAGATCCGCGCCTCCTCGATCCTGAACCCGTTGTCGAGCACGGTGCTGAGGGAATTCCGGTGTCCGAGTTTGTAGGAGCCCTCAAGCGCGTCACGCCGCAGGCGTGCCTTCGGCACGACGCGCCCGCTCCGCGGGCTTGGCTTGCGCGCCTACGCGCTGTCGCGCCGAGCGCGCAGGTTGCGCTGCGCGCGGGCCGCCTTTGGCGGCCATCGGAATTCTCCTGATGGCCGTCGCCACTTCGTCAACCCGCCTCGGCTTCGCTGGCAAGCTGCCCTCGCGCGGCGATTTCGTGGCGCGGGGGCTGCCGCGCAGCTTCCTTGAAGCCTGGGACGAATGGCTCGGCACCGTGATGCCGGGCAGCAAGGAGATCCTCGGCGACACCTGGCTGCCCGCCTGGCTCGAAGCGCCCATCTGGCGCTTCGCGCTGCCCGGCGGCCAGGCGGGGCCGGATGCCGTGGCGGGTCTGCTGCTGCCGAGCGTGGACCGCGCCGGGCGCAACTGGCCGCTGACGCTGGCCGTGGTGCTGCCCGGCCGCGTCACGGCACCGGTGCCCGACGCCGAATGGTACGCCGCGCTGGAGGCGATCGGCCTCGACGCCGTGCTCGGCGATGTGACGCCCGAGGATATCGAGGCGCGCCTGCCGGATTTCCTCGAGTCCATCGCCGAGATGCCCTCCGGCTGGTGGACCGAAGGCTCGCCCCGCGTCGCCGCGCAGCGCTTCAGCGCCGGCGCGCTGCCGGGCCCCGCCGCCTTTGCGCGCATGCTGGATGATGGCTCTGTGGCGGAGGCGCCATGACCACCCTGCTCGCCACCCGCTTCCTGTCCGGCGCCAAGACCGATCCCGGCGCCAAGCGCACCCATAACGAGGACGCCTTCGTCCATCGCCCGGAAGCCGGGCTCTGGGCCGTGGCCGATGGCGCGGGCGGGCACGAGGCGGGCGAGATCGCCTCCGGCATGCTGCGCGACGCGCTGGACGCCATCCCGGAGGACCTGCCCGCCGGCCGCATGCTCGGCGAGGTGCGGCAGCGCATCATGCTGGTCCATGAGGCGCTGCGCGAGAAGGCAGGGCACGGCACCATCGCCTCGACCATCGTGGTCCTGATCGTCCGCGGCGGCCATTTCGCCTGCCTCTGGGCGGGGGATTCGCGGCTCTACCGCCTGCGCCACGGCGTGCTGGAGCAGGTCACCCGCGACCATTCGCTCGTGCAGGAACTCGTGGATGCCGGGATGGTGAAGCCAGAGGATGCCGAAAGCCATCCGCGCGCCAACGTCATCACCCGCGCCGTTGGTGCCGCCACGGACGAGTTGGAGATCGACAAGACCACGGATCGCGTCCTGCCCGGCGACCGCTTCCTGCTGTGCAGCGACGGCCTTTCGAAGACGCTGCCGGCGAGCGAGATCGCGAGCCTGCTCGGCGGCCCCGATCCCGCGCATGCGCCGGAATTGCTGATCGCCGCCGCGCTGGCACGCCAGGCATCGGACAACGTGACCGTCATCGCGATCGAGGCGGGCGCGGAGGGCTGAAGGCGGCCCCGCGCCGGCCTCCTCAGCGCGGAACCAGGCCGGCGAGGCGCACCAACTCCAGGCTGGCCGCGCGTTCGCGCTCGATCACGGCGGCGAATTCCTGCGGCGTGGAGCCGATGCCGTTGAAGTATTGCGGCGCCAGCATGCGCGCGGCGAAGGCCTCGTCGTTCACGACCTTGCGGATCGCCGCCGACATCTGCTGCACGATCGGATCGGGCGTCGCGCCGGGTGCGCAGAGGCCCCACCACGGGCCGGCATAGGGATAGTCGTAGCCGAGCTCGCCGAGCGAGGGCGTGTCGGGCAGCTCCGCCAGCCGCTGGCTGCCGAGGCAGGCGAGCGGACGGATGCGCCCTTCGCGGATCAGTGGCAGCGCCAGCGCGAGCGCCCCGTAGCTGAGCTGGATGCGCCCGCCCACCAGCTCGCGGAAGGCGTCGCCGATGCCGCGGAAGGGGATGTGCTCCATCTGGAGGTTGTCGCGCGCCTTCATCCATTCGAAGAGCAGCTGCTGCGCCGAGCCGGAGCCGGAGGAGCCGTAGTTCACGCCGCTGCGGCCGCGGGCCCAGGCGACGAAGCTCCGCAGGTCACCCTGCGGCGTGTCCAGGCTGCTCACGATCACGCTGCGCGCCGAGGCCATCTGCGAGACCGGACGGAGCGAGGCGAAGCGGGCGAAGAGCTGCGGCTCCACATGCGGTACGCTCGCCATGTTCTCGATGTTGACGGCGCAGAAGGTGGTGCCGTCCGGCGTCGCCTGCGCGCAGGCTTCGAGACCGATCACGCCATTGCCGCCGGCGCGGTTCTCGACCACGACGGAGGTGCCGAGTTCCTGCCGCAACCCTTCCGCGATGGCGCGCACCAGCAGGTCGAGATTGCCGCCCGGCGGCTGGGCGACGATCAGGCGGATCGGGCGGCGCGGCCATTCCGGCGCCTGGGCGCGCGCCGCGGCGGGCGCAAGCGCAAGGCCGGCGAGCAGGGCACGGCGGGTGGCGTTCATTCCTGGTTCCTCCGGGGCTTCGTTCAGGTCTCGTCGGCGACGGCGTTGCGCAGCAGGCCGACGCGCTCGATCTCCACCTCCACCACGTCACCGGCCTTGAGCCAGAGCGGCGGATTGCGGCGGGAGCCGACGCCGCCCGGCGTGCCGGTGGCGATGACGTCACCGGGTTCGAGGCGCGTGAAGGTGGAGCAGTATTCGATCTGGCGTGGGATATCGAAGATCATCTCGCCGAGCGTCGCATCCTGGACCGTCTCGCCATTCACCCGCGTCGCGAGGCGCAGCGCATCGAGCGGCCCGACATCATCCGGCGTGACCATCCACGGCCCGAAGGGGCCGGTGCCCCAAAAGTTCTTGCCCGGCGTGAACTGGTGCGTGTGGCGCTGCCAGTCGCGCACGCTGCCATCGTTGTAGCAGGCATAGCCCGCGACCTGCGCGAAGGCGTCGCCGCGCGCGACATGGCGGCAGGAGGTGCCGATGATCACCGCGAGCTCGCCCTCATAGTCGAACTGCGTCGAGACCTTCGGGCGGATCAGTGGCGCGAGATGGCCGATCTGGCTGTTGGCAAAGCGGGCGAAGATGGTGGGGTTGCCGACCTCGCTGCGCCCGGTCTCCTTGCGGTGCTCCTCGTAGTTCAAGCCGATGCAAAGGATCTTGTCGGGGTTCGGGATCACCGGCAGCCATGCGATGTCGTCCAGCGCGATGCGCGGCGCGCGGGCGGCGGCATCGCGCGCGGCGTCCAGCGCGCCGGCCGCGATCGCGGCCTTCAGGTCGGGAAAGCGCCCGAGCAGCAGCGCGCCGACATCATGGATCACGCCGTCGCCGATGACACCCCAGCTGGCTATGCCGCGATGGCGGAAGGAGGCGAGCTTCATGCAGTTTCCTTCACGGGATGCAGCCGCGCCGCGAGCCGCGCGCGCAGCGTATCGAGCGTGGCGGCATCCGCCGCCGCGCCCCAGACATAGTGGTCGGGCCGCACGATCGCGCCGTGCAAGCGGTGCCGCGCGAACCAGTCGCGCAGGATGCCGTCCTTCTCGATCGGCAGCGCATCCCGCGTGACCACGCGCCAACCGCCGCCGGCCACGCGATCCATCCGCGCCCAGCCCGCGCCCGCGCGCACCCAGGGCTGCGGGAAGAGCGTGCCTTCGGCCGGATGGCCGGTGCCGGCCCGAAAACCGGCTTCCAGCGGCGGCACGATCTCCTGCCGGGTCACCACCGGCGCGCGGCCGCCGCCCTGGGCGATCAGCGCCGCGTCCCGCGCGCGCGCGGCATCCGGATCGCGCTCGCAGATCTGCCGGCCGATCGCCTTGATGCGGGTGGTCAGCGTGCGGACATGGCGGCCGCGTTCCTCGCCATAGGTGTCGAGCAGCGTGTCGGGCGCGCCATCGCGCACCGCGGCGAGTTTCCAGGCGAGGTTCGCGACATCACGCAGCCCCTGGCAGAGCCCCTGCCCCAGGAAGGGCGGCTGCTGATGCGCGGCATCGCCCGCGAGGAAGACGCGGCCCCGCCGCCAGTCGCGCGCGACCAGCGCGTGGAAACGGTAGCTCGCGGCGCGCCAGAGTTCCGCATCGCTTGGCGCGAGCCAGCGGGACAGCAGGCTCAGCACGGCATCCGGCTGCTGCATGGCCTGAGGATCTTCGCCAGCCGACAGCATGATCTCGAAGCGGCGATGGTTGCCGGGGCCGACGATATAGGTGATCGGCCGCGCCGGATCGCAGAATTGCGCGGCGTTGCGCGGCAGCTTCGCCAGTCCCGAGGCCGCGACGCGCAGATCCACCACCAGCCAGGGCTCGTCGAAGTCGAGATCCTCCATCGCCATGCCGAGCGCGCGGCGGACGAAGCTCGATGCCCCGTCGCAGGCGATCACGGTGCCGGCGGTGATGCGCAGCTCCCCGCCATCGTCGCGGCGCAGGTTCAGCGCCACGCGATCCGCGCCGGGCTCGATGCCGATGAGCTCGGTGCCAAGCTCGATGGTGACGCCCGCCGTCGCCGCGGCATGGTCGCGCAGCGCCTGCTCCACCGGCGGCTGGCTGAACACCATGGTGGGGCAGAAGGCCATCGGCCAGGGCTCGGGGACCATGTCCACGCGGCGGATGAGCTGGCCCCCGGCGCCGAAATGCTCGGAGGGCGGGAAGGGCGCGGTGTGCAGCAAAACGCGCTCCGCCACGCCCATGCCGTCGAACAGGCGCATGATCTCATGGTCGAGCGCGATGGCGCGCGGCTTGTCATGGATCGCGCGCGCGCGGTCGAGCGCGAGCACCTCGAATCCCGCCTGGCCGAGCATCGCAGCCGCGACCGCGCCACAGGGGCCGAAGCCGACGACGACGACCTCGTGGTGGTCGCTCATGCGAATCGGATGGCGAGCTGGGCCTGCTTCGTCGCCTCCGATTTCGGCGGCGCGATGCCCCATTGATCCGTGCGGCCGGGCGGCCAGACCCAATGCGCGGGGCCGCGCGGCACATGGTCCTCGCCCACCACCTCCACCTCGGCGGTGTATTCGACCACGATGCCGAAGGGATCCACGAAATAGGCGAAGACGTTGTCGCCCGGGCCGTGCCGGCCCGGCCCCCAGCCGATCGCGAAGCCGGCGTCGCGGAGCCGCCCGCTGGCGCGCATCACGCTTTCCCAGGACGGCATGTTGAAGGCGACGTGATTCAGCCCGTCATGCGGCGCCTCGGCCAGCACCACCGCATGGTGGTCGCTGTTGCAGCGGAGAAAGGCCATCGGCTTCGAGCGGTCGGAAAGGCGGAAGCCGAGCCCCGTCTCGAAGAAGCGGGCGATCCCGTCCACGTCGCGGCAGTTCAGGTTGACATGCGCCAGCCGGTCGGGCCGGTCGCGCGAGGGCGCGCGCGCCGCGCGCCGTGAATCGCCGTTGACGAGGCGCAGCACGAAGCCGGCCGGATGACGCAGCGTGACGCCCATCCCGCCCGCGGGATCGGGCATGGCATGGGGCGCGCCAATCGCCGCGCCCGCCGCCTCTGCCATGGCGGCGACTCGCGCGAGGTCGGCGCAGCGCCAGGTGACGGAGTGGATTGCGGCCTGGGCCCCCTGCGCCAGCTCCAGCACGTGATGATCGTCGCCCGTGGCGTGCAGCCAGACCCGCCCGTCCTCACGCACCGCAACCTCCAGCCCCCAGACCGCCGTGTAGAACCGCTCCGCCGCGGCGAGGTCGGGCACCAGCAATTCGACGCTGCGCAACGCGGTGACGGGAAACTCTGTCATTCGTCGGACGCTCCGCCGCTCCTCGGGCATGGGCGCGTTTCTGATGCATATTGCGCCTAGTGTAAAGACGGATGTATATTTTTTCCGAAGATCGAGGCGAACATATGAATTCTACCGAAAGCCTGATCGCGTGAGCTCCAGCCGCAGCGGGCCGATGACGCATGCCTCCAGCGTCTATGAGCGCATCCGCGCCGACATCCTCGGCGGCAAGCTCCGGCCGGGGAATCGCCTGCCCATCAAGGCGCTGATGGAGACCTACGAGATCGGCCAGACGCCGCTGCGGGAGGCGCTGAACCGGCTTTCGGCCGATGGGCTCGTCGCCGCCGAGGACCAGCGCGGCTTCGCCGTACCCGCGATCAGCGCGGCGGAGCTGACCGAGCTGACGCGCACGCGCTGCTGGCTCGAGGACCGCGCGCTCCGCGAATCCATGGCGCAGGCGACGGAGGAATGGGAGGAGGCGGTGCTGCTGGCCGGGCACCGGCTGCTGCGCACGCCGCGCCGGCCGGACACCTCCGACGCCGAGGCGGACGCGTTGTGGGAGGAACGCCATCGCGCCTTCCACGACGCGCTGGTGGCCAATTGCGGATCGCGCTGGCTGATCGGCTTCTGCGCGCAGCTCACCGACCGCCACCAGCGCTACCGCAAGCTCGCCGCGCGCCGCGCCTTCCCGCATCGCGACGTGCAGGCGGAACACCAGGCGATCCTCGACGCGGTGCTGCGGCGTGATGCCGATGCGGCGGTCGCGCTGCTCATGGCGCATTACCGGCTGACGGCGGACATCATCCTCGGCGATCCTGCGATCTTCCCGCCGGGCTGAGGGCTCAGGCCGCCGCGAGCACCGGCGCCCTTGGCGCCTCGTGCAAGGCCCCGTCGCGCAGCACCAGCACGCGATCGGCCGCGGCGATCGTCTCCGGGCGATGCGCGATGACGATGCGGGTGATCGAAAGCTGCGCCAGCGCCGCGTTCACCTCGCGCTCCTTGGCGACGTCCAGGTGGCTCGTGCCCTCATCCATCAGCAGCACGCGCGGGCGGCGATACAGCGCGCGCGCCAACAGGATGCGCTGCCGCTGCCCGCCCGAGAGCGCGGCGCCGAGATCGCCCACCAGCGTCGAGTAGGTCATCGGCATCGCCATCACCTCCTCATCCACGCCCGCGAGCCTGGCGCAATCGCGCATCAGGTCGAGGTCCGGCCGCGGATCGAAGAAGGTGATGTTCTCGGCGATGGAGCCGGACAGCAGCTGGTCCTCCTGCATCACCACGCCGGCCTGCGCGCGGAAGGCGGCCATCCCGGCGGCATCCAGCGGCCTGCCATCCAGCAGCACCTGCCCCGAGGTCGGCCGCAGCAGGCCGAGCATCAGCTTGAGCAGCGTCGTCTTGCCGCCGCCGGAGGGGCCGGTGATCGCGACGAACTCACCAGGCGCGACCGCGAGATCGAGGCCCGTGAGGATCGCCGGCTCGTCCTCGCCATGGCGGAAGCCGATCCCGCGCAGCTCGATGCGGCCCTCGACCGGCCGGGGCACCAGGCTCGCTGCGGCGTCGAGGCCCGGCTCGCGTTCCGTATGCGCGATGTCGGCGATGCGCTGGAGATGGAGTTCGAGCAGGCGGAGATTCACCGCCGTCTCGACCAGCGCCGCCGTCTTCTCCTGGAACTGCTGGCGCCAGGCCATGAAGGCGAAGAGCATGCCGATCGTGAGATCGCCCGAGATGGCGAGTCGCGCGCCGAGCCAGACCAGGACCACCGTCTCGACGCCGGACACCAGCTCCTTCGCGGCCCGAAAACCTTCGCGCGTCCGGGCGAGGGCCGCCTCCCGGTTCGTCGCCGCCGCGTGCTTGCCCTGCCACAGCGCCTCGCGTTCCGCCTCGCGGCCGAACAGGCGGATGGTCTGGATGGCGCGCGCGGTCTCGATGAAGGTCGTCGCCTCGCGTGCGCCGGACTCGATCACCGCTTCCTCGCGCGCGCGAAGCAGGCGATAGCCGCCGAGGCGGATCGTCACCTGCAGGAGCAGCGCGGCGAGCACCACGCCCGCCAGAGCCGGGCTGTAGAGCAGGATCATGCCGAGCGTGAGGATCGCCATGACGCCATCCACCAGCGCCGCGACGAGCCCCTGCGAGAGCAGCTCCGTGATCGGCCGCGTCGCGTTGAAGCGGGAGACGAGGTCGCCGATATGCCGCCGCGCGAACCATTCGACGGGCAGGCGGATCATGTGGTGGAACAGGTTGGCCACCGCCTGGAAGCCGATCACCTGGGAGACCGCGATCAACACGCGGGCGCGCAAAAAGTCCGCCGCCAGCTTGATGGCGGTGAGCAGCAGGAAGCCGACGGCGAGCGCCGCGAGAAGCCCGCCATCGCCGGCCAGCACCGCCTCATCCACGGCGAGCTGCATATAGAAGGGGCTGGCCAGCACGAAGGCCTGGAGCACCAGCGAGAGGGTCAGCGCCATGGCGATCGCGCGCCCGGCGCCATCCACCCGGCCGACCAGCTCGCCGAGCTTCAGCCGCCGCGTCTCCTTGCCCTTGGTGAAGCGTGCCGTCGGCATCAGTTCCAGCGCGATGCCGGTGAAGTGTTTCGCGAGCTCGGCGCGAGTCATGCGCCGCATGCCGAGTGCCGGGTCGTGGATGGTCACGCGATCCCCGCGGACTGCGGCGAGCACCACGAAATGGTTCATGTCCCAATGCAGGATGGCCGGCGTGCGGAGTTCGTGCAGCGCCTCCGGCTCCAGCCGCAGGCCGCGGCCGCTGAGCCCGAGCCGCTCGGCCGCCTGGAGCACGCCGAGCAGCGTCATGCCCTGCGCCGAGATCGGCAGGCGGCGGCGCAGCGATGGCAGATCGGTCTCGAGTCCATGATGGGCGGCGACCATGGCGAGGCAGGCGAGCCCGCATTCGGCGGCCTCGGATTGCAGCAGCGCAGGCAGCCGCGGGGCGCCAAAATGCAGCATCACATCCTCCCGCGCGCGGCGAAGAGCGGCTCCAGCACCCAGGCGAGGAGCGTGCGGTGTTCCAGCACGATGTCGGCGCGCAAGGTCATGTCCGGCTGCAGGGGCAGCGTGCGGCCGCCGGCCAGCATCGACTCGCGGTCAAGGCGCACCGCGACGCGATAGGCCGGGCCCTGCGGCTTCACGGGGCCGGCGACATCCTCCGGCGCCACCATCGCCGCCGAGACGCTTTCCACCACGCCGCCATGCGTGCCGAAATGCTGGAAGGGAAAGGCGTCATACATCAAGCGCACCGCCTGGCCCGGCTGCACGAAGCCGATCGCGCGGGAGGGCACGAACAGCTCCGCCCGCAGCGCCGAATCCTGCGGCACCAGCGTCAGCAGCGGTCGCGCCGGATCGGCGCGCTGCCCGGGCGCCGCCTGCAAGGCCGTGACCCGCCCGGCCACCGGGGCCCGCACCACCATCGCCCGCTGCGCCGCGATCTCCGCGCGCTGCCTCGCCGTATCGGCAAGCCCGGCGCGCAGCCGCGCCTCGCGATCCGCGCTCTCGGCGCCCAGCGTGTCGCGTTGCAACGCGGTCTGCGCGGCGTCCTGCGTCATCGCCGCGAGGCGCTGATCCAGCGCTGCCAGATCGAGGCGCTGCGACAGGGCCGCATCCTCGCGCGCGCGGGCCTCCGTCTCCGAGATCAGGCCGCGGCGCCGCAGATCCGCGGCCGCCAGCGCACGCTCCTCCGCGAGGTCCGCGCGACGCGCTTGCAGCTCTCGCTGCGCGGTCAGCGCCCGGGCTTCCGCCTGGAGGCCAACCAGCCGCGCCTCCAGCCGCGCGCGCTCGGTCGTGCTGCGCAGCGTCTCGGCCGCGAGCTGGTCCCGCAGCAGCGTCTCCTGCCGGTCCAGCGCCTCGCGCAGCGCCGCATCCAGCGTGCCGCCGCCATCCAGCGACTGGCCGAAATCCAGCGTGAAGAGCGGCGCGCCGGCCTCCACCGCCTCGCCCTGCGCCACATGCAGCGCGGCGAGCGTGCCGGCGCGCGGCGGCGCCACGCGCACCGCGCCGGCCGCCGGCGCCAGCGCGCCGATCGTCGGCTGCCGCCGCGCATAGCTGGCCGTTGCCGCGAAGATCGCCGCACCGAGCATCGCACCGGCCAGCAGCAGCGTCGGCAGCGTCCAGCGCAGCGACCGCAGGCTGCCGCTGCCCGATACGGTCCCGGCATCGGGCGTGATGGCGCGGAACAGCGGGGCATCGGGCATCGGCGCTTCTCCCTGCATCGGTGGAGGTGACGCTAGAAGCGCGATGTTTCGCGCGGACTTCGCGCCCGCGGAAACATCGCGTCGTTGCAGACTAGAATTGCCCGCTCGCGCAGTGGAGCTGCAGGATCGGCGTCGCACGGCTCGCGCTGACGTCGCCCTTGATGTCGCCCAGCTTCATATAGGCGGCGCCACCGCCGGCCTCGCGCAGCTCCGTCTCGGTGATCTCGCGGGTCTTTGTAGCTTCGGTGTGCATCGGCATGTCCTTCCATGTCACGTCGCCGGGGATCGGCGTCGTGCAGGCAAGCTGGACATCGCCGGCCTCGTGATGAAGCCGCAGCAGCGCAGGCGGCGCCTGCGCCGGTGCGGTCACGCGTCAGGGCGAGGGCTCGCTCTGGTAGCTGGAGATGAGGATATCGCTCATCGTCACCTTGCCGTCGGACTGGGATGCGGCCAGCAGGTTCCGGACTGTGCTCATCAGGCCGCCGCCCGCGGCGAGGCGCAGCTCGGCTTCGGTCAGCGTGGCGATGGGTGCGTGGGCATGGCGCGATCGCCTGCTCGTGGTGACGCCCGGTGGGCGGATGGCAGCAGGATGGCGCGCGCCGGTTTCGCCGCCGTTTCGCCGCGTGCCGGAAACGGGTTTCCTGCGTGACGGGCCGACGCGGCATGTCTCCGCGTCGGCCCGACGGACTGCCGCGGTCAGCGGCGCACCGGCACGTATTTCCACTCAGGGTCCGGCCTCGGCAGGCCGCCGCCCGCCAAGCGCAGGGCTTCCTCGCCAACCACCCGCGGATCGCTCGGACAGCGGAATGTCTTGATGGGCGTCGTGCGCCGCTGCCCGCCGCCGCAGCGATCGAGGTCGGCGGGGGCGAGGTCGGATCGCGCCGGCCGTGGCGTCGTCTCGGTCCCATGCATCGCGATGTCTCCTTGCCTGCGTGTGTTGGTGTGCGCTGGTCCGCCCTGGTCAGCGCGCGGCTGCCTCTCGCACCTTCTGCACGGCGGGAAGCAGTAGGACGATGCTGCCGCCCGCCGCGGCGATCTCGGCCTCGGTGAGCGGACGCACGGTGAAGGTGGTCGGCCGTTCGGCGATGGGGGCGGGCTGCGGCTGGGTGAAGCGGGTTGCGTGCATGGTTTCTCTCCTGATCGATGGCCCATGCCGGACGTGGCAGGGCGGCGCGACGCGTGTCGCGGTGATCCCACATGCCGCCGCGCAGAGGGCGCGAGAAGACGAAGCGATGCAGGCGCCGGATGCGGATATGCGGCATGGGCCGAGCACCGCCGAAAAGGAAAAGCGCCGGACCGCGGCTGCGGCCCGGCGCGGCATGCCGGAATCGTCGCAGGGCGGCGCGGCGCACCGCCTCAGATCATCTGGCAGACCGTGTGTCCCTTGTGCTCGATGCAGATGATGGTGAGCCCCTTGCCGCCCTCGGCCTGCTTCATCTCCTCCATCGTGATTTCGCGCGGGGCGGGCTTCGTCTCCGTCTTCGTCCTGGTCATGGTGGTCTCTCCTTTTCGCCGCGTGAGGATCGGCCGGGATGGCCGCCTATGCCTCGGAGCGGTGGCCGGATGATGAGGTCGCCGACGCGTGCGTGGAATGCGAAGCCGCGCAGGCGCCGCATGCGGGTTTGCGGCGAGGCAATCGGTTGGGCCGCGCACACGGAAAGCGCCGGGCCGCGTCTGCGGCCCGGCGCTGCATGGGGTGCGCGTCCTGGATCAGTGCGCGGCGAGCGCGAGCTGCCGGAGGTTGTTCTGGCAGCTCGCGGAGGCCGTGCTGGATCCCTTGATGTCGCCGAGCTTCATGTAGGCGGCGCCTCCGGAGGCCTGCGCGAGTTGCGCCTCGCTCAGCACCTGGCGCGTCGTGTTGTCTGTCATGGGTCTGTCTCCTGCGGGGGGGGCGGCGGCGGCTCAGTACATCACGCAGTACGTCTTGCCGTTGTGGTCGTAGCAGCTCATCAGCAGGCCGCGTCCGCCGCCGGCCTGCTTCATCTCCGCGGCGCTGATCTCGCGCGGGGCGGGCTTCTTCTCCGTACTCATCCTGGTCATCGTGGTCGCTCCGGTTCGGGCCGCGCGAGGACCGGCCGGGATGGCCGCAGATGCCTTGGCGCGGTGACCGGATGATGCGGCTGACGACCGTCACGTTGAATGCGAAGCGGTGCAGGCGGCGCTTGCGGTTTCGCGGCCACGGCCGGAACAGAGCAGGGGCGCCGCGAGGATGTCGCGGCGCCCCTGTCTTTCCACGCGACCGCCGCGCGAGCGCGGCGGAACCGATCAGAAGTGGAAGTCCTGCGCCTTCTGCACGGCCGGCAGCAGAACGACGGCGGCGGCCTCGCGCACCTTCTGCACGGCGGGCAGCAGGAGGCCGCCGCCGGCGGTCTCCTTCAGCTCGGCCTCGGTGAGGGGGCGGATCGTCACGGTATCCATGTTGGTCTCTCCTTGCGTGGTGGCGTTCCGCGCGACGGTGCGCCCGTCGGCGTGGGGAGAAACCTGCCGCCTCTGCGTTGCGCCGGCATGTCGGCGCGATGGCGGCGGCTTCGCGCGTGTCGTGGCCAGGATGTCGCGCGCGAAGCCGCCGGGCCGGTCACTGCACGATGATGCCGCGCTGCACCCAGATGCCGGCCGGCGCGCCGCGCTGGACGATGATGCCGCGCTCGGCGGCCTCATGGACGACGATGGCGCCGCCGCTGGCCGCGGCGAGTTCGACGAGCGTCAGGTCGCGGGTCCGGGCGATCTCGGTGGACTTGGTCATGCTTCTTTCCTTCGGGTTGCGCCGGCATCGCGCCTGGCGTGGGCCAAGAGGTAGCCGCGCCCGGTTGCGCCGGCGTTTCGCCATGCGGCCGCCGACCGTTTCAGTCATGGCGTGGCAGGGTTGCAGCCGTGTCAGGGGAGGGGCGTTGCCGCCGGGGCGGGGACGGGCCACATCCCCGCCATGAACGCGACCCCCCCTGATTCCCTCGGCTGGCACGGCACCACCATCCTCTGCGTCCGCAAGGCGGGCCGCGTGGCCATGGCCGGCGATGGCCAGGTCTCGCTCGGCCAGACCGTGGTGAAGGGCAATGCGCGCAAGGTGCGGCGCATCGCCCAGGGCAAGGTGCTGGCCGGCTTCGCCGGCGCCACCGCCGACGCCTTCACCCTGCTCGAACGGCTGGAGGCGAAGCTCGAACGCTTCCCCGACCAGCTCGAACGCGCCTGCGTGGAGCTGGCGAAGGATTGGCGCACGGACCGCTACCTGCGCCGCCTGGAAGCGCTGCTTGCGGTGGCCGATGCCAAGCGGTCCCTGCTCCTCACCGGCCAGGGCGATGTGCTGGAGCCGGAGGATGCGGTGATCGGCATCGGCTCCGGCGGCAACTATGCCCTCGCCGCGGCGCGCGCGCTGCTCCCCGTGGAGGGCATTGACGCCGAGGAGGTCTGCCGCCGCGCCATGAAGATCGCCGGCGACATCTGCGTCTACACCAACGGCAACATCGTGCTGGAGAGCCTGGAGTCGTGAGCGAGTCCGTGAACCTGTCGCCCCGCGAGATCGTCTCCGAGCTCGATCGCCATATCGTCGGCCAGGGCGACGCGAAGCGCGCCGTCGCCATCGCGCTGCGCAACCGCTGGCGCCGCCAGCAGCTTCCGCCCGGCCTGCGCGAGGAGGTGCTGCCGAAGAACATCCTGATGATCGGCCCGACCGGCTGCGGCAAGACCGAGATCGCGCGCCGCCTGGCCAAGCTTGCCAATGCGCCCTTCCTCAAGGTCGAGGCGACCAAGTTCACCGAGGTCGGCTATGTCGGACGCGACGTGGATTCGATCGTGCGCGACCTCGTCGAGGCCTCCATCACCATGACGCGCGATTCGGCGCGGCAATCCGTGCAGGCCAAGGCGGAACTCGCCGCGGAGGAGCGCCTGGTCGCCGCGCTGGTCGGCGAGGGCGCCTCTGGCGAGACGAAGATGAAGTTCAAGCGCATGCTGCGCGAAGGCCAGCTCGAATCGCGCGAGGTGGAGGTGCAGCTCGCCGATGCCGGCGGGGGCATGCCGATCGGCATGATGGACCTGCCAGGCGCGCAGGGCATCCAGATGCAGAACATGCAGGAGATGCTCGCGAAGATGTTCGGCGGCCGCACCAAGCCGCGCAAGATGACCGTGGCGGAGGCGCGCATCGCGCTGGCGAAGGACGAGGCCGACAAGCTGCTCGACCAGGACCAGCTCACGCGCGATGCCGTCGCCAACGCCGAGAACAACGGCATCGTCTTCATCGACGAGATCGACAAGGTCTGCGCCCGCACGAGCGAGGGCGGCTTCCGGGGTGGCGACGTCTCCCGCGAGGGCGTGCAGCGCGACCTCCTGCCGCTGATCGAGGGCACGACCGTCACGACGAAGCATGGGCCGGTGAAGACGGACCACATCCTCTTCATCGCCTCGGGCGCCTTCCACATGGCGAAGCCTTCCGACCTGCTACCGGAGTTGCAGGGCCGCCTGCCGATCCGCGTGGAGCTGAAGGCGCTCACCCAGGAGGATTTCCGGCGCATCCTGACCGAGCCCGAGCATTCCCTGACCAAGCAGTATGTCGCGCTGCTCGGCACGGAGGGCGTGACGCTCGCGATCACCGAGGACGCGGTGGATGCGATGGCGCGGCTTGCCGCCGAGATCAACGCCAGCGTCGAGAACATCGGCGCGCGGCGGCTGGCCACCGTGATGGAACGCCTGCTCGACGAGATCTCCTTCAGCGCGAGCGACCGCGGCGGCGAGACCATCACCGTGGACGCCGCCCTGGTCCGCGACCGCGTGGCGCCGCTGGCGGGGAGCGCGGATCTGAGCAGGTTTATTTTGTAGCGTCAGCTTGGCGAATGTGGTGCAGGTAGAGGTTTACTCTACGCGTAAGTTCGTTATAACTCTCGTTGACACCACGGGAGTCGGCCGGCTAGGCCGAGCACATGCATGGCGAGCGTGAAGCTGCGGGCGGTCGGCAATTCCGTCGGGGTGGTTTTCCCGAAGGAACTGCTCGCCCGCTACAATTTGTCCGAAGGCGATTCCGTCCAGGTCGTGGAAACCGCGGACGGCTTCCTCCTCACGCCTGTCTCGCAGGACACCGAGGCACAGCTCCAGCTCGGCCGCGAGCTGATGAAGCGCTACCGGGAGACCTTCGCCGCCCTCGCGAAGTAGTCCCATGACGACGCCCATTTGGGTGGCGAAGGAGGCTCTGCTGCTTCTCCACCGCGAGAGCCTGCGCCAGTTCGGCGGCGCCGACGGCCTGCGCGACGAGGGCCTGCTCGACAGCGCGCTGGCGCGCCCGCTGAACCGCTTTGCCTACGAGGACGAGCGCGATCCGTGCCGGCTTGCGGCGAGCTACGCCAAGGGCATCACGCAGAACCACCCCTTCGTGGATGGCAACAAGCGCGCCGCCCTGCTCGCGGCCGGCGTGTTCCTCATGCTGAATGGCCTCGACCTCACCGCCGAGCAGCCCATGGCCACTGTCGCAGTCCTCGACCTCGCCGCCGGCGAGATGACGGAAGAGGACTTCGCCGCCTGGCTCCGTGACCACACGGCGCCGCGCGGGTGATTTCGGCCCCGCCGTTCCCCATATCCCGCCCATGTCTCTGACTCTCGCCCGCCCGGGCCTGCCCGACACGGCCCAGGCCGAACTCGCCCTCGCCTTCAACCGGCTCGAGGACATCTCGCTGGCCGCGCGGCTCGCCAGCCTGGTCGGGCAGCCGATTGACGCGCTGAAGGCCCGCCTGCCCGCCGGCGTCCAATCCGCGCTCGACGGCACGATCCGCGGCGCGCTGAAGGTCGCGATGGGGGCGGCGCTCCGCTCCGACCCCGCCCGTACGCCGCTGGCGGTGAACGCCACCTGGTTCCATCGCGGCGTGGCCGCGGCCACCGGGGCGGCCGGCGGTGCCTTCGGGCTGCCCGGCACGCTCGCGGAACTGCCCGTCTCCACAACGGTGCTGCTGCGCCAGATCGCCGCCGTCGCCTCCGCGCATGGCGAGGACCTGTCCCGCCCGGACGCGGCGGCGGAATGTCTCAAGGTCTTCGCCCTGGGCGGCCGGAACCCGCGCGACGATGCCGCCGAGTCCGGCTATTTCGCGGTCCGCGTGGCGCTCGCCGAGGCGCTGAAGGGCGTCGCCGGCAAGGGCCTGGCGGGCCTCGTCCTGCCCGGCTTCCTCGGCCCGATCGCGGCGCGCTTCGGCGGGCCGGTGGCGATGAAGCTCTCTGCCCAGGCCGTGCCCCTGGTCGGCGCGGCCGCCGGCGCCGCGGTGAACCTCGCCTTCCTCGAGCATTTCCGCGGCGTCGCGGAAGGCCATTTCACCGTCCGCCGGCTGGAACGCACGCATGGCACGGCGCCGGTGCGCGCGGCCTATGCGGCACTCGCGGAAACGCGGGACGCCCGCTTCAACGGATAGACGGCAGCGCGACCCCGACCAGCGCGTCCCGCGTCACGATCGCGGCGAGCCGCGCCTCCTCCCAGCCTTCGGTGCCGGCGGGCCGGCGCGGCAGCACCATCCAGCGGTAGTCGGCGGTGCTGTCCACCACGCGCAGCTCCACGCCATCCGGCAGCGCGGTGCCCCATTCGGCCAGCACGCCGCGCGGATCGCGCACGGCGCGGGCGCGGTAGGCGGCGGATTTGTACCAATGCGGCGGATAGCCCAGCACCATCCGCGGATAGCAGGAGCACAGCGTGCAGACGACGAGGTGGTGCAGGCGTTCGGTATCCTCCAGCACGCCGAGCGGCGGCTGGCCGGCCATCGAGACCCCCATCTGCTCGGCGGCGGCAGTGCCGTCGTTCAGCAGCAGCGCGCGGTAGGCCGGATCGGTCCAGGCGCGGGCGACCATGCGCGCGCCGATCTCGGGGCTCGCACGGTCGGTGCGGGCGATCTGGTCCTCGATCTCCTGCTCGGTGACCACGCCCTTGGCGAGCAGCGCGGCGACGAAGCGGTCCAGCAGCGCGATGCTGTGCGGTCCGGGCGGCGCAGCCATCAGTCTTGCCCCTCTGGTCCGACCATCGGAGGGGCGGCCTCCTCCAGCCAATGCTCGAAAATCTCGACCAGCAGCGTGTCGCCTGGCCGTCCCTCGCCAAACAACCCGGGCTGGTCGAAGCGAACATGATACAGTGGCACCTTCGCCGCCGCCCGGGCGAAGGCGAGATCCTCCGGGTTCGGGAATGCGCCCAACCTCCGCTCCACCACGCCGGCAAGCCCGCGCAGGTAGTGCGGCGTGCGGATATGGCAGGGGCCGCGCAACTCCGGGAAGTCGCGCTTCACGCGGATCGGCGTGCCGGGGGCGAAGCTCACGAAAGCTCCTCCCGCGTCACGACACCCTTCTCGACCATCAGCCCCGAGATCGCGCGCAGCCAGCGCTCGTAGTAGCCGAGCGCGTGGTACTCCGCCTCGGGGATCGCCTCCACGCCGCGGCGCAGCTCGTCCACGCTCATGAGTCCGCGGCGCGCCAGCAACTGGCGCAGCGCGTCCACGCGCTTGCCGAAGGCGTCCGGCGGCGCCTCGTCATCCGGTTCGACAGCGGTGCAGCGAAAGCGCGGATGGCCGCCGAGGTCATGCGTCGCGGGGGGCGGAACGTCGTCTGGCATCCGGCGAAGCCTAGGCGAACTGCCCTCGGCGGTCCAAGCCCCGTCTCAGCCGGCCGGCGCCTGGCGCGCCTCCATCACGAAGAGCCGGTGCGTCGCGATGTCCACCTTGCGCCGCATCGCGTCGCGCCAGGCGCGCGTGGCGCTCTCCTCGTCGTGGAAGGGGCCGTGGAGTTCCTCCGTGCCGGGCTCGAGCACCCGAAAACTCGTATCGGTGAAGATCCCGCCCCAGAGCACCCAGATCCGCCGCTCGTCCATGCCCGGTCTCATTGCCTTGCCACGCGTCTCATACCCTGCCGCAGCGCAGCATTGAACCGCGAACGTGTTGCGCGCGGGTGAATCACATCAGCGCGCCTCGCGCAGCACCTCCCGCAGCGGCCGGCGCATCGCCGGCACGGGCTTCGGGCCGCGGCCGATCCGGATCAGCACCTGCGGCTGGCCTGCTTCCCCGAGCAGCGCCGCCAGTCGGCTGCGGAGCCTCGGCACCTCGATCGGCTGGTTCATGAAGGATGCCGCGAACCCGCCCGCGGTTACCGCAAGCAGCGCGCGCTGCAGCGCCTGGCCGGCGGCGAGCCAATCCGCCTGGGTCTCGCCCGGCGTCGCGATCACCGCCAGCACCGGCGAGCCCTCGGCCAGGGCGAGATCCTTGGACGCCTGGCTGCCGCCGAGATCGAAGGTGCGGATCGCCAGCGCCAGCGCGAAGGAGAGCATGTCCGGCAGGCCGAAGGCCGCGCCCGAGACGCCATCGCGCGAGGCGCGGTGGCTTGAGCGCAACCACGTCGCGAGTTCGTGCCGGAAGGCCGGGTCGGCCATCTGGAGCCGGTCGCCCTCCGCGACCATCAGCGCGATCGCGTGCCGGGTCGGGAAATCCTCCACCCAGTGCAGCCGGGCCGTGCCCTCGGCTTCGGCGGCGGCGATGATCTCGGTGCGCAGCGGCGCCGGCACCGGATCGGGCGCATAGGCGAAGCGGCTGGTGCGCCGGGCGGTCATGGCGCGCAACAGCCGGGCGCTGCCGCGCGAAGGCGCGCAGGGACCAAGCGCGCGGATCGCTGCCAGCAGTTCGCGATCGCCCGGGGCGGGCATGGTGCGGACCTCGAGCGCCTCGCCGAGCGCCGCCGCCGCCGCGCGCAGATTGGCCAGCGCGGCGCCGCAGGAGATGATCAGCGCGCGATCCTCGGGGTCCACCACGGGCAGGCCGCGGGTGCGGTCGGCGTGCAGTTCCAGCCGCCCCCCATCACGCAGGAGGAACCGCCAGGGCTGCGTGTTGTGGCTCGACGGCGCGAGCACCGCGTAGGTGACGAGAAAGCGCAGCCGCGCCGCCGCGTCATGGCATTCCCTGAAGCCCGCCGGGTCCACTGCCCAGGGGTCGTCCGACCACATCCCATCCACGGCGCCGCCTCCCTTGCGGGGTGGTGCAGTCCGACGCGCCGGGGGGAGGGCGGCGCGTCCACGCCAAGTCACGACTTAGCCGCACGCGGAGCGCCAGAAGGCGCGGCCCCCGCTCGGCGAAGGGCAAGTCAGCCCGCCACGTCCTCAGCAGGAGCGCGGCGGAGATGCGGACTCAGAGCGCGGCGAGAACTGCCTCGGCCTTGCTCACCTCGAAGGCGCCCGGCGCCTCCACCGCAATATGCGTCACCTTGCCATTCTTCGCCACCAGCGCGAAGCGCTGGCAGCGCACGCCGAGGCCGCGCGCCGTCAGGTCGAATTCGAGGCCCATCGCCTTGGTGAAGGCGGCGGCGCCATCGGCCAGCATCACGATCTTGTCGCCCACCGCCTGGTCCTTGCCCCAGGCGCCCATGACGAAGGCGTCGTTCACCGCCATGCAGGCAATGGTCTCGACACCCTTGGCCCTCAGCGCGTCGTAGTGCTGCAGGAAGCCGGGCATGTGCTTGGCGGAGCAGGTGGGCGTGAAGGCGCCGGGCACGCCGAACAGCACCACCGTGCCGGTGCCGAGCAGCGCCGCGGTGTCCACTTCCTTCGGCCCCTCGGCCGTGGCCTGCATGATCTTCACCGACGGGATGCTGTCGCCCACCTTGATCGTCATCGTCCTCGGTCTCCCCAACGCGTCCGGTTGCGCCCCTGGATTTAGAGCGGAAGCACCGGGCCGTCCATGCGGCGCCGGCATGGTCACGGCATCCTTGCGGAGGGAACCGCGCGCCGCCATGTTTCCACCCATGGCGAGATCCTCGCGCAAACCCCTTCCCGGCTCCGGCCGGCCATCACGTGGCGAAGGCTGGCTCACGGGCCAGCTCCTGATCGCGATGCCCACGATGGGAGACCCGCGCTTCGCGCGCACCGTCATCTGCCTCTGCGCCCATTCGCAGGATGGCGCGATGGGGATCGTGCTGAACAAGCCGCTGGACGGGCTTTCCTTCGACGACCTGCTGAAGCAGCTCCAGCTCGATCCGCTCCCGCCGCAGCGCCGAATCCGGCTGATGTCCGGCGGCCCGGTCGAGAATGGCCGCGGCTTCGTGCTGCACACCGCGGATTGGGAGACGGAGGGCAGCCTCACCGTGCAGCCCGGCATCGCGCTGACGGCGAGCCTCGACATCCTGAAGGCGATCGCCGGCGGCGGCGGGCCGCGCCAGGGCTTTCTGGCGCTCGGCTATGCCGGCTGGGGCCCGGGGCAGCTCGAGAGCGAGATCCAGCAGAATGCCTGGCTCTCGGTTTCCGCCGACGAGGACCTGCTGTTCGCCGCGCCGCATGACAAGCTGTGGGAGCAGGCGCTGGCGAAGCTGCATGTGAACCCGGCGCTGCTGTCGGGCGTCGCCGGACACGCCTGACACGCGGCGCGCGCCGCTGGACGGCGCTGGGCGCGCGGGATAGCTCCGGGGCATGTCCCGCACCCTTGAAGGCGTGCTCATCCAGCTCGTGGCGCTCGGCCTCTTCGTCACGATGGATGCGTTGCTGAAGCTGCTCGTCGCGAGCTGGCCGGTGCCCCAGCTCATGTTCATCCGCTTCGTCACGCATACCCTGCTGGTGGTGATCGCGGTGCGGCTGTTCACCGGCCATCTGCCCTGGCGGTCGCGCGCGCCGATCCGGCAGACGCTGCGCAGCGCGCTGCTCGCGATCGCCAATGGCGCGCTGGCGATCTCGCTGATCCACATCCCGCTCGCCGACGCCACGGCGGTGAGCTTCGCCGCGCCGGTACTGACCGTGGCGCTTGCCGCCATCTGGCTGGGCGAGAAGGTCTCGCCGCGGCGCTGGCTCGGCGTCGGCATTGGCCTTGCCGGCGTGCTGATCGCGCTGCGCCCGCCCTTCCTCACCGGGGAGCCGCTGCACTGGGCGATGCTGCTGCCGGTGGTGACGGCGGTGGCCAATTCGCTCTACCAGCTCCTCACCCGCCAGCTCGCGGCGGTGGACGATCCACGCACCACCTTCCTCCATACCGGCCTCGCCGCGGCGCTGCTCGTGGGGCTGCTCCAGCCTTTCGTCTGGGTGACGCCGGCGGTGAGCGACCTGCCCTGGATGCTCGCGCTCGGCCTGCTCGGCGGCGCCGGGCACAGCCTGCTGGTGCTGGCCTTCGCCCGCGCGCCGGCCTCCGTGCTCGCGCCGATGTCCTACACGCAGCTGCTCTGGGCGGGGCTCGCGGGCATCCTGGTGTTCAACGACTGGCCGGATGGCTGGACGCTGCTCGGCGCCGCGGTGATCGGGCTCGGCGGCGTGCTGGTGGCGCTGCCCTCAGGGCGGCGCCCATAAGCGCCGCGCCAGGTCGAGCAGCGGCCCGGCCATCGGCTCGGGCAATCCGGCCGCCCCCCAGCCTGGCGGCGGCAGCGCCGGCCGGGCCCGCGCCGCCAGCGGCCAGAGCCTGGCGCCGAGCCGCGCCACGAGTGCCGTCTCGGCCATGGTGTGGCCGAGCGCGGCCGTCTCGATCTCCTCCGCCACCGGTCCAAGTGCCGCATGCAGCGCCGCGCCGATCGGCGCGAGGGCGGCGCGTGGCATGGTCGCAGCACCGCCATCCCAGGCCTCGGTCGAGACCAGCACCGGCTCGAAGGGCAGCGCGAGCAGGCGGGTGAAGCGCAGCGGCCGCGCCGGACGCAGGTCCCGCAGCCGGGGCCGCGCGGCGGCGAGCAGCGCATCGGCCGCGCCGCGGTCGCCGAGCGAATCCAGCATCCCCACGATGCGCCCGAGCTTGGCGTCCGGCGCGCTGGCCAGCGCGCTGCACATCTCGGCGGTGAGCGGGCCGCTGTCGGGCATGGCGCGCGAGTGTGACGCGCGCCGGTGAAGCGGCGGTTACCGCCCGCGCCAGACGGGCTTGCGCTTCTCCAGGAAGGCGCGAGTCGCCTCCCGGAAATCCTCGGTGTAGGCGAAATCGTTCACCGCGGCGCTCTCGGCCGGCGTGATGGGCAGCGCACCGCGCAGCTTCTGCAGCGCGGCCTTGTGGAACCGGTTGGAAAGCGGCGCGCCTTCCGCGATGCGCTTCGCCAGCGCCAGCGCCTCCGCCTTCACCTCCTCGTCGGGGACGAGGCGCGTCAGCAGGCCCTTCCCGAACGCCTCCTCGCCGGTGAAGACCCGGCCCTCGATCAGCAATTCGCAGGTCACGGCGTAGCCGACCATCTGGAGCAGCGGGTCCAGCTCCCCGTAATGATAGAAGATCGAGAGGTTGCGCGCCGGGATGCCCATGCGCGTGCCCGGGCCGCCGACCCGGAAATCCGACATGGTGGCGATGCCGCAGCCGCCGCCCATCGTCCAGCCGCGGCAGGCCGCGACGACGGGATGCCGGCAGAGCCGGATGGACTGGAAGCTGCGGGAGATCTCCCGGCCATAGACCGCCTCGCGCTCCGGCGTGCCGCGTTCCTGGCCGAAGGCGGCGATGTCGGCGCCCGCGCTGAAGGCGATCTCGCCTTGGCCCTCGATCAGCACGCAGCGGACGCTGTCATCGGCCGAGGCCGCCTCCATCGCCTCGGCCAGCGCGATCCACATCGGCAGGTCGAGCGCGTTGCGCTTTTCCGGCCGGGCGATGGTGACGCGGGCGATCTCGCCCTCGCGGCTGGCTTGGATCAGGGGGTGCGGCATGCGCCGCACTTAGCTCCGCGGGCGGCGGAAGGCCAGCACCCGGTACTGGACGAACCCGTCCGATTGCAGCGTCTCCAGCAGGCGGCCGCCGATCTCGGCCTCCAGCCGCAGCCCGAAGCCGAGCCGGCGCGGCAGCCAGGCCCGCCGCTCCAGCGCCGCGATCAGGGGATCGAGCTCCGCCCGGCCGCCGATCTGCAGCAGCGGGCTGAGATCGCGCTCCGCCGCGAGATGCAGCCCGGCCCGCTGCGCTGCCGCGATCCAGCCTTCGCGGGTCGGCGCGACGGGCGCGCGCCAGAAGCGGCGGAAGCGGTCGAAGCGCGCCTGCGCCTCCGTCGGCAGCGCCGGCAGCGGCATGTCGTCCACGATCACGAGATGCCCGCCGATGGCGAGCGCTGCGCCGAGGTTGGACAGCGTATGCGCCGGATCGGCGCTGTGGATCAGGCTCTCGATCCCGTAGATCAGATCGTAGCGGGCTTCGAGCGGCTGGTCGTAGGACCGCACCTCGATCCGCACGCGGTTGGCCAGCTGCAGCCGCGCGAGTTCGGCCTGGCCGCGCGCCGCCTGCACGGCGGAGAGCGTCAACCCCGTCCAGACGCCGCCGAGCTTCGGCGCCAGCTCGATCATCGTCGCGCCATAGCCGCAGCCGGCATCGAGCGTGCGGGGCGATTCCGGCAGGTCCAGCCCGTCGAGCATCAGCCGATGGATGACGGAGGGCGAAGCCGGGCCGCCCGAGGGATCGGCCAGCGCACGATGCACCGGCAGCGCGCCATGCCCCGCGGCGTCGCGGCGCTCATGGAACCAGGGCAGCCGGTCGAGCCAGCGGTAGTAGCGCTCCACCCGCTTCGCCTGGCGCGCCGCCGCGATGGGAAGCGTGTCGTCGCTCATGTCGCGAGCGCGAAACCGAGGCCAGGCGTGTCCGACGCATGCAGGCAGCCATCGGCGAAGCGCGGATGCTCGGCGAAGCGGTCGCGCAGCGCGGCATGCGCTCCGTGGACCTCCAGCATGCCGCCATGCGGATGGCCTGCCATGGCGGGAAGGTTCGCTGCCTCGAACCCGCCGGCGCCGGCGACCGGCACGCCATGCGCCTCCGCGAGGGCGATGATGCGCAGCAGGCTGGTGAGGCCGCCGCAGAAGGCCGCATTGGGTTGTATCAGGTCGAGCGCGCCAGCGGCCAGCGCATCGCGGAACCAGGACGGCGACTGCACCATCTGGCCCGCGGCGAGCGGGATGGGCGTCGCGCGGCGAAGCGCGGCGAGCGACGCGATGTCGTTGTCCTTCACCGGTTCCTCGAAGAAGGCGATGTCGCACGCCGCGACCAGCGAGGCCAGCCGCTTCGCTTCCGCAACGCTGTAGCCGCAATTCGCATCGAGCATCAATGGCGCGTCGCCGATCGCGCGGCGCACCGCGCGCACCCGCGCGGCCTCCTCGGCGAGTGGACGCCCTGTGGCGACCAGCACCTTCACGCCGCGAAAACCCTGGTCGAGCGCGGCCTTGCGGGCGGCGACGAGTTCCGCCTCGGTGAAGGCGGGCAGGCCCACCGTCGCATAGCTGGGCACGGCGTCCCGCGCACCGCCGATCAGCCGCGCCACCGGCTGCCCCAGTAACTTTCCCTTGAGGTCCCACAAGGCGAGGTCCAGCGCCGACAGCGCCGAGACGAAGGCGCCCGTCATGCCGCGCGGATTGAAGCGCGCGACGAGCACCGCGCGGATCGCCTCATGCGCCAGCGCGTCCTGGCCGACGACCGCCTTGGCGACATCGTCGTTGAGCAGCGCGGCGACCTTGTCGGCCAGGAAGCGGCCGGTCAGGCCGTGCCCGACCGTGCCGTCCTCCGTCGCGACGGCGAGGCGGAGGAAGGTGAGGTTCTCGCGCCCCGCATAGGCATCCGCCGCGCGCGCCGGCTTCAGGTGCTCGACGGCAGCGGCGAGCCCCGCGATGCGCATCAGCGCGTCGGCTTCGGCGGCGTCGTCGCGTAGTCGTAGAACCCCTTGCCCGCCTTGCGGCCGAGCCAGCCGGCCTCGACATAGGTCCGCAGCAGCGGCGCGGGACGGTATTTCGAATCGCCGAGGCCCGCCTGCATCACCTCCATGACCGCGAGGCACACATCGAGGCCGACGAAATCAGCGAGTTCCAGCGGCCCCATCGGGTGGTTGCAGCCGAGCTTCATGCCCGCATCAATCGAGGCGATGTCGCCGACACCTTCCTGCAGCGCGAAGACCGCCTCGTTGATCATCGGCACCAGGATGCGGTTGACGATGAAGGCCGGGTAGTCGGCGGCATAGGCGACGGTCTTGCCCATGCGCTGCGCGAGGTTGGCGACCGCCTGCTTCGTCGCCTCCTCGGTGGCGAGGCCGCTGATCACCTCGACCAGCTTCATCAACGGGACGGGGTTGAAGAAATGCATGCCGACGAACCGGTCGGGCCGGTCGGTCGCCGCGGCGAGGCGGGTGATGGGGATGGAGGAGGTGTTGGTCGCGATCAGCGCGTCGGCACGCAGATGCGGCGTGAGAGTGGCGAAGATCTTCCGCTTGATCGCCTCGTTCTCGGTCGCCGCTTCGATCACCAGGTCGCAATCGCCGAAGGCGGCGTAGTCGGTGGTGGTGGCGATGCGCGCCAGCGCCGCATCCTTTTCCGCCGCCGCCAGCCCGCCCTTCTGCACCTGGCGGTCCATGTTCTTCGTGATGGTTGCCAGGGCCTTGGCCAGCGCCGCCTCCGCCACGTCCAGCATCACGACGGAGATGCTGGACGCTGCGGCCACATGGGCGATGCCGTTGCCCATCTGCCCGGCGCCGATGACGCCGATCTTCGCGATGGTGGTCATGTGCTGGGTGTCCCGATGTCGCGCTGCCGATGCCCCCACCCCGACCCGCCCCCGCAAGCGCGGGGGAGGGAAGATCGGGCTACTTCCTGTCGAGCTCGGCTTCGAGCTCCGGGATGACCTTGAACACGTCGCCCACGAGTCCATAGTCGGCGACCTGGAAGATCGGCGCTTCCTCGTCCTTGTTCACCGCGACGATGACCTTGCTGTCCTTCATCCCCGCCAGGTGCTGGATCGCGCCGGAGATGCCGAACGCCATGTAGAGCTCGGGCGCGACGATCTTGCCGGTCTGCCCGACCTGCATGTCGTTCGGCGCATAGCCCGCATCCACCGCCGCGCGGGAGGCGCCGATCGCGGCTCCGAGACGATCGGCGATGCCTTCGAGGATCCTGAAGTTCTCCGACGACCCCATTGCCCGGCCGCCCGAGATCACGACGCGCGCCGCGGTCAGTTCCGGCCGCTCCAGCTTCGCGATCTCCGCGCCGACGAAGCTCGACACGCCGGGATCGGCGGCGGCCGGCGCATCCTCGATGGCAGCGGAACCGCCATCGGCCGGCACCGGATCGAAGCTCGCCGCGCGCACGGTCATCACCTTCACCGCGTCGCTGCTGCGCACCGTCGCCAGCGCGTTGCCGGCATAGATGAAGCGGCGGAAGGTGTCGGCACCCTCCACCCCCGCGACATCGCTGATGATCTGGACATCCAGCAGGGCGGCGACGCGCGGCATGATGTTCTTGCCCATCGCCGAGCCCGGCGCGAGCAGATGCGTGTAGCCCGATGCCATCGCGACGAGCAGCGCCGCCACGGGTTCCGCCAGCGCATGGTCCAGACCGCCGCCGGCGGCCCGAAACACCTTGGCCACACCCGGCAGCTTGGCGAGCGCCTCGGCGCCGCCGAGCGCCAGGACATGCACGTCGCCGCCGATCTTCCGGGCGGCCGCCACGGCGCTGCGGGTCGGCTGGGATACGGTGTCGCCGCGATCGGCGAGAACGAGAATGGTCATCGCTCAGATCACCTTCGCTTCGTTGCGGAGCTTGTCCACCAGCTCCGCCACGGAGCCCACCTTCACCCCCGCCACGCGCTTCGGCGGTTCCTCCACCTTCAGCACGGCGAGCCTTGGCGCCATGTCCACGCCGAGATCGGCCGGCTTCACCACCTCGATCGGCTTCTTCCGCGCCTTCATGATGTTCGGCAGCGAGGCATAGCGTGGCTCGTTCAGCCGCAGATCGGCCGTCACGATCGCCGGCAGCTTGAGCGCCACCGTTTCCAGGCCGCCATCGACTTCGCGCGTCACCTTCGCGCCGCCATCGGCGATCTCGACCTTCGACGCGAAGGTGCCCTGCGGCCAGCCGAGCAGGGCGGCCAGCATCTGCCCCGTCGCGTTCATGTCGTCGTCAATCGCCTGCTTGCCCATCACGACAAGCTGCGGCGATTCCTTCGCGACCAGCGCCTTCAGCACCTTCGCCACCGCCAGCGGTTCGGCGATGCCATCATGCTCCACCAGGATGCCGCGATCGGCGCCCATGGCGAGGGCGGTTCGGATCTGCTCCTGCGCCGCGGTCGGGCCGACGGAGACCGCGACGATCTCGGTCGCGATGCCCTTTTCCTTCAGGCGCACGGCTTCCTCGACGGCGATCTCGTCGAAGGGGTTCATGGACATCTTGACGTTGGCGGTCTCGACGCCAGTGCCGTCGGATTTCACGCGGACCTTGACGTTGTAGTCCACCACCCGCTTGACGGGGACAAGCAGCTTCATCGGTCAGGCATTCCCTGGGACTGCGCGGGGCCGTCATAGTGGCAGGGCCCCGGGCGGGCAAGGCGGCGCCTAGGCGGTGGCAAGCTCCGCGATCGCGATGCCGGATTCGCCGGCGACGGCATAAAGCAGGAAGACGCGGCCGCCCTCCTCGAACACGCAGGGGTCGCGGAGCTGGTTGACCGGCAGGTTGATCGCGCCGCGCCAGCTTGGCGCCACCGGCAACCCGCCGCCTTCCCATGCGGTCTCCGGCCGCAGCAGCACCTCCGGCGGCCCGGCCCGCCACGTTGCGGGATCGCCCCGCAGCGCGACCCGGGACACCAGGATGCTCTCGGGCGCGTCCGTCACGCGGGTCCAGAACACGAAGAGGTCGTCGCCGCGCTTCAGAAGCGCGGTGTGGCGCTGCAACGGTTCGCCGAAGAGGTCGGCGACCTCTCGGAAACCCGAAAGTCCGTTCGCCGAGCGGTGAAGCTTCCCCGGCATCACCACCGCGTAATGCGCATCGCCGTGGGAAAACACGCGGAAATAGGAGGGACCGAGCAGCTCTTCCCCAACATCCCAGGCCAGGCCGTCGGCCGAGGTCGCGACGCGGCTGCGCTGGTCCCGGTACGCATGCAGGCCATGGAAGTACATCACGATCCGGCGCCGCGCGTGATCCACATGCACGTCCGGGGAGGCGATGTGCGGCGTCGTCGCATCCTCCTCCAGGTCCGGCACGCCCGGCGTGCCTGGCGGCGCGATGCCCGGCCGCTTCGGCGCGGTCCGATCCGCCGGCGCCGGCGGCGGCTGCACGGGATAGCGGCTATCCGCGAGCCTGAGTGCCCCGGGGGCGTGGATGCGCCACGGCCCCTCCAGCGCATCGGCGAAGGCGAGCCGGATATGGTCGCCCTTGTGGTCCGCAAAATAAAGGTAGTAGCGGCCGAGCGGCGCCTGCACCCAATCCGGCACGCGGATCAGGCTCGGCCCCTGGATGTTGCGCCCGATTGCCGGGTGCAGGTCCGGCGTGACGATGGGATTGCCGGGCAGCCGCCTGACCTCGAAGCGCATCATCCAAGCCCGAGTTCGCGCACGGCGGCGCCGAAGCGGGCATGCTCGGCGCGGATGCGCGCGGCCACCTCGGCGCGCGGCATCGGGAAGGGGTCGGAGCCCTGGGGCATGCGCCGGGCGAAATCCGGGTCGGCAAGCAGCGCGGCGGTGTCGGCGGCGACCCTGGCGGCGACCTCCTCGGGGAAGCCGCGCGGCGCCTGCACCGATTGCCAGGCGCTCGGCAGGTCGAGGCCCGGCACCACCTCCGGCAGCGCCGGCACGTCCGGGATCAGCGGCAGCCGCGTCGGCGCGATGGCGGCCAACGCGCGGACTTTGCCCGCCTCGATCTGCGGCAGCGTCACGGTCAGCCCGTCGAGCCCGAAATGCACGCGGCCTGCCACGAGGTCCGTCACTCCCGCGGCCGCGGTGCGGTAAGGCACATGGGTCGCCGGGAAATCCATCGCCTTGCGGAACAGCTCCGCGTTCAGATGCGGGATCGTCCCGGTGCCCGGCGAGTAGAAGAACAGCGGGTCGTTCGGCCGGCTCCGCGCATGGGCCACCAGCTCCGGCACGCTCCGCACCGGTAGCGCGCCGTTCACCACGATGGCACCTCGGGAGACGCTGACCGCCGCGATCCCGGTGAAATCGTTCAACGGATCATACGGCGTCGGTTGGAGATGCGGCGTGATCGCGAGCGCCGCGATGGCGATGAAGCCGAGCGTGTACCCATCCGGCGCCGCCCGCGCGATCATGCCGACGCCGATGCCGCCGCCGGCCCCGGCCTGGTTGTCCACGACGAGCCGCTGGCCCCATTTCGCGCTGAGCCCGTCCGCCAGCACCCGCGCCACCTGGTCGGCCTGGTTGCCCGCGCCATACGGCACGATGAAGCGCACCGGCCGCGTCGGCCACCCTTGCGCCAGCGCCGGCCGCGCCAGCCCCGCCACGGCGAGGCCCATCGCCCCGCGCCGCCCGATCACCATCGCATCCTCCCGCGGTGTTTCGGGAAAGCTACGACACGGCCGGCGGAGAGGGAAACATCGAAGACGCCAAGCCTACCGCGTCAGCAGCAGCAGGACGAACAGGACCACGGTCGTGAACTGGAGCCCGACGCGCCAGCGCATCAGCCGATTGGATCGCGCGCCCCCGCCCTCCGCGCTCCGCGCGAGGCCGATCATGCCCGCGAACATCACGCCGAGCGTCGCCAGCATGCAAAGGCCGGTGAGGATCAGGAGGACGGTCTGCATGGCCCCCACATCGGCGCCTTGCCGGGAAAGGGCAAGATCAGGCGCGAGATCACCGCCGCGGCCCAGTCCCGATCGCCCAGGCGCCGACCAGCACCGCGACGACGCACATCAGGAAGCCGGCGGCATAGCCCCCCGTCAGCGCGACCAGCCCTGTGAAGGCGGGCGGTGCGATCATCATGGTGATCGCGAAGGCGAAGGAGAGCGCCGCCGTGGCCGCGCCGACCTGGCCCTGGGGCGCGATGCGCGCGGCCTCGGCCAGCATCACGCCGTTCCAGCCGACCGCCGTCGCTCCCATCACGATGCCAGCCAGGATCACCACCAGCATCGGCGTCCCCGGCCCCGCGAGAGCCAGTGCCAGCCCGCCCGCCGCCGCGGCGAGCCCGCAGGTCACCAGCGGAATGCGGCCGCCGACGCGGTCAGCGAGCAGCGCCCAGCCGATCCGGCCGATGATGCCCGCCGCCTGGCCGAAGGCGAGGTAGAGCCCGGCCTCGGCCAGCGGCGTGCCGAGGATCGCGACCTGGAAGGCGACGAAAAAGGTCAGGAAGCAGAACTGCGCCACGCCATAGCCGCAGGCCATGATGGTCAGCCGCCGCAGCGCCAGATCGGTCCGCAGCATGCCGACCGAGCCCACCGCCTCCCGCGCGATGGCCCCGACGCCCGCCCCGCGCCCCGCGCCGCGCCCGGCATCGAGCCCGGCGCGCAGCGGCTGGATCGCCGCGGCGACCACGAAGGCGATGCTCGCCATGGCGAGCACGCTGATCCGCCAGCTTCCCGCCAGCAGCGCGATCACCGGTGCGGCGGCGGCGATCAGCATCGCGCCCGCCGGCACTCCGGCCTGCTTCATGCTGAACACGAGCGCGCGCCGGCGCGGCGGGGTGCGCGCCGCGATCAGGTGGCTGCTGCCCGGCGTCACGGGTCCGTGACCAAGGCCGGCCAGGAAGGCCGAGGCAGCGAAGGCCCAGGGCGTGCCGATGGCCGCCAGGGCGATCCCGCAGCCGATCAGCAGCAGCCCGACCTGGAGCACGCGCACGCCGCCATGGCGCTGCACCAGCGGGCCGGTGAAGGGGCCGCTTAGCAGGGCGCCCGTATAGACCAGCGCCGTATGCAACCCGGCGAGACTCGCGGCGAGCCCCGTCTCGGCCGCGATCGCCGGGGCCAGGACCGGCACGGTCAGGAAGGCGCCCATGCCGGCCAGATGCGCGGCCAGCAGCGCGACCATCAGGGTCGTAAGGGAGGGGCCGGGCGGCGACACGCGGCCATCCTGGGCCGCGTCTTGCTGCGTCGCAACATGGCGTGAGCGTGGTCCAGGGTTGACCGGGGCGGGTGGGCGCGGTTCACCGCGCGCCATGGCTCTTCTCCGCCTCCTCGCCCTGATTCTGGTCCTGGCCACCCCGGCCGTGGCCCAGGCCCCCGCGCCCAACCCTGGCCCTGGCCCGGGCGGCGAGCTCGACCGGCTGATCGAGGTGCTGCGCGACGATGCGCGCCGCGCCGAGTTCCTGCGCGCCCTCGAAGCCGCGCGCCAGGCGCCGCCCGCCCCCGCCGCGGCGCCCACCGAGGGCACCGCCCCGCCCGCCGCGCCCGCCGCCCCCGCCGCCGCCCCGGCCGCCCCGGCCGCCCCCGCGGCCCCCGCGGCCCCCGCGGCCCCAGCTCCCGCCGCCGAGCCCGCCATCCTCGCGCCCAACACGCTCGGCGCGCAGCTGCTGACCGGCGCCTCGCAACGGCTGCAGGCGCTGACCGACAATCTGCTCGTTGCCGCCCAGGCGATCACCGACATCGATGGCGTGGTCACCTGGGCCGCGAGCGTGGCGAACGACCAGGTGGTCCGGCGGCGTCTCATTGACGCGGCCTGGAAGCTCGGCCTGCTCTTCGGCCTCGGCCTGATCGCCGAATGGGCCACGCGACGCGCCCTCAGGCGCTGGTCCGACCGGCTGGACGCGCTGGCGCCCGAGCCCGGGAATGTCTGGACCTGGATGCGGCGCGTGCCGCTGGTGCTCGCGCGCTTCGTGCTGGACCTCGTGCCGCTCGCCGCCTTCGCGGTGATCTCCTACGGCATGATCGGCTTCGTCCGGCCGCTGCCCACCACCGCGCTGGTGCTGGAGGTGGTGAACAATTCCTACATGGCGCTGCGCGCGATCATGGCGGCGTCGCGCGTGCTGTTCTCCCCGGCCTCGAGCCATCTCCGGCTGATCCAGGTGCAGGACGAGACGGCCGCCTACATCACCGTCTGGGTGCGGCGCATCGCGGTGGTGGCGATCCTCGGCTACGCGGTGGGCGAGGTCGGAATCCTCTTCGGCCTGCCCTGGACCGCCTATGACGCGATCCTGCGCATCGCGCTGCTGATCGTCTCGCTGCTGCTGGTCATCGTCATCCTGCAGAACCGCACGCTGGTGGCGGACGCGCTGCGCGCGCCGGAACTCAAGCCGGGCGAGTCGCCGGATGGCCCGCGCCGCGTGCTGCGCGCGCTGCGCGACCGGCTGGCGGATGTCTGGCACCTGCTCGCGATCCTCTGGCTCTTCGCCGCCTGGGGCGTCTGGGCGCTCGAGGTGCGCGACGGGTTCGAGCGGCTGCTGCGCGTCTCCCTGCTCACCATCCTGATCGGTGGGCTGGCCAAGCTCGCCGACGTGCTCGCGCGGCGGGCCATCGCGCGCGGCTTCCGGGTGAGCCCGGACCTCGCGCGCCGCTATCCGGGCCTCGAGGCGCGGGCCAACCGCTACCTGCCGGTGCTCAAGGGCCTGGTCACCACCCTGATCGCGATCATCGCCCTGCTCTTCCTGCTGGAGGCCTGGGGTCTCGACGCCTTCGCCTGGTTCGGGCGTGGCCAGCTCGGCAGCCGGCTGCTCGGCTCGCTGGTCTCGATGGCGCTGACCGTGGTCGTGGCCGTCACCGTGTGGGAACTGGCCAACGCGGCCATCGCGCGGCATCTCGCCAAGCTTTCGCGCGATGCGCAGGCGGCGCGGAGCGCGCGGGTGCGCACGCTGCTGCCGATGCTGCGCACCATGCTCTCCATCGTCATCCTGGTCTTCGTGGCGCTCAATGTGCTGACCGAGATCGGCGTGAACGTCGCGCCGCTGATCGCCGGCGCGGGCGTGATCGGGCTTGCCGTGGGCTTCGGCTCCCAGACGCTGGTGCGGGACGTGATCACCGGCGCCTTCCTCCTGTTCGAGGATGCGATGGCGGTGGGCGACGTCGTCTCGGTGGGCGGCCTGGCCGGCGTGGTGGAGCAGCTTTCGATCCGCTCGATCAAGCTCCGCGCGCAGGATGGCAGCGTGCACATCATCCCCTTCAGCGCGGTCACCACGGTGACCAACATGACGCGCGACTTCTCCTTCGCCGTGTTCGACGTGAACGTCGCCTATCGCGAGGACACCGACCGCGTCGCCACGGTGCTGCGCGAGATCGCGGCGGACATCCGGACCGATCCGAAGCTCGGCCCGCAGATCCGCGACGACATCGAGATCCTGGGCGTCGAGCGGCTGGCCGATTCCGGCGTGGTGATCCGCGCCCGCATCAAGACGGACCCGATGGCGCGCTGGAATGTGGGGCGCGAGTTCAACCGGCGGATCAAGCAGTACTTCGACCGCCTGGGCATCGAGATTCCCTACCCGCACCAGAAGCTGGTGATCGAGGGCGGGACGAAGCATCCGGCGGAAGAAGACTTCCCATCCCCGCCCGCCGGCGCTAAGGTCTGACCATGTTCCGGAGCCTGACGGATCGAATTAGCGGCCCGGCCGCCTGATCTCCGCCCCCCGCGGGGCGCGGGAATTTGCGCGCCGGGTCAGACCCTTTCGATCCTCGCTCCGGAGTTTCCCGACATGTCCGATGACGCCGAAGAACCGCTGGTGGCGGCGCGCTTCACCCTCCTGGCCGAAGCCTTTCCCGGCCTGCTTTCGCGCGTGCTGGAACCCTTCGCCAAGCGCGACCTGATCCCCGACAGCCTCCGCGCGACGCGCGACGGCGCGATGATGCGCGCCGAGGTGTCGCTCACCGCCATGCCGCTCGGCATGGTGCACCTGGTCGCGGGCAATCTCGGCCAGATCGTGGGCGTGCGGCGGGTGGAGGCGATGGAGGGCCGGGTGGTGCGGCTCGCGGCCTGACGGCCGGTTCAGCGCTGGCCCGGCGATCTGCTCACGCCCTCAGGCGCCGGGCGATCTGAGTCTGCCCTCAGGCGCCGGGCGGCCTGAATCTGCCCTCAGGCGCCGGGCGGCTGGCCCTCCGTCGTCTCGCTGCCGGCGCGCCAGCGATGGGTGGAGGCGCCGAAGGCCACGAGCTGGCCGGCGGCGTCGAACACCTCCGTTCGGCAGAAGAAGATGTTGCGCCCGCGCGTGACGACGCGCCCTTCCGCCACGAGCCGCCCCGAGGCGACCTGCCCGGTGAAGCGGCAATCGAGATCGAGCGTCACCGCACGGCGGATGTTGCCCGGCACGCTGCACCACAGCCCCGCATAGGCCGCCGCCTGGTCGATCATCGAGAGCATCACCCCGCCATGCACGATGCCCGAGCGGTTCGTGTGGCGGCGGTCGGTGTCGCACGCGACGCGCGCGAAATCCTCGCGCCATTCGATCACGGTCAGGCCCAGCAGGTCGTGATAGGGCGCGTCATGCGGATCGAGGGGGCCAGGGGCAGGGCCAGCGGCAGGATCGGTCATGGCCACCGCCTGCCGGCCCGCGCGGCGCCGGTCAAGTGTGGCTGGCGCGGCGTTCGGCGGGTGGGCGGCGGCGCTCGAAGAGCTGGTCGGCCTCCATCGGCTGCCCGATCAGCCAGCCCTGGGCGAGGCTGACGCCTTCGCGCCGCAAGGCAAAGGCCTGCGCCTCGGTCTCGACGCCCTCGGCGAGCACCTCGATCCCCATGCTGCGGGCCAGCGCCAGGGTCGCACGCAGCACCGCGCGCGGCGGTTCCGGCCCGTCCAGATGCACGGTGATGCTGCGATCGAGCTTGAGGCGGTCCACCGGCAGGCTCACCACATGCTGCAGGCTGGACAGGCCGGCGCCGAAATCATCCAGCGCCAGCCGCACGCCCACGCTGTTCAGCCGCTCGAGCGTCGGGCGCACCGCCTCGATGTCGCGCACGGCGATGGATTCCGGCACCTCGATCTCGAGCCGCTCCGGCTCGACGCCGGTGGCGAGCAGCTGCCGCGCGATGCGGTCGGCGAGCCCCGGGTCGCGCAGCGAGACGGTGGAGATGTTGATCGCGACAACCGGCGGCGCGTTTGGCTCGCCCTTCCATTCGGCAAGCCGGGCGATCGCCTCCGACACCACCCAGTCATCCACGGCGGAGAGCAGCCTCGTCTCCGCCGCCGCGTCCAGGAGCTCCGAGGGCTCCACCTCGCGGCCCAGCGCGCTGCTGGTCCAGCGGATCAGCGATTCGGCGCCGAGCAGGGCCCGGCTCGCGAGATCGCGCTGCGGCTGGAAGACCAGGCGGAACTCGCCGGCGGCCAGCGCCGGGGCCAGCGCCGCGCGGAGCCGGAGCTGCTGGTCGGCCTGCTCACGGAGCGCCGCGCGGAACAGCTCCGGCTCCCCGCGGCGCGCCACCTTGGAGACGTGCAGCGCGAGGTCGGCCGCGCGCAGCACGGCATCCGGCGCATCACCATGCAGCGGCGCCAGCGCGACGCCGGCGGAGGCCGTGATCCGCAGCGACAGGCTGCCGAAGACGACCGGCTGCGCCGCGAGCCGCGTCGCCCGCGCCGCGACCGTCATCGCCGCATCGGCATCCACCCCCGCCACGACCAGCGCGAATTCGTCGCCGCCGAGCCGGCAGACCGCATCGCCGGGCCGTATGGCGTTGCGCAGCCGATCCGCGATCGCGACCAGCAGCGTGTCGCCTGCCGCGTGCCCGTGGCGGTCGTTCGCTTCCTTGAAGTTGTCGAGGTTGAGCAGGATCAGCGCGCCGCCCTCCCCTGCGATCATCCCGGCCAGCGCGGCCCGGAAACTGTCGCGGTTGGCGAGCCCGGTGAGCGGATCGTGCCGCGCCAGATGCTCCACCTGCGCCTCTGCGCTCTTGAGATTCGTGATGTCGGTGAAGGTGAGCAGCGCGCTGCGCCCGCCGGCCGGGTCGGCGAACCAGGGCGAGGCGACGGCCAGCAGCGTGCGCGCCGGCCCGTCCGGCCGTTGCAGCGTGACCTCGACACGCTGGCCGGGCGGGAAGCCAAAGGGATGTGCGGGATCGCCGGCATCCGGCAGGTGCAGGCCGGCTTCCGCGATACCGCCCGGCACGCCGCCCAGGATCGCCTGGAGCGCGCCATTGCCGAACCGCGTGCTGCCATCCGCCGCCAGATGCCAGATGCCGATCGGCGCGCCATCCACCATGGCGCGGAAATGCGCCTCGCTGGCCTCCAGCTCCGCCTCGCGCATCTTGAGCGGGGTGATGTCGAGCCCGAAGGCGACGACCGAGCCGGAGGCGAGGCGCTGCTTGGTCACGCGCAGCCAACGGCCATCGGCGTAGCGCCGGTCGAAGCGCTGCTCCGCCGCGGTGTCGTGGTTCGCGACACGGCGCGCCACCTCCGCCTCCACCTCCTCGGGGGGCAGGGTCTCGGCGCAGACCGCGCGCATCAGGTCGTCGAAGCGGACCGGGCCGGGCCGGGCGAAGGTCTCGCGATGCAGGTCACGATAGGCCGCGTTGGCATGCACGACGTACCGCCGGCTGTCGAACAGCGCGAACTGGCTCGGCGTGGCCTCGATCGCCTCGAGGAGAAGGTCGCGCGCCGCCCGCGCCTCCGCCGCCTGGCGCCGCGCCCGCCACCACAGTGCGGCGACGGGGATGGCGCCGGCGGCAGGCAGCAGGATCAGGAGGGCGGCAGATCCATCCACGACCGAATCCAGACGTTGGCGACCTGTCTAGCCCCCATTGAGGCGGAATTCACGCACTGGTTGCAACCGCCGACGCAATGGACGCATCCGAAACGATCCGCCCATCCACCAAGTGCACCCGGCGCGAGGCCCGCGCGGCCAGATCCGGATCATGCGTGACGACGATCACCGTCCGCTGTTCCTCCCGCACGAGCCGCGAAAAGGCGTCGAACACGCCGGCCGCGTTGCGCGTGTCGAGATTGCCGGTCGGCTCGTCGGCCAGGATCAGCGCCGGGTCGTTGGCCAGCGCGCGGGCGATCGCCACGCGCTGGCGCATGCCGCCCGAAAGCTGCTCCGGCAGCTTCGCTGCCGCATCCTTCAGCCCGAGCGTATCGAGCAGGTGCAGCGCCTGCGCCCGCGCCGCGGCATCCCCGAGCCGGCCCAGCCGCCTGATCGGGATCAGCACGTTGTCGAGCGCCGAGAACTCGGGCAGCAGGAAATGGAACTGGAAGACGAAGCCGAGCCGCGCGAGGCGGAGTGCCGCCATCTGCCGGGGATCGAGCCGCGCCGTGTCCTGCCCTTCCAGCAGCACCGCGCCGCTGGTCGGCCGGTCGAGCAGGCCGAGCAGGTAGAGCAGCGAGGATTTGCCCGAGCCCGACGGTCCGGTGACGGCGACGAACTCGCCGCGCGCGAAGGTGAGATTAACGTCGCGCACCAGCGTGACGCCTTCCGGCAGGGTGCGCGTGACGTCGCGCGCTTCCAGCAGCGGCGGGTCCGGCGCGATGGTCTTCGCGGCGATCTCGGATTGGGGCACGAGAGCAGCCTACAGGGGGTCGCAAGGGGGGAGGAGACCGGATGGAGCCGCAATTCGACTTCGTGGCCGAGGTGAACGCCGCCGTCGCGCCGCCGCAGCTCGTCGGCGCCGGCCCGGCCGGGGAGCGGCGGATCGTGCCGATCCTCGGCGGGCGCGTCAGCGGGCCGCGGATCGAGGCCGCGATCCTGCCCGGCGGCGCCGACTACCAGCTCATCCGCGCCGACGGCGTCGCCGAGATCGAGGCGCGCTACACGCTGAAGCTGGCCGACGGCGCGCTGATCTACGTGGTCAACCGCGGCCTGCGCCACGCCGCGCCCGAGGACATGGCGCGCCTGCTGCGGGGCGAGCCGGTCCCGCCCGAGCGGGTCTATTTCCGCACCACGCCCGTCTTCGAGACCGCCGCGCCGAGCCATGCCTGGCTGATGCGGAGCCTCTTCCTCGGCCTCGGCGAGCGCCGGCCGGATGCCGTGCGGGTGCGCATCTTCGCGATGTGAATGGCGGCGCTCGACCTGCTTCACGACGAGCGTTGTCGTGAAGCAGGTCCCGCTGATCGCCTGATCGCATTTTCCGGGTCGCCTCGCGTGTCCGCTCGGCTTGGAAATGCTCTACTCGATCGCCCGGAACCCGGTCTGGCGCACCACCTCCGCCCAGCGCCGCGTATCGGCGGCGATCTGGGCGGTGAAGGCGGCGCGGTCCTGCGGCGCGAGGCGGAAGCCCGCCTCCTCCAGCCGCGTGCGGGTGGCGGGGGTGCCGATGGCGCGCAGGATCGCGGCTTCGAGCGCGGCCTGGACGGGCTCCGGCGTCGCGGCGGGCGCGGTGATGCCGAACCAGGCCTCGAATTCCAGGCCGGGGCGGCCAAGCTCGGCCATGGTCGGCACATCCGGCAGCAGCGGGGAGCGCACGGGACCGGTGACGGCCAGCGCGCGCAGCCGCCCGCCGCGGACCTGCGGCGCGACCAGCGCGACCGAGCCGAACATGCCCTGCACGTCGCCGCCCAGGATCGCCGTCATCCCCTCTCCAGTGGAGCGGAAATGGACCGATTCCTGCTGGAACCCACCCTGCGCGGCCAGCATCACCCCGCCGAAATGCCCGAGCGTGCCGGCGCCGAAGGTGCCCATGAAGACCTGCGGTCGCTGCCGCGCCCAGGCGATGTAGCCCGCGAGGTCGGTGACCGGCAGCGATGTCGGCACGACGAGCGCGAAATCAGCCGTCACCAGCCGCGCGATCGCCGCGAGCTGGCGCGGATCGTAGCTGAGCCGCGCATAGGTGCTCGGCGCCATGGCGAGCTGGCCGATCTCGCTGAACAGCAGGGTGTGGCCATCGGGCGCGGCGCGGACGCCTTCCTGCGCGGCGATATGGCCCGCGGCCCCGGCCCGGTTATCCACGACGGCGCCCGCGGCCCAGGTCTCGCGCAGCGCCTCCGCCAGCAGGCGGGCAACCAGATCAGGGCCGGTGCCCGGCGGAAACCCGACGAGGAGGCGGACGGGCCGGTCGGGAAAGGCGAGCGCCGTGCCCGCACAAGTGGCCGCGAGCATGGCGCCGAGGACGGCGCGGCGCGTTGCATTCATCGGACGATCTCCCGCGATCGTTATGGTGCATAATGATTGCGGTCGCAAGCACGGAGTGGCGTGCGCCGGGCGCGGTCAGGCCGCGCCGCGCACCACCTGGACGGGATCGAGCCGGCTCGCGCGGCGCGCCGGGATCACCGCCGCGATGCCGGCGGCGAGGATCGCGAAGAGGCTCGCGACCGCATAGACGCGCCAGTCCCGCGCCAGGATGAAGCGGTCCTGCCCGGCCGGCGTGTCCACGCCGAAGCGCACCTGGGCCAGCGCCTCGATCATCACCGCGCCGAGCAGGCAGCCGGCGATGGCACCGAGCAGCCCCGCGATCATGCCCTGCACCAGGAACAGCAGCTGGATGTCGCCTTCCGTGAAGCCGAGCGATTTCAGGATGGCGATGTCGCGGATCTTCTCGAACACCACGGTCGAGATGATGTTGTAGATGCCGAAGGCGGCAACGAGCAGGATCGCGCCGGTCACCGAATACATGATGGCGTTCTGGATCACGAAGACGGTGAGGATGTTGCGGTTCTGCTCCTCCCAGCTCTCGCTGCGGTCGCCGAAGCGCGCCTCGATCTGTCGCGCGAGCGGCTCCGCGCGCGTGACGTCGGCGAGGCGGACCAGGATCTGGTTCACCACGTTCGGCCGGTTCTGCAGCACCTGCTGGACCTTCAGCAGCGCGAATCCGTAGGATTGGTCCACGTTCTGGATGCCGGTGCGGAACAGCCCGACGACCTTCATCGAGAGGCTGACGCCCGCCGGCGAGACGGCGGTGATCGTATCGCCGAGCTGCACGCCGAGCCGCTGCGCCAGCGCCTCCCCGATGATCAGCCCGTTCGCGGTGGCGCGGAGATCCTCGAGCCGACCGGCCGTCATGTCCTTCTCGATGTTGGAGATGCGGACATGCCGCGAGGGCTCGATGCCGGAGATCACCGCGGAGACGTCGCGCGCCCCGTAGCGCAGCAGCGCCTGGCCCTGCAGCACCGGCGCAGCGGCGACGCCCTCCATGGCCTCCAGCATGGCGAGCTTGTCGCCGGAGGCGCGGATGCCGCGGATGCGGTCGGTCGGCTTGACGCCATGCACCACGACGGCGCCGCCGGGATGCGCAAGCACCGCCGCCTGGTCGGCCGGAAGCCTCGTCTCGTCCTTCACCGTGATGTGGGGGGCGACGTCGATGATCTGGTTGACGAAGTAGGTCTGGAAACCGCGCATCAGCGCGGCGATCGCGATGAAGAAGGCAACGCCGAGAGCGACGCCCGAGACCGAGACGAGCGTCTGCCGCCGCCGCCGCCGCAGCATCCCTCGCGCGAGCTCGACGATGAGCCTCATCGTGTCGCGCCGGAGGCGCGCGGGGAGGCGGTTTCGCCGGAGGCGCGCGGGGCGTTGTTGGCGGTCGTTGCGGGCGCGTCCGTCGCGGCGCGTGGCCGGAAAGCCTGCCCATCGGCGAGCGTCGCGGGCGGATCGAGCAGCACCGTTTCCCCGGGCGCGAGGCCGCGGCGGATCTCGGTGGCGCGCGCGCCCTGTACGCCGACCTCCACCTCGCGCCGCCGCGCGCGATCGCCCTCGGCGACCCAGACGATGCCGCGCCGGACCTGGCCCGGCGCGACAGGCGCGGCGCTCCCGGCGGCCGGAAGCACCACGGCGCCGGGCGGGACGAGCACGGCGTCCGCCGTCTCGCGCAGCACGATGTTGGCCTCGACCGTCATCCCGATCATCAGCGGCGTGTCGGCCGGCAGGGCGAGGCGCACGCGGTAGGCCTTGCGACTGGTGTCGCCCTTCGGCGTGATCTGCGTGACCTCCGCCGCCATCACCCGGCCGGGAAAGGCGTCGGCGCGCAACAGCACGCGCTGGCCGACGACGATGCGGGCGATGTCCTCCTCATCCACCTCGGCGGTGACGCGCAGAGGCGTCGGCTCGCCGATCCAGAAGAGCGAGGCGGGCGTGTCCACCACCTCGCCCACCTCCGCGTCACGCCGCAGCACCAGCCCGTCATTGGGTGCCCGCACGACGTAGTCCTCCAGCCGCTGCCGGGCCAGATCGGCGGTGGCGCGCGCGGCGCGGGCGTCGCGCTCGGCGCGTTCGAGGGTGGCGCGGGCCGCGATGTCGCGCGCGACGAGGGTACGGGTGCGGACCAGGTCCTCCTCCGCGAAGGAGGCACGCGCTTCCGCCTCGTCCACCATGGCGCGGGACTGGCGGTCATCGAGCCGGGCGAGCGGCTGCCCTTCCGTGACGCGGTCGCCCTCCTCGACGAGCACGGCGGTGAGCCTGGCACGCGTGGCCGGCCCGACACGCGCCCATTGTACCGGCTCGACGCTGCCGGTGGCATAGACCGCCTCGATGGCGGGTCCGGTGGTGGCGGGTGCGGTGGCGACGGTCGGCGGCAGGCCGTACCAGGCCCAGACACCCGCCCCGCCGGCGGCAACCAGCGCAAGGAGGAGCAGGAGGCGTCGGAGCATCGTCCGGAGACTACCAGCCTCGGCGTGGTGGGCGAAGCCGGTCCCCGCGGAGTTGCCGAGCCCGAGCCGGGCCGCTATAGGCCGGCGCGGTGCCTCGGGCCGACATAGCTCAGCGGTAGAGCAACTGATTCGTAATCAGTAGGTCCCCGGTTCAAATCCGGGTGTCGGCACCAGTTTTTGCCTGGGACGTTACAGAGCAGCCGGAGAAGCGGAATTGGACGTCCAACTTGTCATGAGTTGGACGGGTTCTCTTGGATATGCGGCACGGCACGAGGGCGTCAGTTCGCCGGCCCGACCGGGACGTTCCCGGGCGGCACCGGGCGCCAGCACAGCGCCCTGCCTCATCAACGGCCCAGGCTGACGGGGCATTGCGGCGGCAGGACCACCCTCGAGCGGCGTTCAGGGCGCTGGACCTCTCGCGGCCGGCCGACTAGACCACCGCTCCCAAGTCACGCGGAACAGGTCAGCAGGTGCCGGAAGCCCCGGGCGAGGTGCGGTTCGTCGCGAAGAACATGCGGCTCGATCTTCGCCTGATCGCGGAGATGGTGGCGCCTGGCGCTCGGGTGCTCGATATCGGCTGTGGCGATGGCGCGTTGATCGAGCACCTGATCCGCGCGAAGGGCGCCGACGCCCGCGGCATCGAGATCGACATGGCGGAAGCCACGGAGGCCGTCGCCGCGGGCCTGCCGGTGATCCATGGTGATGCCGACAGCGACCTCGAGTTCTATCCGGACGGCGCGTTCGACTATGTCGTGCTCAGCCGCACGCTCCAGGCGGTCGAGCGCCCGCGCACAGTTCTGCGGCAGATGCTGCGGATCGGCCGCTTCGCCATCGTCTCCTTCCCGAATTTCGGCCACTGGCAGCTGCGCTGGAAGCTGCTGACCACCGGCCGCATGCCCGACAACGAGACCTGGGACCGCCCCTGGTACGAGACACCCAACATCCACCCCTGCACCATCCGCGACTTCTTCGCGCTGTGCGCGCAGGAAGGCTACATCGTGGAGCGTTGGCTCGCGGTGGACGACAAGGGGCTGCGCAGCCCGTGGAAGCGCTCGCCCTGGCTCGCCAACCTGTTCGGCGAGCAGGGGCTGTTCCTGCTGCGGCGCGGATAGGGCGCGCTCAGTTCACCAGTTCGACCGCCGAGATCGGCTCCGGCACCAGCGAAGCGGCCAGCGCGGCGTGCCGGGCGGCCGCATCGGCGCCCAGCCGGCGACACTCCGCCTCGACATAGGCCAGCATCAGCAACAGGGCGCAACGATCGGCTGCGAGCGTGCGAAGTTTCCTGGTGGTCGGCATGCGCGGTCCATGGCGAGCGGGGTGGCGACCGGAAGCGGTGGTCGAAGTGCCTATTGCATACCCATCACGCCGCCGTGAAGTGGAAAAATGTAGAATGGTTCGCGCACCCGGCGCGGCGCCGATCATCGGCGACACCCATTTGCCCTTGGTTGCGCGCCTTGCCATCCTGCGGGCAGGGCAGCGCGGTGTTGCGAAGAGCCCACCGAAACAGGGAGAGCCAAACCATGGCACGCGTGGCACTCGTCACTGGCGGACAGCGCGGCATCGGCGCCGCGATCAGCGAGGCCCTGCAGGCCGCCGGCCGCAAGGTTGTCGCCAACTACGCCGGCAACGATGCCGCTGCGCAGGCCTTCACCGAGCGGACCGGCATTCCCTGCTACAAGTTTGATGTCGGCAACTACGAAGCCTCGGTCGCAGCCGTGCAGAAGATCGAGGCCGAGGTCGGCCCCATCGAGATCCTCGTCAACAACGCCGGCATCACCCGCGACGCGATGATGCGCAAGCTGACGCGTCAGATGTGGGATGACGTAATCGATACCAATCTCGGCTCCTGCTACAATCTCTGCAAGGCGGTGTGGGAGGGGATGAACGCCCGCAAGTTCGGCCGCATCGTCAACATCGGCAGCGTCAACGGCCAGGCCGGCCAGCTCGGCCAGGTGAACTATGCCGCGGCGAAGTCGGGAATCCACGGCTTCACCAAGGCGCTGGCGCAGGAAGGCGCGCGCAACAAGATCACCGTGAACGCCATCGCGCCCGGCTATGTGGACACCGAGATGGTGCGCGCGGTGCCGGCTGAGGTGCTGGAGAAGATCGTCGCCCGCATCCCGATCGGGCGGCTGGGCCACGCCGAGGACATCGCCCGCGGCGTGGTCTTCCTCACCGCCGACGAAGCCGAGTTCATCACCGGCTCCACGCTCTCCATCAATGGCGGGCAGCACATGTATTGAGCCCTCAGACGGCGGGCGGCGGCTCCGCCGCCTTGCCTTCGCGCCTACGCACTGAAGCGCCTGGCGAGACTGTTCGTTTGTGCGCGGGGCCGCATTCGCGGCCCAGAAAAAGAGCGTCGGTCGGCGAGGTTGCACCATGGCTTGGCTGATCGTTGCCCATGACGGCGAGGATTCCGAAGCACCCGCGCGGCGCCTCGCCGCGCGTGACGCGCATGTCGCCTGCATCACGGAGGAAGCGCGGGCGGGCCGGCTCGCGCTCGGCCTGCCGATGCATGACGAGGCCGGCAAAAGCCTCGGCTCGCTGATGATCCTCGACACTGACCGCGCCGGGCTCGACGCCTATCTCGCGCGCGAACCTTTCGCGACCCAGGGCGTCTGGCGCCGCAAGGAGATCCATCCCTTCCGCATCGCCCCCCTGCCCTACGCGCCCTGGCCCGAATCCGGCACACCGCCGCGCAGCCACACCATCGCTCGCGCCCGCGACGGGCAGGACCCGGCGGCGGCTGACCGCCGCCTCGCCGCGCGCCCCGCGCATTTCGCGCGCGTGCGCGCCTTCGCCGAGGACGGCACGCTGCTGATCGGCGGCGCGATCCTGGATGCGCCCGACGGCCGCATGATCGGCTCCGTCGCGGTCACGCGCCACGTGACGCATGCGGCGGCGGCCGCCTTCTGGGCCGAGGACCCCTATGTGAAGACCGGCGTCTGGCAGGATCTGTCCTACCACGCCACGCTGTTCCGCCCGCTGCCCTACAAGCCGCTGCCGCGCGCTTGATCCTCTCGCAGCGGCTGGGTCAGCATCCGGTCCAGCCGCAACTCCGCCGGATCGCGGAAGCGCTCGATGCCGATGGTCATCCCGTCATGCCCCGCCGCCGGCTGCGCGCGGTAGGTGCCGAACAGCCGGTCCCAGATGCTCAGGCAGAAGCCGTAATTGCTGTCGGTCTCGGCCCGCACCGCCGAATGGTGCACGCGGTGCATGTCCGGCGTCACCAGCACCCATCGCAGCGCGGCATCCGCGCGGAGCGGCAGGCGGAGATTGCCGTGGTTGAACATGGAGGTCGCGTTCAGCAGCACCTCGAACACCAGCACCGCGACCGGCGGCGCGCCGAGCGCAACCACCACGCCGAGCTTGATCGCCATCGAAAGCAGGATCTCGACCGGGTGGAAGCGGACGCCCGTCGTCACGTCGAAATCAAGGTCGGCATGGTGCATCCGGTGCAGCCGCCACAGCGCCGGCACCGCATGCACCAGCACATGCTGGAGATAGATGGCGAGGTCGAGCAGCACGACCGCGAGCGGCACCGCGGCCCACCAGGGCAGTCCGAGCCAGGGCAGCAGCCCCACGCCGCGCCCCTCGATCGCGATCGCGACGCCGATCGCCGCGGTCGGGAAGACCAGGCGCAGCACCAGCGTGTTGACGGCAACGATGCCGAGATTGGAGGGCCAGCGCCGCCATCGCGCGAAGCCGCGGCCGCGCCGGGGCCAGAACGCCTCGGCCGCCATCATCGCGGCCAGCACCAGCGCGAAGGCACCGAGCCGGATCAGCGGTTCATGCGCAAGCAGGCCATCCATGCACGCCAGCATGTGGCGCGCCGCGCGGGGATGGGAAGCCCGGCGCGGAGCCTGTATCAGGCCGCGCCATGTCCCCCGCCACCCTGGCCGGCTGCGGCGCGCTGCTGCTCTGGGCCTTCCTCGCGCTGTTCTCGCGCCTCGCCGCGGGCATCCCGCCGCTGCAGCTGACGGCGATGGGCTTCGCGCTGGGCGGGACGATCGGCCTCCTCGTCGTGCTCGCGCGCGGGGAGGGCGCGGCGCTCCGCCAGGGCCCGCTCGCCTGGGCGCATGGGGTGGGCGGGTTGTTCGGCTACCACGCGCTCTACTTCCTCGCCTTCGCGCTCGCGCCGGCGGTCGAGGTCAACCTCATCAACTATCTCTGGCCGCTGCTGATCGTGCTGCTGGCGGCGCCGATCCGTGGGCTGCGCCTCGGGCCGGCGCGGCTGGCGGGCGTGGCGCTCGGCTTCGCAGGCTGCGCGCTGCTGGTGGGGCCGGGCGCGTCCTTCCCGCCCGAGGCGATCCCGGGCTTCGTCGCGGCGCTGGGCTGCGCGGTGGTGTGGTCGGTCTATTCCGTGACCTCGGGGCTGCCGCGGCTCGCCGGCGTGCCGACCGGCGCGGTCGCCGGCTTCTGCCTGGCGACGGCGGCGCTCGCGGCGCTGCTGCACCTGGCCTTCGAGAGCACGGTCGCACCGGATGCGCGGCAATGGCTCGCCGTGCTGGGCCTTGGCCTGGGCCCGGTCGGCGCGGCCTTCTTCCTCTGGGATGTCGGGATGAAGCGCGGCGATCCGCGCCTGCTCGGCACGCTCGCCTATGCCGTGCCGGTGGCGAGCACCCTGCTGCTCATCGCCGCCGGGGAAGGCACGATGAGCTGGCGCGTCGCGCTCGCCACCGCGATGGTCGCGGGCGGCGGCTTCGTCGCCGCCCGCGCCAGGTGATCAGGCCGCCTCGAACAGCACGCTTTCGGGCGCCGCCTCGCCCACCACGCACCACGCCGTGCAGGGCCCGATGCCTGCGTTGCGGAACCAGTGGCGGCGGCCGGCAGGGTTGAACACCAGGTCGCGCGGGCCGAGTTCCTTCTCGACGATCCGGCCCTCCTCCTCCCAGCCGACGACCAGGTTGCCGTCCAGCACCAGCAGTGCGTCCTCGACCTCGCGGGCATAGGCCTTCACGCCGGCGCCCGCCGGAATCTCCCACATCTCCTTGCGGCAGGTGTCGCTCTCCACGCCGCCCGGCCCGACATAGACACGGCGCCGAAAGCCGGCCGCCTCGCGGATCGGCGTGGCCTCGACATGGCGGATCACATGCTTCGCCATCTGCCGCTGCAGCGGATGCTCGCCGCGCGGATCGAAGGGGATGGTCCTGCCGGGCTGCGCGCCGAAGCTGCGCGCCAGCGCGGGGTCGGTGCCCATCTTCGGGTGATACAGGTAGCGCGGCGGCAGCGGCTTGCCGACATCCACGCTGATGCTCATCAGCACCGGCTCGATCCCGTCATTGCGGAAGCCGTGGCCGACATCGCGGGCGTTCAGGATCATGTCCTTCGGGCCAAGCTTGACCTCGCAGACCTCGCCATCGCGCTCCCATCCCACCACCAGCACGCCATCAAGGATCAGAAAGCTCTCCTCGATCTCATGCGCATGGCAGGCGGCGTAGTGGCCGACGGGCTTGTGGATCAGGCTCAGGGTGAAATGCTGCGGCGGGATGGTGCCGGGCTCGCCCACCTTCGGGCTGCCGCCTGCGCCGATGTAGCGCATCTGCGCCCGTGCCAGGTCGGGGTAGCCCCGGTTAGAGGGAAACGCATCCCAGTCGAAGGTCTTGTCCACATGGCGCACCACCAAGCTGGTGAGCGTGTTCGGCGGTGTCATCACATTCATGGTCCGGCTCCTCCGCTAGGGCTGGGCTTTCGATAGCGTCAGGCTTCCCGGCGCGGTAGGGTGTGTTTCATGGGTAAAACACCCACGGATCGCTACCTCGTGCCCGGCCTCGCCCGCGGGCTGGAGGCGCTCGCCGCGTTCACACCCGAGACACCCCGCCTGACGCTGACGGGCATCGCACGCGCCATCGGCGTCACGCGCTCCGCCGCCTTCCGCGTCGTTCACACGCTGACCGAGCTTGGCTTCCTGCTGCACGACCCCGCCCGCGGCGACTACGCGCTGGGCCCGGCGCTGCTCCGGCTCGGCCATGGCGTGCTGCCGGCGCGGGACGTGCTCTCCGCCGCGACACCGGCGCTGGAGGCGCTGCGCGATGCCACCGGATGGTCCGCGCATTGCGGCGTGCTCGAAGGCTTCGAGGTCGTCTACCTGCTGCGCGTCCCCGCCCGCCGCGGCCAGCCGGGCATCGTGCATGTGGGCTCACGCCTGCCGGCGCATGCGGCCGCGATGGGCCGCGTGCTGCTCGCAGGCCTGCCGGAGGATGCGCTGGCCGCCCTGGCCGCGCGCGCGGAGGGTCGCCGCGGCTGGCCGGCGCCGGCCATCCTCGCCCGCCGAGCCAGGGCCGACCGGGTGCGCGGCCATGTGGTGCATCTGGGCGAATTCGAGGCCGGCATGGCCTCCATCGCCGCGCCGCTGCACGACGCCGCCGGCCGCGTCGTCGCGGCGATCAACCTCGCCGCGCCGGTCGCCGAGGCGACCGAGCCGCGCCGCCGCGCCGCCCGTGCCGCCGTGCTGGAGACCGCCGCGGCTGTCTCGCGCAGCCTCGGCTGGGCGGTGTAGCCTGTCCCGCGACGGGGAGAGCCACGATGCGCAAGCTGCAGTCCCAGGGCGTACACCACATCACGCTGGTCGGCGCCGACCGCCAGACCTCGATTGACTTCTGGGAAGGCGTGCTCGGCATGCCCTTCATCTTCGAGCAGCCGAATCTCGACCGGGCCAGCGAAAGCCATCTCTACTTCGATCCCGGCGACGGCCGCCTCATCACCATCTTCACCGATGACGAGCGCAAGCCCGATCCGCGGCGCACGCCGACCGATCCGGGCTGCGTGCACCACATTGCCTTCTCCGTCTCCCGCGCCACCTTCTCGCAGGCCGTCGCGCGGCTGGACGAGCGCGGCATCCAGCACAGCGGGGTCAAGGATCGCGGCTTCATGGATTCGATCTACTTCAAGGATCCGCTTGGCCTGCTGATCGAGCTCGCCGCCTACCGCTTCGAGCCGCCGGCTGGCGCGACGCACGCCGATGTGCTGCTGGAGGCGCACAAGCTGCGCGTCGCGCGCGGCGACCACCACATCGCCGAGATCCACCTCGCCGACGCGATCGAGGCGCTTGCCGCGCGGCGGCCGAGCCTCTCGGACGACCGTTCCCCGAAGCATCCCTATTGAGAGGATCTGCCCCATGAAGCTCAGCGTCATCAAGCCGAGCGTGAACAACATGGCCGTCCGCGTGCTGGTCCGCGCCGCGGGCCTGCCGGTGGAGGAGGTGGACGCCTACGGCCAGACCCGCACACCGGAGTTCTGCGCGCGCAACCCGTCCTCCCTGACACCGATGATCGAGGAGCCCGGCCTGCCCAAGGGCGTGCTGTGGGAGAGCTGCGCGATCATGGCGTTTCTCTGCAACAAGCACGGCCTGACGCGCTTCTATCCGGCCGATCCCGCGCAGCGCGCGATGATCGACAGCGCGATGTTCTACTTGGTCGGGTCGCTCTACCCCTATGTCGCGCGCGCCTGCTACCCGAAGCTCGGCTTCCCGCTGTATCCCGGCGAGGTCGGCGCGAGCGCGCTGGACGACGCCACGAAGGAAACCGCGCGCGCCGCGGCCGAAGCCGCGATCGCCGGGCCGCTCGAAGTGTTCCGGGCCTTCTTCCTGGGCGATAAGCCCTTCATCGGCGGCGACACGCCCTCCATCGCCGACATCAGGCTCGCCGCGACACTGGAATTCATGGCGATCCTGGACGCGAAACTGCCCGACTGGGCGCAACGCTACATCGCCAGCATGGAGAGCGCGCTGGGCACCGCTTACACCGAGCCTGCAGCGGATGTGCGGGGCTACATCGGCTGGGTGCGGTCGAAGGCGGCGTAGCGTTGGGGAGGGCTCTGCCCTCCCCAAACCCCTCCCGCCAGGGGACAGCGGTCCC